>Ga0315284_10001513_pt1 | contig 33135 bp, 51 predicted proteins | sample YL17G09_16_MG_FD_203696 | JGI IMG/M metagenome (GOLD analysis project Ga0315284, IMG submission 203696) | Sediment microbial communities from Yellowstone Lake, YNP, Wyoming, USA - YL17G09_16 | ecosystem: Environmental > Aquatic > Freshwater > Lake > Sediment | place: USA: Wyoming | collected... | reverse complement strand
GGCGGGTTTGACGCCCCAGCGCCCACATCGTGCTTCCTCCATGAGGTCTTTGAGCCAGTGCGTCTTCATCCGGCTGCCCATGCGGACGCCCGGCGTGTCCGACTCCTTGACGCGGGTGATGCCGTGGAAGGGATAGAGCTCGGCCATCGCATCAGCCAGCACCTCGCCCGGCCCGGCCACGCCGATGCCGATGTCGCCGAGTGTGAACGGGTAGCGCTGGATGATCTCGCAGAGCTCGTCGCGCTGGCGCATGTAGTTGCAGCCGGCCCATTCATGGACTGCGACGGTGTTGCAGATCGGTCCGCGCACCTCATCGATATTCAGCACGGTCCTGTCGTGGAGCTTGCCCACGTCGATGCCGAAGCGGAAGCGCCGGGCGTGATACGGCGAGACGGGCAGAACTTCCTCGGGGAGTTCGCCGAACATCAGCCGGGTGCCGGCCGTGACCTGCAGCAGGCGGTAGAACTGGTCGTAGGTGGCGGGGTGCGCTACCTCCTCGGCGGCGAACACCTCGCGCCAGGAGAACTCCTTGAGCCGCGGATCGTCCGGCGCCATCCCTGCCCGCGCCTCATCATCCATCGCGGAAATCGCCGCGTCGTTGAACTCGATGACGGGATAGCCGTGGAGCGGCGCCTGCTCGATGGCGCTCTCTTCATAGCCGCCCACGCCGATGAGGAAGAGCCGTTCCCGGCGCTCCTTCTCGGCGTCCTTCATCAGCGCGGTGATATTGCCGAGGATATCCCAGTCGATCTGGTGGCTCTCATCGACGCTTGCGCCATCGACGGTATAGCCTTCGAGGTTGGCATTCGCCTCCGGATTGTCGCTCAGCGCCAACAGGGCGGCGCCGTTGTCCCATTCCTTCAGTCGCTCCTCTTTCTTGATGCGCCGCAGCCCGAAATGCGGCTCCAGCACGTTCATCCACAGCGAGACGCGCTTCACCAAGATGCGCGTGGACTGAATCAAAGTGGGCATGAAGGTCGCCCAAACCGAGCCGGTGAGCAGCGCGGGCACGATATAGAGCGCCACATCCTGAGTTTTGCCCCCCGCCTGGCGAGAGAGCTTGATGCCGCATTTGCGGTGCTTAGCGAGATGCCGCGCCGCCGCAGACTGCCAGGGGCCTTTCCACCGCCCGACGCGGTGCGTCTTAGGCAGATGCTCGCCGTAGCGCATCAGCAGCGCGTTGGTGATGCACATCGATTCGTAGGTGGGCAAGCCCTGCTCATCGCATTGGAAGAACTCCTTCCTCTGCTCCTGGGTCATCTTCCGGCTCATCTGGACTCCAGAAGCTCGCCAAGCTCCGAGCTCATCGCCACCAGACCCGCCGCCGGCGATTCAAGCCCGCCGGTCCCGGGCTGCAGCTTCAGCAGGTCGATGCGGTGCTTGCAGGCGTCGCAGATGACGCCGCCGATCATCGCGGGGCTGGCCTTGCCCCCCTTCACCCAGCGGTCGGCGTTGCCCACCATCCACAGCGTCAGCTCGCAAAGCACCGTCTCGATGCCGCGCTCACCGGCGATGTCGTTCTCGCTCAGCGCGGCGAACGAGAGTGTGGGGGCCGGGAGCGGGGGCGTCTCTTGGGAGGGCGGCCGGCTCTGCCCGCTCTTCTCTTCCGAGAGCGGCGGTCCCAGGCTGTTGGCGCGCGTATCCGGCACAGGCTCACCTCAACCCATGCTCGGATTGCTTCCTGCGGGATTCTACCCGCTTATCCCCAAGTTGTCAACATGGTCTTTCTCTTGGCTCCCGGCCCCGGCCTCCCGGCAACCGGCAACCGGCAACTTTTCTACTCGCATTCCCGCCACCGCCATCACTGCCACCAGCGCCAGGTGCCGAGCATCCATGAGATGAGGCAGTATGCCAGCGCGAAAACGACGCCGATCGCAATCAGACTCCCAATAACAATCGTAGTCCATGGAGGCATTGTGTCCATTATTCTACTCCTTGGCTCCCGGCCCCGGCCTCCCGGCAACCGGCAACCGGCAACTTTTCTACTACCATCCCCGCCACCGCCAGCGCGTCCACCAGGGCGCGGTAGACGATGGCCTGCGGCCACGCCGCGAACTGGTAGGGGTACGGATGCGTGCCGTCGAAGTAGTGGCCGCCGTAGAGGTCCACGCCGCCGGTGAGCACGCGGGGCATCCGCCCGAGCATGGTGCCGTGGTGCCACAGGGCGCCCAGCGCGCTGCCGGCCACCGTGGCGTTGGGACGCACCACGCCCAGGTGCGGGTAGGGGTCCTCTACGCCGAGCGACGGCCCCTGGCGCACGATGTAGCGCACCAGGTTCTTGTGGTGAGCCGGGAGCGCCCGGTACAGCTCCATGCCGGCGATGAACTCCGGCGCCTCGGGGGCGATGAGCCGCGATACCGCCTCATGCCACCACCAGGCGTTGCCGATGCTGGAATCCACGGCGAAGAACCAGCGCGGCGACTTGCGGAGCTTGGCGGTGACGGCGTAGTTGCAGACCATGGCGCGGGAGGGGTCCACGTCGTCGAGCACGTCCGCGAGGCTCGGCCCGGGGCAGAGCAGGTACACCGTCTCGGGGAGCTCCACGTCGTTCTGCACGTCGAGCCAATCCTGCGGCATCACTGCGCTCCTTCTCCTGGCGCGTTTCCTTCCTGAAAACACATCTCCATGTCCAAATGCCACCGTTCCGGAAGGAAAGCAATCGCCGCAGAGCCAAAATCCAGAAGCATCGTTGATGCAAGGCTGAAATCCAATTGCTGGAGCATGGCAGCATAGTAGTCCGAAGTCAGGCGGGTGCTAAGAATCTCGCCGAAGAGCTTCCCTTCCTTTAGCGTCAATTCCAGTACGACATGCCCGGCATTATTGCGAAAGATTCTCATTTCGTTCTCCTTCAGCTTCTAATGTACAATCCCCGGCGGCAGCACGCGGGCCACGGTGATGTCCGGGCGCTGCTCGAAGCGGATGCGGTTCGCCACCCAGCGCAGGATCGGCGCGAGAAACTGCTGCGCGGCGCCGATGATGACGCCCTGCTCCTCCGTGTCGAGGCTGCTGTAGTAGGCCCCGCGCTTGTTAGTCTGTTCCTGCGTCACCGCCGGCTGCGCCTTCGGGTCGTGCAACATCCAGGCCAGGTTGATCACCAGATAGCCCATCAACTCGTTATCGGCCTGGGCGAGGGCTATCAAATGCCCGGCGAATGCCTGCTGCTGCGGCGTAGGGCCTTCCGGTAGCGGGGAGCCCCGGTCGCCGTCCTTCTCCGCCGCGGCGATGACTTCTCCCGCCGCGCGCTCGGCCTCGGGGCTGCCGATGAGCGTGACCTGCCCGCCGTCCTGCCCGTTGTCCTTCACATCATCCATGCTTCACCTCTTGGTTTTGGTCTGCTGGCAACTGACAACTGCTAACTGACAACCTTCCAAAAAGAGCCGCCATCACCGCGTCGCGCTTCTGCTCGCTGTTCAGGTAGCCGCGCCCGACGCGGTAGCCCTTTTGGTGCAGCCACTCGCGGACGAAGGGATCGGCGTGGCCGTCGCGCCGCGCGCTGTAGCCGCAGACGCGGCTGCGAATGCGGTCATCGCTCGACTTCACCAGGCGCAGCTCGTAGTGCTTGGCCAGGCGCTCGCAATCTTCGGCGTGGCGCAGCGTGGCGGCGTACATGACGCTGCTGGCGCGCGCGCCGCCGTAGGGCACCGGCCACTCGACGGTAAGGCAGGCGATCTCGGCCTTGTTGACGATGATGAACTGCAACAGCCGCTTGCCCAGCGCTTCGGCGTCCATGCCGTTCTCTCGCAGCGGGTGCGCCTCCAGGCAGTGACCGCCAGTGTCCACCACGGCCCAGGCGCTGTGCACCGCCCCGGGGTCGATGCCGATGTACAGCATCAGGCGCCCTCCCCGGTGGCGCGGCACTCCGTGACCGCGAAGATCCCCTGCTGCGCCTCCATGATGCAGTGCCCGACGTACTCCGCGCACTGCGGCACGACGGCGTTGCCCAGCGCCCTCAGCTTAGCCACCCGTCGGGGAATCCCATGAGCCAGCAGACAAAGTTCGGGTTTAGCTGGCCGACCCCGTACCAGGACGGAATCGTCCCAGAAGTCGCTGTGAAGGACGGGTTGGAGCAAACGCCGGGGAGTGCCTGATCCCCAGTTCCGTGGCGCATGTTCGGGCCACCCTTCTCGCCGTCGGAGGCTTGCGGAGTCGGCCATACCGCTGTCTGCAAGTTCACCCCGCCGTCCCTTCCCTGCGTCCCCGCCCCCGTCGAGGCATTGCCGTACGGCGTGGGCCAGAGTGCTTTCACCTCGACCTGAAGGCTGGTAATCTGGGTTCGCGGTCCGCCCTTCATCCGTGCCTTCATCGCTAGGTGCGCTTCCGGCGTCTTGCCATCGTCCTGGCCGACCGGGGTATGCCACAGCATCACCGCATTCCCCAGCCCCACCTGTTTCTTCCGCCCCTCCGGCGTCATTCCCGTGGGACTCACATCTGGGGATAGCGTGCGCCCCCCGTTCGGCACGTCCGGCGTAGGCCACAATCCAGACTCGCTCCCGTCTATGTGGTGCGCCAACGGCGGAAGCCGGAAACACCGCCCACTCCGCATCGTACCCGAGCGCGGCCAGATCACCGAGGACGCGGCCGAAGGCTCGCCCGGCATCAACGGTAAGCAGTCCTGGCACGTTCTCCAGCAGGACGTAGCGCGGTCGTACCACGCGAAGGCAGGCGGCAATCGAATCCCAGAGCCATCTATCATCGCTCATTCCTTTTCGCCGTCCCGCGACGCTGGCGGGCTGGCAGGGGAAGCCCGCGCTCACCAGGTCCACGGACTCCACGGAAGTCCAGTCCGCCGCCGTCAAGTCGCCGTGATTCGGCACTCCCGGCCAGTGTTTCGCCAGCACCTCGCAGCAGTAGGGCTCGACCTCGCTGAACCAGACAATCTCCATGCCCGCGCGCTCCAAGCCGAGCTCTATCCCGCCGATTCCGCTGCATAGGGAGCCGACGCGCATCGCCGCCGTGCAGTCGCTCCGGTAGACGGTGTTGGCGGCGGGCTTCATCGCGCCCCCGCGAAGATGCCCGCCTGCTGGGTTCGGCGGCGTGCCATCTGGCAATAGTCCGGGCTCAAGTCGATTCCAAGCCACTGCCGCCCCAGCTGCTCGGCCACCAGGCCCACGGTTCCGCTCCCCAGGAATGGGTCAAGCACCAGCCCGCCGTGTGGACAACCCGCCAGGATGCAGCGGCGCGGTATCTCGGTGGGGAACGTGGCGAAGTGCGCGCCGGGGTAGGGTTCGGTGGCGATGTTCCACACGTCGCGGGCGTTCACGCCTCGCTCGGCATCGAGTTTATAATCGCGGCCAAGGCGAGCTTTCGATCCACCGAGCGCCATCGACTTATCCGCAGTTGCCGATTTAGAAGTCGGCGAGCATCGCGCTGTCCCTGTTCCTTGTTGCGCCCGTTCAACCGTCCATTGACTTGCCGGTTCCCGGATCGCGTCGGCGTCGTAGTAGTAGTCGAAGCTGTGCCAGCAATCCCAGCGCCGCCACAGATTGACGCGCCGCCAGCCCGCGACTTCAGTGGCGGATTCCTGGCCACGTACCGGCCCGATCCAGCGATAGTCTGGCGCAGGCTCAGCGGCCACGACTTCGCGGGTATCGCGGTGCCGCCAGCGATAGTCGGGCGGGGGTTGCGGGTCGGGCCAAAGGGTCCAAGCGCGCGTCTCCTCATGCCGCCAGCAAGTGTTATCCCCCTGCGGGCTGAGCAGCATGATGTACTCATGCGAGGACGTGGGCCGGTCCTCCACGGACTCCGGCATGGGGTTCGGCTTCGCCCAGATGATGTCCTTGCGCAGATACCAGCCGTCAGCCCGCAGCGCGAACGCCACCATCCAGGGAATGCCGACGAGGTCTTTGGGCTTTTGTCCCCCTGGGAGCATCCAGCGAAACTTGCTGCCGTCACCCGCGTGCCACTTGACCGCCGTGCGCAATGGGTCGATCTGCTGTTTCGCACCGACTCCGGGTGATTCCTTGCGGCCAGAGCGCAGCATCGCCGCATACGAATCGCCGAGGTTCAGCCACAGCGTCCCACTGGGCTTGAGCACCCGCCGTACCTCGCGGAATACTTCGACCAGCTTGGCGACGTAGGCTTCGGGCGTGGGTTCGAGTCCGAGCTGACCGGGTGTGCCGTAATCGCGCAGGCCCCAGTAGGGCGGGCTGGTCACGCAGCAGTCCACAAAGCCATCCGGCCACCCGCGCATCACCGCGACGCAGTCGCCCTGGTAGACGCGGTTCAGCTCCGGGTTTGGCTCTACTGAGAACTGACAACTGACAACCGGCAACTTCTTCATCTCCGCTCCGGCGCCGCGCCCACGAACCGGGTGATCGGCGCGAAGAACTTGGTGTAGAGCACCTTGCCCGGCCCGCCGCGGTTGGCCGCGATGTTCACCTCGACGGTGGGCATCAGCTTCTCCTCCAGGCTGTCGGTCTCCTTCGACGGATTGCGGTGCAGCAGCAGCACTACGTCGGCGTCCTGCTCGATGGTGCCGCTCTCGCGCAAGTCGGAGAGCCGGGGCCGCGCATTCTCGCCGCGCCCCTCGATCTGCCGGCTGAGCTGGCTGGGCGCCACCACCGGGATATGCAGCTCGCGTGCGATCTGCTTCAGCCCGCGGCTGATGGCGCTGACCTCCTGCACCCGGCCCTCGTGCCCCGCGTCCGTCATAAGCTGCAGGTAGTCCACGATGAGCAGCTTCAGTCCGGCGTGCTGCGTGAGCCAGCGCGCCCGGCTGCGCAGGCCGCCCACGGTGAGCAGCGCCGGATCATCGACGTACAGCGGCGCGGCGGCGAGGCGCTCGTAGGCCTTGGCCAGCACGCTCCACTCGCGGTCGGAGAGCTCGGGCTGCTCGATGCGCTCGGTGCCGATGCCCGCCACCTTGCCGTCGTAGGAGGTGTGCAGGCTGCCGATGGCCAGCATCCGCACCGCCAGCTGCTCCAGCCCCATCTCCAGGCTGAACACCGCCGTGGGCACACCGCGCTCCACCGCGGCGTGATGCGCGATGGTGAGCGCCAGGCTGGTCTTGCCCATCTTGGGCCGGGCGCCGATGATGATGAGCTGGCTGGGCTTCAGCCCGCCCAGGGCGCGGTCCAGGTCGGCGAGGCCGGTCTGCACGCCGTCCTCGATGCGCGGCTCGGCAATACCCGTGGCGCGCTGCTCCATGAGTGCCTCCGAGCGCCGCCCCATTTTGTCCCGGTAGGCGCGGACCACCCCGGCCATGGTGGGCATCTGGCCGGCCAGCCGCGCCGTGTCCAGCCGCATCAGCGCGTTGCAAGCCTGGTCCATCGTCTGTTCGACGGGCAGCTCCTGGCGGTAGGCTTCGTCGATGATCTCGGTGCAGGCGTGGATCAGCGCCCGCGCCATCGCCTTCTCCGCCACCTTCTTGGAGTGGTACTCGACGTTCGCCGCAGTGGGGATCCTGTTGATCATCGCCATGATCACCGCGCTGCCGCCGGCCTTCTCCAGCAGCCCGCGGCTGCGCAGCTCGTCGAGCACGCTCGTCGCGTCGGGCGGGATGCCGCGCGCGAACAACTCGCCCATCAGCCGGAAGACAGTGCCGTGGCCCTCGAGGTAGAAGCTGTCGGGGCTGAGGTAGTCGGCGGCGACGGGATAGGCTTCCTTCGGCTCCAGCATGATCGCCCCGAGCACGCACATCTCCAGCTCGACCGACTGCGGCGGCGTCCGGTCGAGCATGGGCAGGTTACAGGATGCGCTCATTGTGTTCCGCCCACCGGTATGCATTTCTGACCACACGCGCGCAAAGATCACAAGTCTCCGCCTCGCCTACGGGGATCGCAAAGACGTGCCCAATGGCGTCGTTAGGGAATCTGTAACTACAGACTGGCTCGCAAAGCTCCATATCGGAGACGCAATGGGCCTTATTCTCCTTACGGAAATCCCGTACCCAGATGAGTGGCATTATCCCTCCTTTGCCGCTGACTGCGGCGGCGTCCGGTCGAGCATGGGTTCTCGCCTTGTTGAAGCAGCGGAGGTGGCATAACCATCCTTGCGCCGTCCCTAGTGCGGTGTAGGGTGCGCCATAACCGATAGGCTCGTGGCAATAATAGCATGGCGAGTTAGCAATGAGCCTATAGGAGCAGCATCGTGTGTGCGTACAATCCGCCACGCATCCGCCTTTGCTACTGCCTGGCTCCGGCAGTGTTGCTTTAAATGGACTTCTTACCGGCGGCGGGCGGTCGGTGGGGAGGGTGTCGCGGGGCGCGCTCATGCAGGCTCTCCCGTCTCGAAGTCCACCAGCTTGACACGGCGGGCCTTATAGAGTTGAGACATCATCTCGTTGCTGAGGAACTTGCGTCCCGTTGTCATGCCCAAACTTGCCTCAAGCCGCCAATGCCACGGCAGTCTTGTCTCGGCATCAAGACAGCCAACGTCACTCTTCCGGTACAGCAGACCACGCGCGAGAATCAGCGCGCCCTCGGGCATGGCGCGAATGTCCCGCAGACGCAACGTGAGATTCACTGCTGCATCTCCTTTGCCGCTGACTGCGGCGGCGTGTCGAGCGTGGGAAGGGTGGCGGGGGGGATATCACTCACGAATACCGCACTCCTCAGCCACGGCAGCAATGAGATCTAGCTTGATTTCCAGCACTGCCGGATCCTCGAAGCTCAGCCATGTTGAGCCGCTGACCCGTCCGTAGTAAAGGGCGAGAGCCATTGCGAAGTTGTCGAGTCGCGTGATGAAACCTCTTACCGGCGGCGGGCGGTCGGTGGGGAGGGTGTCGCGGGGCGGGGTCATGCGCGCTCCACGCAGAGGAGGTCATGGGGCCCACCCGGGATGATTTTGAGTACCCCGGCTTTCTCGGCCACATGGCAGGCGTAAGAGATTCGGGCGCATGGTCGGTGAAGTTCGCGCGCCACTTCCGTCAGCGTCCAAGCACGCACGTCTTTGCCTGTCCAGATGTCGCGCTGAATCAGCAACAGTATCATCTGGATTAGATTTTCGATTCCCTGACGGCGCGGCGGCGTGCGGTCACTCATCGCTTCGCCTCCGCCGAGTCAGCCAAAACCACAACGTGTCGTAGCCTAGGCCAGTCAGCAAACCGAGCAGCCAACCGAGGACCAATAACTCGATGATGTGTGCGGTGCTCATTGCTGCACCTCCTTTGCGTCCAGGGCGGCGAGAGAGCTACGTAGCACATCGAAGTAGCTCGGCGGAGGCTCGCCGCAACCCCGGTATTCGCAGAGTTCCCGCGCTGCCATCGCCACCGACTCCAGCATGGCGATGTGCATCCGCAAGTTGGTATTCACCTCACGCAGAATCTCAATCCTCTCTGCCAAGGACGACATCGAGTATGCGTTTATGCTCATTGCGTCTCCTTTGCGTCCAGGGCGGCGAGGGCGTCCCGCAGATTGTCAATATCGGCCTCGCGGTAGGCTTCGTCGATCCCTAGATCGTGTGCAAACTCCCAATAGGTATCCATGCGCCGCGCCGCCGCCGCCACCGCCCGCAACTTGGCGTTCTCGGCGCGGAGGCGCGTATTTTGCGCACCGGGACTCTCGCCCGCCTTCCGCTGCACCGTGACCAGAACCGCCTCCAGACCTGGATATTCCTCTCGTGCGGCGGGGTTAATCTCGATATTAAACTCGCAGTAGTTCTGCGCGCCCTCGTCCTTGAGTGCGCGGAGCAGAATCGCCGCCATGGATGCCAGGAGGCCTTCTTTGGCGGTCCGAAAGCGCATCTCGAATGCGCCATTCTCAGTCGGCTGGGCGAGTATTAGTTGGAGATCGGTATAGGCTCGCAACTCGGCGCGGAGATGATCGATCTCGTCCGACACCTTCGATACCGCCACACAGAGGTCGTTCGGGGCTACCGCACAAGCATTAAGCGCACGTAGGTCACCGCAGAATTCGCGGAGCAACGACATCTCGTGGTCTGTGATACTCATGGCGTCTCTCCTGTGTGGCCGGCCTCATACGCCTCCACCTCTCTCCGCTCGGCGACGGACCCGACGCGGGTGATGTAGCTGGCAAGCCGCTCCCGCAGCTGGGCGTTCTCGGTAGTGAGCCGTGCAATCTCGGAATAGAGGTCGGCAAGCTCGGCATTCAGTTCATCGAGCTTGGCATGAATTGTGGCGATGCTCATGGCGTCTCCTTTGCCGCACGAATCTCATGCAGCCACATCGGCTTTTCGCCCCGGAGGAAGGCTCCATAGTGCAGCCGTCGCAGGGTCACCTCGAATGCCTTGACCGTGTCATAGCCCTCGTCCTGCGCCAGCCGCTGCCAGCCCGCGTCGTCGAAGTCCTTGCGCCATACCTGCCGCGAATCCAGCACCTCGCAGCATCCGCGCGAGGCTTTCTCGCCAGCCCCCACCCGCCCTATCATCCGGTAGATGCCGCACCCGAACCGCTCGTTGCGCAGAGTTGAGCACTTGCGGCATTCGAGGATCATCTGTTGGTGCGCGATGGTCATGCGCAGGATTGGCAGGTTCATGGCGTCTCTCCCGGGTCGGCTTCCGCCGCATCCAGGGCGGCGAAGGTTCTATCCATGGCATTCCATTCCTCAGTGAGCCGGTACTCGCGTTCGTCGGCAGTGGCGATTGCCCGCGCCGCCTCAGCCACCGCCTCCAGCAGGGCAATGCGCGCCCGCAACTTGGTATTCAGCTCAAGCAGAGTAGCAATCCTCTCTGCCATGCAGGACATCCCGGATGCGTTCATACTCATCGCGTCTCTCCTGGGCCGGCCTCCGCCGCGTCCAGCTCTCTCCGCTCGGCGACGGACCCGACGCGGTTGATGTAGCTGGCAAGCCGCTCCCGCAGCTGGGCGTTCTCGGTAGTGAGCCATGCAATCTCGGAAAAGAAGTCGGCAAGCTCGGCATTCAGTTCATCAAGCTTCGCGTGGATTGTGGCGATGCTCATGGCGTCTCCGGGTCAAGATGTTCCCGATGCTCCTGTCGCGCCCGGTCAAGCCAGCCTTCGATGCCATTGACCTTCTGGCGCGTCAGCCTATATGCAGCCCAGGCGCAGCAGCGAGGGCAGTTGAGGTCGAAGACCTTGCATTGAGTGCCCCAACAGCGCCGGAGCCAGCGCTTGTATCGGCGTGTCAGTTTGCTCATGGCGTCTCTCCTGGGAGGAGTAGCGCGGCGGGCATGTGCTGTCCGAGTTCCGCCGCAGTATATGCGTCCTGCTTCTGCGGGTTCGCCATTCCCCAGTGCTTAAAGAAGAAGGGAATGCCTGCTGCCTTGCATTGGTCGTATAGCCACAGCGCCCAGGTGCTGTCCATTGGCCGCGCCCCCGGGCCCGTCTCGCCGCCGCAGATCACCCACTCGATTCCCGCGCCGTCACCGATGTCCACCGGCCCCAGCAGCGGCTCACAGGAGATGAACTTGTGGCCGGGCCAAGCGTCGCGCAGGACGGGCCAGCGCTCGTCGAAGCGCGCCTGATTCTCGGCGGTGACGCCTAACCAGTGATCCCCGCTGAAGTCGATGATGTTCGCAGGCCGTTTAGTCAGCAGGATGAAGTGATGCTGCGCGCAGCCGAACATCGTCTTTATCATTGAGAGCCTAAACTTCCACGGAATCGCCGCATGAAAAGGGTCGCTCATCGAGCACACGAATACGCGCTGCGGCTTGCGCCAGTGAAGCGGCTCGTCCAGCAGCTCGGCATGGCACCGCAGTTCGCCAGTGAAACGCGGCGGACAGGGGCTCGGAATAGAATCCCCCTCCGGCCAGATCAGGTTGGTTGCCAGACCGAGATACCGCGGATTGGCTTGGAGCCGCGTGGCCGCGATGCGGGCGGCGTAGCAATGGTCACACGCTTCGGACACCGGGGTGCAGCCCGAGATGGGATTCCATGAGCGCGTCCAGCAGATGTTGCTCATGGCGTCTCTCGTAGGGGCGCGCAGGCCAGCTTCGGCACGGGATCGCCGCCGGTGCTCCGCGCCGGCATTCCGCGGCAGCTGTACGCCTGGTGCAGCCGTCGCAGCTTCGCGCCGCTCATCCAGGCCTTCTGGTTGCCGAGTTCCTCGCGCCACCATCGCTGCTCCGCCGCCCAGCGGATCATCTCCGGCACCAGGCCGGGCGGCACGCCGCTGGCGCCGCCGGTCGTGCGTGACGCCTTGACCACCGCCGCCCGCAGGGCATTCTCGTTCACTCGGCTGGTGAACGGCACGCCCTCCTCATGGAGCCTATCGCAGACCGCCTTCCATGCCTTTCCCGCCAGGTCCACTTCCCCCCCGGGCAGCACGTCATCCCGCGGCGACTCATTCGTAGCGGTAGCGGCGGCATCCCTGCCCCCGTCCTCCTCGGGTTCGTCGCCATTCCCCGCCGCGGCGAAGTCGTCCGACTTCGGCGTGTCTTTCTGATCTGATCTGATCTGATCTGAGAGAATGTCACCCCTAGATTCGGGAATGTTAGGGGATGATTCCCCCTTTTGGGAGTAGTGCTCGATGCAGCGCTTCGCCAGCGGCGTCTTGGCCACCAGCTTGGCGGCGCCTTTCAGCGCGCCCAGCCGCCAATTCACGTTGTATGTCTGGTACTCGATGAACCGCACGATCCAGACCCAGTCGCCGTCCACCACGATCCGCCCGTCCTCGCTGAAGCGTCCCAGCGCGCTCTCCACGTCCCCGCGGGTCAGCCCGGTGTGCAGCTCCGCCTCGCGCAGGTTCAGCTCCAGGATGCCGCAGTGGGCGATGCGCGGGTGAGTGATCAGCCAGAGCCAGACGAGTTTGTAGGGCTGCGCCAAGGGGCTGAACCAGTTATCCGTCCAGACGGCGGGATCGATCATGCGGCTCGGCAACTCAAGCCTCCCAGCTTGGAATGACCGGGGGAGGGTCACTCCCCCGGCGCAAAACGATGTTGGAGTGAGCGATAGTCACGCAGCGCCCGGCGGCGCACCGTCCAGGGGCGTAAGCCGCGGGCCTTGTATAAGTTCTGGGCGAAGGCCAGGCGGTCGCGCTCGCTGGCGAAGTCCAGCCCCGCCTCGCGCATACTACGGCGATGGCAGGGGTGAACCTGCAGCAACCCGCGCTCGCCGGCGCCACCGGTGCACCCGGTGTCGAAGCCGCTTTCGTAGCGCGCCAGGCAGGCCATCATCAGGGCGTCCATGCCGCCCGGGGCCTCGGCGGCGACGAACATCCGCGCCAGGGCCAGGCTGTCCACGCGCGGGCTGCACTCGGCGATGTAGGCGGCGACGCGGCTCACGCAGGCGGAATTGACGTTTGCCGCGTCGCCTTCTTGCGGAATCTTTGCCCGATCCGGGGTCGCCATCGGCGGTAGTCCGCCATCCCCGGCGTTTACGGCCTCTGGGAGCGCCGCCATCTTGGCGGCATTCTGCTTGAGATTTCCCGCTACCCAGCGCGCCATCCGGCGGGCGATGGGCAGCTTGGCGCTGTGGTTCAAGGTGGCGGCGGAGACCGGGGGGCGCACCTCCGCCGCCTGCGAAAAGGGGATAGGGATAGGCGACTGATAACTGACAACTGGTAACTGGCAGCTACTCTGTCCGCTTGGCGTGCTGGCGAACATCAGGCCCACCGCCAGCGCCGCCGGGATGAAGCTGCCCAGGCACCCCAGCTCGTAGAACGGACTCGGGGTGAAACGTTCCGGATGCGCCCGATAGAGTTTTTCAACGCGCGAACGCCAATAAGCCTCTTGCTGCTTCTCGAACTCCCGTGCCGTCCTCGGCGCACTCATCGCACGTTCTTCCGCCTTCCGGCAACCGACAACTGACAACTGGCAACTGCTTTCGCAGGCGCGGCGGGAGCCTGGCAGCGCTCAGCGACTGGCCGCCCGCCGCGCCCGTCTAAAGAGGAAGGCAATCCCATTGCAGGGGTTGATAGCGGGTGGAAGCCCGGGGTCGCTCTATGGCTTCCCTGAGGGGCTCTCGGCCCCGGGCCATGGGAGGTAAAAAGAACAAGCTCGTTCATGCCCGGCACCATCCGTAACGCTCGCCGTGGCGCACTGTCCCTTCGCGCTCCGCGGTTTCGAGGATCTCCCGCAGCTCCCATTCCAGGAACGGCGGCACGGCGTGCTGGTTCAGCCGCGTGAGCAACGCGCGCAGGCCGATGCCGCGGTGCCGCTGCAGGTTGGCCAGCACATGGGCCAGGCGGTAGTCGTGCGAGGCGCGATCCTCGCCCTTGAGGCGGCGGATGATGCGGAGCGCAATCGCCTCCTCATCCGTCAGGTAGAACCGCCGCCGCTTCGATTTGCTGGCAACCGGCAACTGGCCACTGGCAACTGTCTCATGCCTACTCATGCCCGCACCTCCGGCAGTTCCCAAATCCACTCGCTCTGGCCTGCGTACGCCTCACCGATCATGATGAGGAGTTGCGCGGCCTGACGATTTCCTGCCGCCTCCCCTGCCTCCCCTGCCGCCCCCCATGCCGCCCTTACCGCCGCCCCTGGGGCCGCCGTTGCCGCCCATGCCGCTGCCGCCCATGCCGCCGCTGCCGCCCATGCCGCCGAACCCCCCGCCGCTGCCGCCCCTGCCGCTGCCGCCCATGCCGCCTGCCTTGCCGCCGCCCTTGCCGCCCTTGCCGCCTCCCTTGCCGCCGCCCGTAGCGACTTATCGCCTGTCCGCAGGAAGTCAATTGCCACCTGCGGCGCTGGCCAGTCATGGATTACCTGTAGCGCGCACCAGCGCGCGAACGCCAACAGCAGCGCGGTCGCGTCGAAGGCGCTGAGCGTCTTGCGGTGCTCTGCGGCTATCTTGTCATCCTGCTGATCCATGTTGCCGCTCAGCATGACGCGGCATAGCATCGGTCCCTGGGCGTATTGCAGCGCATCTAATGCCCGGATGCAGCCGTGCAATCCCCAGCAGCAGCACTTCGGCTGATCCGCCACGCTCAGTGTCTTGCCGACCACGATCTCACGCCCATCACCGTAGCCCAACCTCATGTCCGCACGGGCAAAGTGCCATGCTTCGACACGCCGCCGCTTCGATTTGCTGGCAACCGGCAACTGGCCACTGGCAACTGTCTCGCGCCCGCTCATGTTCCGCAATCCTCGGCGAGACGCACGATCTCGGCTTCGTAGCCCGCGAGTTGCTGCTCTAGCGCCGGGATCAGTTCGGCGTCGAGCGGTCCCTTCCGGCATTGCGCCCAGGCCAGCATCTCGGTGGCCTGCTGCCAGATGTAGATGATGGGCCCGGCTTCGGCGAGAATGTATTGCTCGCTACCAGAAGGCGAGAGGCGCAGCAAGGCGTAGTGCACCGGGCGCAGCGCCGTGCGATTCACTTCTTCACCTCCGCCGGCGCGGGGAACACGTGCGGCGCCAGCTCATGCGGCTCCAGCGCCAGCTCGGACTTGCCCTGCCGCACCGCCTCGTCGCGCAGCACCAGGCAGCAGTTCCAGAGCAGGTCCTTGCTCCAACCTCGCACCGGCGTATATCCCTTCTCCCATTTCGCAATGAGGGATGCGCTCACGCCGCCGCTGTGGCGACGGCTGTCCAACATGACGCGCACCGCAAGTTGCTCAGGGCTGAGTGCCAGTGCCTTGCGGATGCGCCGAATCTCTGCACCGGGGTTCATGTTGCCGTCCGAATTTTCGGGATGCACGCCCCGATTCTAGCGCATCACTACCGGGTTGTCAATACCCTGTGCGTAAAAACGTGGTACAATCTACCCAATCCGCAGCCGTGCGGGTAGGAGACTCGGATGTTCGACAGTGAACGGATAGGACGGCAGGTAAGGCACGAGTTCGCCGAACAGAACATGAATCGTTCGGAGTTGGCGCGCCGGGCCGGTGTGGACTACAATACCGTCAGGGACATCTGTGACGGCCGCGCGGGCGACCGCATCGCGCTCTCGACGATGCTCAAGATCGCCGAGGCGTTGGACGCGCCGCTCGACCGGCTGGTAGGCTCAGGACCTGCAGGAGTAGTTCAGCGGTCAAAGACCACTGGACCGGGGCAAACACCATCGCCGGCGGGGACGCCGACAGAGAGGAGGATTTTCGATGGCTACGAGAACGATCGGGGCGGATTCCCGTCCCTCGATGCCGCCAGAACGCGATCCCGACATCGCCTGGACACAGGCGGGCTGCCGGCCGGTAACGGAGAAGGAGCTCGACCTGATTCTGGCCGCGATGTGGACCCTGTACCCGCCGGCCGTCGCTGAGCGCATGACGGCGATGTTCGTCTTGATGGCTTTCGCCGCCCTGCGCGTTTCGGAGTGCTGCCAGCTCCGCGTCCGCGACGTGAGCACGGGCGGCATCGTGCACGACACAATCCGGCTTGAGCGGTGCATCGTGAAAGGCAAGAAGGAAGGGTGCTCGCTGCCGCTGCATCCACGCGCTCGCGCCGAGGTCCAACGCTGGGAGGAGTACAGCGGACTCAACTGCGCGCCGCCCAGTACCTGGCTCTTCTCGCCCTGCATCAGCCGCCATGGCGCAAAGCCACTTTACCGGCAGGACGACCATGTTGACCACCGGACAGTGCTCAAGGAGTTCAAGCGCTGTTGCCAATACGCCGGATTGCCGGGATGGGACATCCCACGCGTGCTGGGTACGCACAGTCTCCGGAAGCGCGTGGCAACCGACGGTTACGACCGCACGCAAAACATCGTATGGATACGCGATTTCCTGCGCCACAAAAGCGTCGCAACAACGGAGCGCTACATCGGCGTGAAGTCGCGGAACATGGCAGCAGTGATGGCGGTGCTGTGATGGACGAGCCTGAGACTCAGTCGCAGGTTCCCGACCCGACCGGCGAGCATCTCACGCTCATTGCCGCCGAGGTGCGCGCGCTGCACAAGTCAATGTTGGAGTTCCAGCAAGAGATAGGGCATCGCATGGTGGGCGTCAATTGGCGGCTGGGTTGTATTCTCTTTATGATGCTGATGTTGCCGGTTATCCTCTGGTTCGCGGCTATCCTGGTCTTCCTCTTCGGCCCGCCGCTGACGAGCTGGCCATGATGCTGGCCCCGCAACCACAGTGAGGGTCAGAACCTGAAAATCTCCTACGCGCACTAAGACTATAGGGGCGGGGCCTAGGGGGGATGGCCCTAGCACTGATGCGGGCTGAGTGGCTGCCATTGCGCCCAGCACTGATGCGGGTCCCTGCGCATACCCGCCCCGGTATGTCGCCGCCCCCGCCCCGGCGCCCGCGCTCAGTAGTGATTCTGTTTCAATCGCGCACTGAGGACGCAACCCGCAGCCCGCATCGGTGCTGGCCTCAGCGCGCACAGGCTGCATGGCGCTGCCCGTAGTGCCCTGTTGTGTAGCGGATTGTGCCCACGCCCGCCGCCCGCGCCTGCCCCATGCCCAGGCTCTCCCTGCATACCCCCATGCCCATGCCCCCACTTCGGACGGCTATCTTGACGTTGAGAACTTGGCACATTCCCCATCTGCAAGCCAGCGCCCGGCTGGCTTAGGCGCGGCGCCTAAGCGACGCGACGCGTCAGCCGACGCTAGCAGGTGGCGGATAATGTGTCAAGGGCGAGACGGCAAGATAGCTCATGGCCGACACCCCGCGCCACGCCTAGGACGCCGCCCTGTGCCCGCACCCGCGCACCGCATCAGTACTAGCGCCGTAAATGAGAATGGCGTCTCAATGCTCCTGCGCTATACTGCCAGGCAGGAGGACACCATGCGAACGCTCTTCATCATCGCTCTGGCGATGCTCTTCCTCACCAGCTGAAGTAACTCTCACGCCGGCCAGCACGCGGCGATCATCGCGTCGGTGAAGCTATCGCCCGGGCAGGCGGTGCGGCTGCCACTCACGCGGCGGTGCCCCACCATCGCCGTGATATTCTTGTAGTTCAGCACCAGCTCCGCCGCCAGCGCCGTGAGCGACTCAAGCTGCGCCTGGCTGGGCGGGTGGTGCGTGAAGTCGCCCATCAGCATCACGCCCAGGCCGTCCCTACTCCCGCCCCGGGCGTGCGCCGTGACGCTGGTCGCAGGGTTGAGCTTGTACACCGTGCCGCGGCGGGCGATGGCGTAGTGGTAGCCGATGCCGCCCCAGCGCTTGGCCTGGTGCTCCTTGTGATAGGCCAGCAGGCACCCCACCTCCGCTCCGTCCTTGGGCGGCGGCGCGGCATCGTGGTGCACCACGATGCGGCGGATGGCGCTGTCCGGGCGCTGGCGCGGCCGCGTCTTGCGCGGGAAGCTGCTGCGGATGTCGATGACGTGCAGGCTCACGGCAGCTTCTCCTTCAGGCGCTTGGCGATATCGGCCAGGCGGCGCAGGTGCTCGCCGCTCACCGCCTCGAAGATGCTCAGCACCTCGTCGTCGCTCAGCAGGCTCACGCCCGCCTTGACCTCCACCGCCGCGGCCTTCACCTTGCGCTCCAACCGCCTCATGCTCAGGTTCTTGAATCTGCCCACTGACAACTGATAACTGGCAACCGGCCACTGCTTCCACACGTATCCTTGCGCCCGGGCCAGCTGCGGCAGGCGCGCCACCTCGCAGGGCGCGTAGCCCTGCGGCTTCACGGGCTTCAGACCCAGACGCCAGCCCCGCCAGCACGTCAGGTTCGCCGGGACAATCCCGATGTGCACGAGCAACGCGATGACGGCCTCGCTGCAGAAGTACCGCCCGGGGAAGCTCCAGCCCAGATGGCTGTGCAGGATGGCGAACGGCAGACCGCCCCAACGGTAGCGCCACTGACGGTGCTCGTCTACCCACTGCGCCACAGCGCCATCGCTCCACTTCGCCCGGTAGCGCTCGCTGAGCGGCAGCACCAGCACGGCGCCTGCATAGCGCGCGACGCGGCTGTATACCTCCTCCAGCTTCATGCCGTTCCCGTTGATCGTGAACTCCATAAGCCGCAAGCCCGCGTAGTTGACCACGATCCCGGCGTGCACCAACTCCCAGTAGCCGTCGTATAGCCCCTCGGTGTACTGGCTGAAGAGCGCGATCACCCAGTGGCCCAGCCACGTTGCTAGGCCGCGCAGGCCCTCGCTGCGCCACGCCTGCCGCAGAGTCAGGCGGGCGAACAGCACCACGTCGCCGGGCTGTAATACCGGCTTGCTGGCAACTGGCAACTGGCAACTGACAACTGGTTCAGTGCTCATCGCTTCGCCTTCTTCAGTATGTCTATCCCGTCAATGCAGCCCCACGGGATTCCCGACACGCGCCCGACATCGCCATTGAGCGGGACATCCGCACAGAGACTCAGGTATTCGCGGTTGACGGCAAGTACGTAGCCGACGCTCGCCACTGTGAGGCCGCGTCGGCTGAGCCTGCGCGCGCGGCGCTTGTCGATCCAACCGCGGATGTCCAACGTAGTCGCGTCATGCCACGCAACGCGGACGATGTCGCCGATGCGCAGCTTCATCGCTTCTTCGCCCTCCGCGCCTGGCTGGCCTTGATGGCGCGGCCTTGGCGCGCAGCTTTGGCAGAGGCACCCTTGCCGCGATACACCTTCCCGCTCGTGCCGTAGCGATAGCCGCCGCCTGCTTTCCGTACCGGCATTTCAGTGCCTCGCTTCGCCGGGCGGGATTTTCAGCGGGCAGGTATCCACCGCCTTGGTGAGCTCATTTACGCTGGTGGCTAACGTGCTCACGACCTCCTTGTGCGTCGTCAGGATGCGCTCGATGGTCTCGCGGTTATCCTGCCGCTGCTGGGGCCACCAGGTGTTCGCCAACCATCGCAGCAGGAAGAACAGCAAGATGCCCATTGCGGCGGGCGTGCCTATCGCTTGTATCCAGGGTTCGAGAGAGTTCATCGCGCCTTCTCCTGCTGGTAACTGACAACTGGCAACTGGTAACTGACAACTGCTAACTGACAACTGCTCATTAGGCCGTCCTCTTCCACATGTAGACCACGATGTACGGCTGCACCACGCTTGTAGCCGCGCCCGGCGTGTTGGTGCCGCTGGGTGTTCCGCCGCTGATCTCGTCGCAGGTTCCGGCGTTGTTGACGACGGTATGAGTCAGCGCCGGAGTGCTATGTGTGTGGGCGAGCGCCGTGGCCACGTTCGGAACCGTCCCGCCCGGCGCGACGGCGGCACTGGCTGCGCCGCTCGTATTGGCGGCATGGTCGTTGACCTGAACGTTGGTGCCGATGGCGTGCTTGTGGGTTGCGAGGGCGTTGCCGCCGAAGGACTGCGCCGACGCCGCCACGGTCTTGGCGCCGCCGGTCTCCTCCGCCGCGTCGAAGTCACCGTCGCCGCTGTCCAATCCGATCAGCACCCGCCCGGCACCGAAGGCCGTCCAGGTGCCATAGCCAAGCAGCGTCGCCGGGTTCGTCGCTGCGACACTGATGAACACGAAGCCTACCGGCAGGGCTTGAACGCTGGCTGAGCTCTTCATCACCTCGCCCTGCGGCGGAGTCAGCATCGCGCGCCCGCCGCCCCGGCGCAGCGTCAGGATGCGCGGCCAGCTCACCTGTAGCAGCAGGCGCTGCTGCGCGGCGAGGTCCCGGTTGGCCGCCGGCGGCAGTACCTTCACCCGAGTGCTGCGTGGAACACTCATCAGAATCCCCCCAGCAGCGTGGTGGCGAAGTTCACCAGCCGCATGTCCACCGCCCGCGCGCCTTCGTAGTAGCTCAGATGCGCGTAGTCGCACAAGCCGCTGAAGCCGTCGGGCATCAGCTCCGTCTCGCCCATTCGCGGGCTGCCGGCCTCGTCGAGCGCGACGCTCTCGACGCCGTAGTTGCGCGTCTGGGTGAGGGCCAGGCTCTGGAGGAGCTGCAGCACGCCCAGGTTGCTGGCCACGGCGCGCGTGGCGGGTCCGATGTCCAGCGGCTCCAGGCACTTATGCTGCCCCATCGTGCTGTCGCGCAGCTTGGCCTCGCTCTGGGGCGCCACCACCACGTCGGTCACGCCGGCGCTGTAGCTGGGGGAGAGGCTCACGAAGACCTGCTTGCGCTGCACGCCCCAGACGCGGAAGTCCTTGACGATGAAGCCCCAGCCTGTCAGCCCTTGCTGCGCCGCCTCTGGGTTCTTGATCAGCCCGTCGAATTGCAGACCCACCGCCTTGATGTTGCGGTAGATGTTCGTCGCCCGCAGCACGTAAGTCTCGTAGTTCAGGTTGCCCTCGGTAGTGCTGTCCAGGTTGGCCCAGCGCTGCGTCAGCGCGGCGTCGAGGAAGAGGGGCACGAGTGCAGCAGCCATGGAACCATCGGCCACCGGATTCGTGATATTGCCCGTGACCGGGACGGTCGTAAGACCTGTACTGCTGCTATAACTTGCACCGCCGGATGCCACAGTCCACTTTCCGTCATTGCCCGTTGAACCCAATACCCAGAAATCAGAACCGGCGGGATAATCCAAATGGTGATCACCCGTAAAAGCGAAGGTCTCCAGAGTCGTATTAACTGCTGCGATTGGCAGCCAAACGCTTTTCGTCGGGAAGGTAGCAGCCCCGCTGGCCAGGAAGTCCTCGTAGGCGTAGACCGTCACGTCGAAGGGATGACTGTTCGTATTCGTCCCGATGACGCTCAGTGTCAGTTCGCAACCCTCGATGAAGAACGTATCGGGATGGGTGTCGTCGGCGCCCGGGAACCAGCAGTAGAGCCGCACGCCCGCGCCCGGCCAGTCCGTCCAAAACAAGCCGAAGGCGCTGGAGCCGTCGCGGTCGAAGAGCAACTGCACCGTGGTGCTCGTAGTTCCGGCACCGTCGGTGCCGTAGCACTTCGTCGCATTGTACGGGCCGGGCTTGGCATCCGCATAATGCGCCTGGTGGTACTTGCCGCTGCGGATGTGGATGCCGAAGGGCTCGCTGCCGTCGCCGAGGGGCGTGTGCCAGCAGCGATCGCTGCTGAGCAGGTTGATCGCGCCGCCCTGCTCGTAACTCACCAGCACGGCGCTGCCCACGCTGCTGAGATCGGCATCCTCATCGCGCCGCTGGGCGTCGCGGTAGCGCCGGTGCGGTTCCTCTACGGTCAGGTCCCTCTGCGCCAGGCTCTCGACGTGCATCGTGTCCGTCGCGCTGTCGTACCACATGCTGATCGCGTCCACGCCGTCGCCCTTAGCCAAGCCGATCTCAAAGAGCAGGCGCTGGATGAAGGCCATTACGCTCATCGGCGTCTCGCAGACCACGCGCGCCAGCTTGATGTTCGGCTCGATGTTCACCACGACCTGGCATGTCTCCGGCAACCATTGGGTAATGCCGAACCCGAACCCCGGCCCGCCGTGATCCGGGTTCACGATGAGCAACATTTTCAACACGTCGGAGAGCTTCAGCGCGCCGGTAGGCCAGACGCCGGCGGCTTCCTCGGCATAGCAGCGATAGGTGGCGGCGATGTGGGTATAAACCGCGTCGGCGCGCAGCTTCAGCGGGTCCTGCCCCCAGGGGAAGCTGCCGTCCTCGATGTTGGCGTCGCTCTGGGGATAGGCCAGCACTTCCCACTGGCTGGTGCTGCGATCACCCTCCATTACGATGCGCGTGTTGGGGTCGGTGCGCTTGCAGATGCGGCAGTAGGCGGTCTTGGGCATGGTGTGGCTAGTGGCCGTCGTGTCCAGCGCGCCGCGGCGGATGTTCTGCGCGTTCCAGTTGGTGCCGTCGAAGGTCAGCCCGTTGTACTCGATCCACTCGGTGTCGATGCTCAGGAAGCCCTTGGGCAGCAGGCCGTTGTGGCTGGTGCCGAGCTTCAGCGGCCCGCCGCTGGGCGGATGGGTCGCGTCGGTGATGTTCTCCCCCAGCGCGCTGCTCGGCGAGGCTCCCGTGCTCAGCCATGCCGGGCTCCCGGGGTCCGGCCAGTAGACGAAGCGGAAGCCCTCGCCGTAGTCATAGCCGGGCCGGATAAGGAAGCGCGCGCTGGGATTGCCCACCTCTTCGGTAGGGGATTCCAGCGCCCAGACGCGCTGCGGGTTGTTGGCGGCGTCATAGGTGATGGCGTAGGTCTCGTCGAGCACCTTCATCTTGTCGAAGCAATTCAGCTTCAGCAGCACCTCGCCCTCGCTGCTGATGCCGCGCGTCACGCCGTGCACGCGCCCGCGGAACTCGTGGACGCCGTTGTCCACCAGGTCGATGTAGGCGCGCATCTGGCCGGGGTTGCTGGGCTCGTTCTCCAGGGCGGTCAGGTCGCCGAACTGGGTGAGCGCCACGTCCAGGGTAGCGGGGAAGCCGATCTGCCGCTCGATGTCCGGGTTCGCCTCTTCGATGACCCAGGGGCTGGTGCTCATGGGCGGCGTGATGTAGAGCTCGGCGCTCACGCATTCTCCGCCGGCAACTGACAACTGACAACTGACAACTTCTCAGACCTCTTCCTCTATGATGAACCGGAAGGCGAGCATGTCGGCGCGGCTGAACTCGAAATCCCCCAGCGTGTTCGGATCCTCGATGCGCCCGATGTACTGCCCACGATAGCCGTAACCACTTTCAGTCCACGGCGCCGCGCCGGTATCGCTGTGCCAGTCCGTCCACCAGACATCATTGCCGGTGTAGTACCAGAGCACGAGGCGCAGCCAGTGATCCTCGGGCAGGCTGCCCAGGTCATTGGGCTCGACGGTGATGCCCATCGATTCCAGCCGCCGCGCGCTGTCCACGTAGGAGCGGCCGGCCAGCCGCCCGCTAATGCCTCGCACGCCGCCCTGCCGCCAGACGAGTTGCTTGTCGTCGGGCCGCAGCGTCACGTAATCCCCCACGCCGTTGAAGCGGCCGCCCGTTTGCAGGAATGTGTCGTGCCCGACAAGCGCGCTGCTGGTGTTTTCGGTGACGTAGCCCAGCGCCGCTTCGGTGGTGATGCTGCCCGTGACCTTGATTACCGTCTGGATGCCGCGCAGGCTATTGGCGAGGCGGCTGCTGCTCACGGTGTAGGTGGCGTCGTTGCCGGTGCTCCCCACCACCTTGAAGAGCACCCCGGCGCCGAAGTGCAGCCACTTGTTGCCGTCGATCCATACCTCGTCCAAGGTGGCGTCGAAGCGTGTCACGTTCCACTGGATATTCGTTCCGACTGCCAGCGTGCCGGTCACGATTGCGCTGGTGAGATGGCCTGGGATGTTGCCGTTGGAATACAGCGTCGTCTGGAGCTTCCAGCCCGGGGCGGTGATGTCGTAGATGCTGGCGCCGCCGCTCACCTGGTAGTAGATGTGGTACCAACGCGGCTTCTTGCGAGTGGGGGGCGTCCAATCCAGCGTGACCTTCTGGTAGGGAGTGAGGGTGATGTTGCTCCAATGCGCCAGAATCTCCGCCGTGTCGGCATAGCTGCGAGTCGTGCCGGCCATGTTGAAGTTGTAGTTCAGCGCGCCGTACTGGTAGACGTTGCTGAAGTCGCTCTCGGCGTAGTCGGCCACTACCAGGAAGTCGTAGTCCGCCTCGCTGAAAACGCCGCCGCTGGAGGGCGCGGCGTTGCTCAGCGGCGTGGGCGCCTGATTGGCGTAGTAGAGCACGCTGTGGTCGGTGCGGCTCATTCCGTCTTCCGCCTTTGCCGGCAACCGGCAACTGCTTCTTGCCTTCGGTCTGCTGCCAACTGGCAACTGACAACCGGTAACTGCTTCTTGCCTTCAGTCTGCCGGCAACCGGCAACTGATAACTGACAACTCTTCATCAGTGCACCCCCGCGCGCTCGGCCTGGAGCGCGGCGTTGCTCATCATCGCGGTGTAACCGCGGCCCGCGCCCTGGAGGATGGCCACCTTGCTGATGTTGAGCATCTGGTCGAGCTTGTCCTCCAGCTTCGGCGCATCGACGAAGATCGCCTGGGCGGGCGTGCTGCCGTCGCGGTGATGCTTCTTGAACAGCCCGCGCAGGGTGCGCTCCAGCCCGCCGAGGAGAAAGCCCCCGGCCATGCCGCCGACAGAACCGGCAAGCAATCCAGGCACCCCGCGGAGTCCGAGAGACTTGCCGAGTGCGCCCCCGGAAATCTGCCCCGCCGCAGTGCCGACTTGTCCCAGCCCCCCGCCGCCCAGCAGCATCTCGATGAGTTGCGCCGTCTCGTCGTGTCCGAACGCCCCGCGCTGCCAGTCCATCATGCCGAAGCGCCCGACGTTCAGCCGCATGTCGCCGCGCGCTTGTGCCCGGCGCTGGCGATACCAATCTCCGGTCACAGGCATCATCCCCCGCGGCCCGCTGCGGTAAGTCTCGCCGGTGCCAGCAGCATAACTTCCGGGCCATGTCTCTGGGGTGTATCCGATACCCGTGGCAGACCAGCGGGCAAGAAGCGTTTGCAAATAATCCTCATCGCTCCAGGATGGTCCGCCCCGTTTCGCAGTCTCACGGATGAGCGCGTCGAAGATGCCCCAGTTGAACTCCGGCGGAAGTTTTATGCCGCGTTGTTTGTCCACCGCCTGGCCGGAGAAGGGCGTGTATTTCTTCCCGCCACCTCCCAGGGGCATAGAAGCTCCCGCCTGAATCGGCGTGGGCCAGGTCAGTTGCTTTATCAAGTCCTCCTTCATTTGCTTAAGTTGTTGCTGAGCGTTCCGGTTTGCGCCAACCACGCCGCCTTGAAGAACCGTCAGGGCCGTGAGTTCGTTCATGGCCGCTTCATATTCCGGCGATCCCTTCTTGGCACCGGCAGCAACCAATGAAGGGCCGAACTTGCCGAGTTCAGCGCCGACCCACATCTTTGTCGTTTCCCAGGTTAACCGCGTCTGTCCGCCCGAAAGAAAGCTCAGCGCTGCCATCTTCCCAAGCATGTCCATGAGGCCAGGCGACTCGTCGAGCAGCTTCTGAATCTCGGCGGTCGTGCCGGCCAGCACATCGTTGAACCCGCTCATCGCATCGGCCAGGTCTCCACTCTTAGTCAGAACCAAACCCTGCACGTCATGCAGGTCCTGCAACCGCGCGTGCATCAGCTCTGTCTGTGCGGTGACGGTCTTGGCTTTCGCCGCGACTACGTCATAGGCGTCTGCGGTGGCCTGTTCCATCTTCTGCAGGCGCTGTTCTTTGCTCCAATGCGCATCGGCGATGATGCCGAACTGCTTGAGTATTTTGGCCGAGCCGTCAACCGCCTTCCAGGTCTTCTCCATGGCCGTCGGGAAGTCGTCGCCGTAAATCTCCATCAGACCGATGGCCACCTTGCCCATGCGATCCAGGCCACCCGCATAAAGGCCGCTGGCTTCCTCGGCTTGGGCGAAGGCCTGCATAGTCTCGGGGATGGTCGCCTTCGTCAGCGCTTGCATCTCGCTCGCCCAATCCCGCAGATGGGCCATCGCGCTTGCGCTGTAGGTGCCGTATCTCTCCATACTGACACTGAGCGCGATCTGCGATGTGTTCAGTTTGTCTCCGCCCAATGCCAAATCGTTGACGATCTCCCAGACCTTCAGCCCGAAGTTGTAGACCTTGCCCAATGCGTCGGCGACCGCCAGGTAGCCCGCGCTGAGGCTGATGCTGGCCAGCTGCGCCTTCTTGGCGGTCGTATCCCCCGCCGTCTCGATGCTCTTCAGCTGGCTGAGGACCAACTTGTCGCCTTCGAGGTGGACTTCGAGCTTCAGGCTTCTTACGTCATCAGCCATGCCTTCCTCCCATCATGGATTCGGCCTTGCGGCGCATCTCCTCCTTGCGCCGCTTCATCGCCTCGCAGCGGCCCAGCACGCCGAAGGCGTCCATCAGGCGCGCCGGCATCTCCGTCGCCGGTCGCGTCCAGTGCCCGCCCTGGGCCAATTGGTAAAGCTGCTGCGCGTACATCATCGATTCCCAGTTCGCCGCCAGGGGGCAGCGGTCGATCACGATCTCACCCAAGCCCTCCGGCAGCCGTACTAGGCGCCCGGAGCAGTCGTGGCATCTCCGGCTGTGCCCGCCTGGCCGTTTGCACTTGAACCCGGAGTCGCTGAGGTGCCACCAGAGGGCATGTCTTTTCCCGCATCGAGCGAGAGGTAGGCCAGCGTGCTCACCGTGATCATGAGCGCGTTGATCACGCTCGCGGGGAACTTGTCGAGCACGCCGTCTTCGAGCACCCGGTAGCGCTTCCCGCTAACCATCACCTCCTTGAAGGAAGGAAGGAACGGCTTGCCGTCGAGTTTCAGCCCTCGCCAGCCCGCGATGCTCCAGTAGAGCAGCATGAGTTGCAGCGTGCCGTGCAGCGTGCGGCCCTGCTCGTCCACCGCGTTGTCCTCGATGTAGCTGCGCACGCTGAGCGGGATGGCGCGCAGCGTGACCGAAGAGGTAGTGTGGCCGCTCTCGTCCTTGCGCAGCGGGAAGTCGAACTCCTCGCGCTGCAGGCTGGTGAGGTCCATCTGCCCGTCATCGACGAGCAGGTCGCTGGCCTTCACCGGCTCCGTCGAGTCTCGCTTTCGTCTCTCTGTCATGCTTCTGCCTTTGCCGGTAACTGACAACCGGCAACTGACAACCGGCAACTGCTCCATTAGGTGGCCCCGTAGAGCCAGGAGAGGCTGCCGCTGGTGGGGTTCTGCCCGATATCGAGGGAGTACATCGCCAAGCCGTCCTCATCGGGCATGTCCGGCCAGGCTTGGAGGTAGCCCGTCATGGTGAAGGTGGCCACCTTGTTGGTGCCGGTGCCGGCGCTGTACTTCCAGCCCAGCGATACTTGCGTTCCGGTGGCGGCCTTGTATTCCGCCGAGCTTAACGCCGCCAGGATCGGCACTTCGATCAGCGCCCGGCTGCGCGTCTTGCGCGGCGCGGAGAGGCAGGGCGGACCATAGCCCCAGGGACCCGTCGGGTCTTTGCGCACCTTCACACGATTGCCGATGCTGACGATGAGATTGCGGATCATTGCCCCGGCGAGCAACGTCCCGCCCGTGATCGTCGCGCCTTGCCAGGGCGCGGCGGCGGAGGCGGTGGCGGTGACCGTGCCGATGGTGTCGGCGGTCGGCCAGTCCGCAGCTGCAAGCTGGCCGGTGAAGTCCGCCGTCACCGTGGGAATCTCGCCGGCGACGAAGCTGAGCACCAGGTCGGTGACGCACTTGCTGCCCTGCCAGAGCTGGCCGTTGCGGTTGTATTTCACCGTGGCGATGGGCACGCAGTCGCCCGCGGACACGTCGCCGCTGGTGAAGTGCGGATCGCCCAGCGAGTAGCCGGCCTTCGACGTGGCCACTTCGAGCAGCCCGGCGGCCTGGAAGATCGGGCCGAGCTCCACCGCCGTGGCGTCGGCGTTCTGGCCGGTGAAGTCGAAGACGACGCCGGGGAGGTAGAAGTACTTGCTGGCGGGCCGGTCGGGACGTTCGGCGAAGCCGCCGAGGTAGGCGTTGCCCGGCGTCCAGTCCTGCACCACCGGCGGCGAATCGGGCAGATCGCAGGGGATACAGGTGCTGCCGGTGCCGAAAGTGAGCGTCTTGAGCGTCGAAAGATAGGGCATCTAACCCTCCTTCTTCTTGATAGTCATGTGCTTGGGGATCTCAACCGGGACCGGCGTGTAGTCGCCCAGGAAGGCGCGGCGGGCGGCCTCGGCGAAGGGAACGATGGCCACCTGGCCCGCGGTGTCCTTAAGGTAGCCGTCCGCGCCGTCCTTGATTCTGATCCGGCAGTAGCCCGGCTTCTCTCTCACTGCTTCAACGGCCATGATGCCTCCTAGAGCGCGAATCTCAGCGTGAAGCTGAAGTCGCGCACGAGCTCGATGTGTTGCAGCACGCCGCCGCTCATGATGGCGTTTTTGCCCCAATGGCCCGGCTGCGGCGGGATGATGACGCCCAGGGCGGCAAGGGCCGTCACCCGGGCGTGGGGCTTCAGCCAGAGCGGCGTGATCTCCTCGTTCGCCAGCTGCACTTGCTCGTTGCTGGAGCCGTGAATCACGACGATCAGCCTCATCGCCTCGTCGTTCACGCTGTACTTGGCGGTGTTCGGCTCGCCCTCGACGGCGAATACCTCCGCCCAGGGCGAGGTAGCGGAGAGCCCGCCGAACTCCAGCGTGCAGTGCACGATGCTGGTGGTGGGCGCGACGATCTGCGAGGCGATGAGCGCGACGACCGACTGGAGCTTGCTGGTGCTCATCGCAGCCTCGCCATCCTGTGGCTCAGCCATATGCCCCAGTGGCCGCGGGCCTTAATCCAGCGGGTGAAGCCTTTCTCGATGAAGTGCAGGCCGGTGATCGGATAGCCCTTGGCCGTCATGGTGTAGACGCGCCCGATGCCGTGGTGCCGCGTGGCGGGCCTGCCGAAGCGCCACGGCTCGCGCTCGGTACCCATGAAGCTCATCGGGTGGCCGGGCTTGGCGTGGCGCTCCGGGATATTGCCGCCGTAGTTGCGGATGGCGGCGTAAGACGACATAATCTCCATGCTGAACCCGGCGCGCGGCTTGGGCAGGCGCTTGACGTTGGCGTGCCGCAGGCTGAAGGCGGTGCGCAGGTGGCGCGGGCTGCCTTTGGCCCTGCTCTTGCCGCCGGTCTTGTAGTAGGACGGCATCGAGTCCTGGATGAGGGCGCAGAGATCGATGGGGTCGTGCATCCAATCGGGACCCGTGCCGGGCAGGACGATCTCCACCGGCCCGTCCCAGCCGCTGATCATGTGCGGCTTCCCGCCGCGCGTGGAGAGCTGCGGGCTGGCGAGCACCACTGGCGGTAGGTAGGCCGGCATGGCTACTTCGGCTTGCCGGCTGGGACCTTCTTACGCTCGGCGACTTGCGCCTTGTAGGCCAAGGCCATCTCGCCGTTCTCGATGTAATCTTCGACTTCCTCGGGGCTGGCGAAGGCGAGGATTTCTCCCGCCTCGTAGTTGATCACGCCTGTGTTCTTCACGCCGTCGTCGGTGGCGTGCATGATGGGCTGGCCTTTGCGCAGCACCAGCTTCTTCACCTCGCGCACGGTCTCGTAATGGACCTTGCCCTGCGCGTCGTTCATGCGGATCTTCCGAACGAGTTGCTTCTCGCCGATACCGATGAACCACTCGTTCTTTCCGTAACCCTCAAGCTGAATGGGCTTCATGTCCATGCTCGTGTACTCCTTGTTACAGTGGTGATGCGCCGCGTTTCAAGGCGGCCATGCGATACAAGTCCTCGGCGATTGTGCCGGGGGCGATATTCGCTGAGCCGGCGGCCTGGGTGGCCACCGTTTGCCAGTTCGAGGCCAGAGCCTCCAGTGCGCGAGCGTGGGCCTCGCGGAAGTCGATCTCCACGCCAGTCAGCGTGAAGCGGGATGTCGTGGGCGTGCCCGCCGTTACATCGATGAGGATGCCGAGCTCGCGGACCTCGTAGGTCACGTCGGTATCCGGCGTGAAAGGTGTCGCTTGGTTGTTCAGCAGGAGCCCGATACCACGCAGGCTGAAGTCCACGCCGCAATCGTAGAAGTGGGTGCCGCGCAGGATCAGCGTGTAGGTGGTCTGGTCGTTCCGGCGGCAGCCGAAGAGGATGCGCTTGGCGCGCGTCGCCGTCATCCAAGTTGCATCCACGTCGGCGATCGCCGCCTGGAGTTCCTGCACCAACGTCGTGACGGTTGTGATGCTGCCGGCGGCCATCTTAGGAAGTGCCGCTCAGTACGGCTGCATAGTGAGTCGACTGCAGCAACCCGGCCCAGGCATAACCCTGCATGATCAGCTTCTGGAAGCCGTCGCCGTGATGGGCAAACCCGCCATCGGGCAGGTCGATCTCATCCCAGACCAATCCTTCGGCGTCCTGGTGAACGACATAGGCGCACTCCGCGGATGCACCGCCGAAGTTGGTCGTCACCGACGTGAGCAGGATCGGATAGCCGTCGTAAAGCCACTGGTTCCCGAGGCGGTCGAAGTCGTTGGCCATCATCTTGAAGTTGCGCAGGCTCTTGAGGTTGCCGTAGGCGGCCTTGCCGGCGATGATGGCGATGTTCCGCGGCTTACCCTGGGTCTGGATCTCGACCGCCGCGATGGCCTTGTCGAGGGCGTTCTTGGCGAGCCACACCTGCGCATCGGTTCCCGCGGGGCAGCGGAAATCCATCTGCCCGTTAGGCAGCGTCTCGGTCTCCACCGGCGTGCCGGCCACCAGGTCGGCGATGATCTCCGCCTCGGCCTTGACGCCCAGCGCGGAGGCGAAGGCGCGAATCTGCGCCTTCTGCCGCTCGGGGTTGCGAAGGAAGGCGCCGACGTAGGCCGGTCCCAAGCTGACGATGTGGGCGCCGTTGAACATCGTCAGAGCGATCTGGGTTGCCGCGGCGTTATTGGCCATCAGCGTGCCGTCGGCAGGGGTGACGAGGGTGACGGCGGTGGCGACCTCCGCTGAGATCGCGCCGCTGTCCGGATCGGGCGCCCCCGGTTTGATGAAGAATTTCGGGATGTCGCCGACGCTGAGCAGCGCGGCGTCGTAGTAAGGACCATAAGCTATGGTCAGAGTGCCGTACGCGGCCACTTAGTTCTCCTTAGAGAGGGTTTGCTAAGTGGCGCCTTGCGCCCGCAGCGCCTTGCGCTGCGCTGATTCGCGCTACTGCCCGACGAGCCTGGGGATCGTAGCATCGAAGTTCTTATCCGCCTCTTCGAGGGCCTTCTGGGGATCAGTCCCAAAGGCGATCTTCTTCCGAGGCGTCATACCGGTGCCTTGCGCCGGCAGAATCGAACCGGGTGCACGCCCGGCGTCGTTCGCGTTCCCTGGCCTTACCGGGGCGCGCGTGCTCAAATACTCACCTTGCTTTTCCAGATCCTCGACCGTCTTGCCGGTAAGCAGCAAGGCATCGCCAGGCTCAAGGTGGCGGGCGGCGATAACGCGCTGGCGAACAATCTCCAACTGGTCGTCTGCTCTGGCGACCTCGAGCTCTGCAATCCGCGCCAAAGCTTGTTCCAAGTCCTTGTTCTGCGCGGAGTCCGCGCCCTCGACTTCGGCCTTTAAGGCCGTCCAGCGCTCCGGGTGTGCCTTGAAGCCGACGGCCAAGCTCTTTGTCCGCTCCATGTCAACGCCCTCGGTCTTCTTGCGAAGTTCCTCGACGATCTTTTGAGAGCTAGCCAGTTGTTTTTCAGCCTCGGCCAGACGCGCAGCCATCTTCGCCGCATCGTCAATCTTGGCATCCTGGCCCTTTGGCGATTGAACAATCTCCTCGTTCGTCGTAGTGGTTTCTGGCATATGTTCCTTCTTTATCCGATCAGGGCCGCGGCCCTGTACTTGTATTCCTCCGGTGTGATCACGTGCCCGCCCAGCAGGCGGTCGTAGAGGTCGAGCTCCTGCAGGCGTTCCTGCGCGCCCGTAACCACGATACGGCTGAAGGTGATGGGCGTGCCCAGCTTGTCATAGAGCGTCTTCATCTGGTCCCGCACGGCGTGAACGAACTGCAGCATCACGCGCATCCGCAGCTCGCGGTCGCGCGCCACCGGGCGGTCCGGTGTATCCTTCTCTACCACGTTGAGCGCGTCGAGCAGGTCGCGGCTACGCTCCTGGCTCTCCAACACCAACTGCCGCACGACGGCCTCGCTGATCACGCGGTCGATCTGGAACGGCCCGGGCAGGAAGATGGCGTTGACCGCCGCCATGATGGCCTCGCTCACCTCGCTGGGCTTGAACAGCCCGCCGATGATCGGCAGCAGGTTGATCCCCTTCATCATCCGCCGCACCGTCAGCGCGATCTCCTCCACGCGGTAGTAGGCGTACTGCGTGTAGTAGAGGATGCCCCGCCCGTTGGGATGCACCAGCAGATGGTCCTCGGGGATGGTGTACTGCGCGTCAGGCACCTTGTCTTCAGGAAGTCCGTCGGGGAACATCTTGCCCAGCGCGTTTTCGTTGCTCTCGCGCACGTCCTCGCTCGAACCGGTTTCCTCGATTGTCACCAGCCAGGACTCCCAGATGCCGTTCTTCAGGCGCAGCTCCCGCATCGGCTTGGTATGCACCTGCTCCATGTCGTTGTTGCGCGCCGTCAGCGTCAACGCACCCCCCTTGCCGCGCGAATACTGTATGATGAGACCGGGCGAGGGACAATACACGTCGGGCATGAATACCGGCGACTGCGACGGAGTGCTGTGCGAATCGTGGATGACCAGCGAGCCGTCGATGAGCAACGCCTTGGCCATCTCGGTGGCGGAGATAGCGGGCACCACGCCGTCGCCGAAGCTCGCGGTACTGACGATGAGGCTCACCAGGTCGTCGATAGGGCTGCGGTTCTTCAAGGTCATCGACTGCCGGTTGTAAACGTCGCGGCCCAGGCGCGTCTCGAAGAAGTCGTCGCCCTTGGGGCCCGGGTTGTAGCCCGGTCGCATGATGTCCGGCAGCAGCGGCATCCGCTACACCCCCACCGGCTGGTACTGCGTGGCGTGGCTGATCATCTTCGCGGCCATCTCGTCGCTGTGCGGCCAGACGTAGTCGCCGCCCGCAGTGAAGCTGTAGGCCAATTTGCTGAAGTGGCGCCGCGCCCCGGCGGGCTTGACGCCCCAGCGCCCACATCGTGCTTCCTCCATGAGGTCTTTGAGCCAGTGCGTCTTCATCCGGCTGCCCATGCGGACGCCCGGCGTGTCCGACTCCTTGACGCGGGTGATGCCGTGGAAGGGA
>Ga0315284_10001512_pt1 | contig 33140 bp, 25 predicted proteins | sample YL17G09_16_MG_FD_203696 | JGI IMG/M metagenome (GOLD analysis project Ga0315284, IMG submission 203696) | Sediment microbial communities from Yellowstone Lake, YNP, Wyoming, USA - YL17G09_16 | ecosystem: Environmental > Aquatic > Freshwater > Lake > Sediment | place: USA: Wyoming | collected... | reverse complement strand
CGCGCTTGGTGTGGCGCTGCCGGAGAAGTAGGCAGGAGGCTTTTGTCAGCCATGGCTCCACAAGCACAATCCAAGAAATGGGTTACAGCGTTTCTTCCGCTCCACGGCGGGGGGAAGATCCGTCAGAATGCCAGATGTCTGCTAAAGAAACCTCGTTTGTTTTGTCCCACAATATCTCAGTGCGGCTACAAGGAAAGACAAGCCCGTCGATGCGAACCACAAGTTGAAGCCATGGCGCAGCACAAAATCCTGCTGGCAGTGGAAAAGCGTTGTCTGCCATAGCGGCAGCTCCCAAGATCCTTTAGAACGAATCAGGAACGAGACGATTGTGCCCAGGCTTAGTTACCGAAATGTATCTTGTTACGAAATCGCGTTGGCAACCACGATGCGAATAAATCCACGTGCTCTGAGTTTCCAATCTCGAAATCCATCCCAACCACGGTGTCTCCTTGTTCGCGCAGCACCGCACCCCAGGCTATTGGTGCGAACCCAAGGTTATGTCATCGTCACTAGCTCACATGCGTTCTGACCTTGCCTCGCACTTTCTTGAGGGGCATGGTTGCCAGTCGCCTTTTAATGGCGCGCGGTGAATTAGCTATTATGGGGAAGGAAGAAGAGGTTTTCTGTGGACAGTTCCTCCGCGATTAGCACCGCCTTGGGCCTGGTGCCCTGCGCAAATAATCGAATTTGTCGCTCTCCATAGAGACGCATACTACGGACATTTCTTAGTTCTTATGCCGCACAAAATGACGTAACTCTACTCCAGGAGTTGGGCTGAACCAAAGCAGGGGAATGTGCAGGACATCCATGATGTTGCTCTATCCTGATCACCTGCAAAGGGCAGTTTGCTGTTATTGAGGAATTAGATTGAAGAGGGGGTGTCGTTGGCTGCGCGGCGGCACAACCATGGGGATGTACGGCTGAACGCAAGAGGAGAATAGGATGCCGGAGGTTAGCTTGATTTCAACTTCCAATTGTCAACTGCGCCGGCAACGCTGAGAAATAGCTCCAGGTCCTCTTCGGATCGGTGCCTCATTAGGCCAGACAATTTTGCCCTCAGTAAATCGCGCTTGCCTTGGCCTGCTTTGGGAAAATCGAAAAGTTGAGCCATTGTGAGGTTGAAGGCGCCGGCCAGTTTGCAGAGGTTATTGAAGGAAACGTTTCTCTCTCCCCTCTCGATTCCGCCGACATAGGTCGGATGGAGATCGGCGTGTTCGCCGAGTTCCTCCTGCAATAAGGCTCAGGTGCACAAAAAATCCATAACCAGCGACACGCATCAGCGGTAAAATAGCGTTTTGCGAGGCACAAGCCGTCGAAGTTAACATATCGCCCTTTATCGGAAGTTGAGGAGACCGGATGCAGGGGAGCGCGCCCGACGGCCACGGCAGCTTGTGCTTCCTATCCATCGGCAGTCCCGGCTCCGAAATCACAAAATAGGATTTGTTTTTCAGTTTCCGAGTCTGCTGCCATCCTTGACGGCCCTGGAAAATGTCGCGTTGCCCGGGATTTTTGATCGTGGCCGAGCCCGCCAAGGGGCCTATGAGCGCGCGCGGGGATTATTGCGCTCTCTGGCTCTTGGCGATAAGCTTGGAGCTTACCCGCGCCAGCTCTCCGCCGGCCAGCAACAAAGGCTGGTAATAGCCCGCGCCCTGCTGAATGAACCCGAAATCCTCCTGGCGGATGAACCAACCAGCGATCTGGACGAGCAGACGGAGTCCGAGATCATGGAACTGTTCCAGCAACTTCACGCAAGTACCGGCATCACCATCGTCCTGGTGACGCATTCCACGCAGCTGATCCGCTACGGCACCCACTCGATCAAAATGTCGGACGGGCGAGTCCAGCCAAGTTTACCGCTTGAAAAGTGATTCCAGAAAACGACGCTGTTGCTGACTTGCCGGCCTGGCGCTCCGCCGCGCGCGGTTCGCAGCTCAGTCAAACGGCTGACGCTCATTGATGGCATCCAGGTGATCGGGCGGAGCGACTGGAGATCGCCGGCCTGATCCTAATTTCCCTTTCGCATGCAATTCTTACATTTTCGCGATCTCCATAAATGCAAGTCCTGCATTTGAGGAACCCAGCCGCCAGGGATTCAAGACATTAGCCCAGCTCGCACCGGAATATGGACTTTCGAGCGAGGCCGCGGTCCAGCGTCTTGCCGCGAAGGGGATCCAAGCCAAGCCCGAGGACAAGATGCGCGACATCGCCAATCGAAGCGGCAGGAAACCGTATGAGGTGATCGAAATCCTGAAGAGCGATCAACAGAAATAACTACGGTGCGGCGGGCCTGAAGCAATTTGAAGAAAATTCGCTTCCCCTCATGGTACAATATAAAAAGATACACTCAATGCAGATTGCTTTAGCTCGGGGAACACGCAGAAAAGCTCGGATCATCGTGCTTAGCATGTAGGTGCACTCTCGGACTGTGGTTGGTCTAAAAATCGGGTTCATGCAGGAATCACTTGATTGTTGAGAAACCGCGAGTGCGTGTTTCGGTGCCGGCGGTCCTCAAAATCATGGCGTGAATGCACGTCATTGTATTGACCGCTTTTCTGATTTTTACAATTGGTTATGGGGGAGGTATGCCATGGAGGAGGAGAGGAACAGAGATCTCAAAGCCACGCGGGACGAAGCCGTATTGAAGCAATATGGGTTGCGCTGGGCGGTCTTGGCTGCATGGAGGGACGCACTGCAATTACGGCGCGTGGCCCTGCCCGTGGAATCTGATCGCCTTTTGGAGAATGCGCGCATCAAGATCGCTTCGGGGTGCTTTTCGGTTTGTGAAGTAGGATGTGACCTGTCGCAACTCGAGGCGGCTTTGACTTCATTCGATGCCTCGAGCCATCATAACTGGGTCGATTTTTGGGTCGATATGCTCGGGCACTCCATGTCAAGCGAGGCCGAGACCGAGCGCATTCTGAAGATTCCGGCCGTAATGTCGCACTACAAAAACTGCGGCCTTGCAGTATGCCGTTGTTAACATAAGAAGTGGCGTGTCAAGTCAAGGCGGGCGCCACGAAAGACGCGGCTCAGCAGGCAGCCTCAAGCGATAACGCGGGTCTCAACTATCGGCCGGCGCCCGCCGCTCTGTGTCACTCTCCGTGAGTGCGGCAGGTCAGGGCTCGCTTATGATTGTGAGTGCCGGACTGCCGAATAGTAACTGCTGCACCCGGATGCCCGGCGGGGCGGGAAAGCATCGGCTACATCGCTCTGCAGCAAGGCCTCGATTTCCTCAAGGATATCCGAAGAATATCGAGGGTAACTTTCCTCGAGCTCGGGCGACATACTCTCCGAAAAAGTCGTATTTTCTTTGATTTCCACGCCGAAAATCAGGATGTTCGAGAGTTCCGGCAGGGCCATTCCCATGGTCTTGCCCAACGCGAGCGCGGTCGCAAAATTCGTGTCATGAATGTTTGTGAGGTGAATCGTTTCGCACAACGCAGAAGCGGTAAAGTAGTACCAATCCCCTGGGACTCCGCCGGTGGTGTGAAAGGAATCCAGGACGATCGCGCGGTCATAACCTTTGAAAAGATCGAGCAGGTTAAGCCCGCCCACAGAACACTCTTCGACGATGTCGAGATCTGGCTTCTGGTTCAGCTTTTTCTTGAAGTCCTGTGCCAGGCGAACACCTACGGCGTCATCGCACAATATCGGATTTCCCATTCCCAGAAGGAGTGTTTTCATCGTCGTATCCGGCGAACCAGTTCGCCCCCCCTATAGATATGAACATCCAACGGCATCTCGCCGGGCAAACTGTGCGTCGCGCAGCTATAACATGGATCGAAGGCGCGGAAGGCCATCTCGATCATGTTGAGAATCGCCTGGCCGGGCTCTTTTCCGGGCGCAATGAGGGCCTGGGCCACCTTCTTGGTTACCATTTGAATCGGCGCATTGTTATTGGTCGTCCCGACAATAAGATTCGCGCTCGTACAAATGCCGTTTTTGTCGCAGGTGTAGTGATGCGTCAAAGTACCGCGCATGGCTTCGACGATCCCGATTCCGGTCCCGGTGATCTGCTTGGGCACCACGCGGTACTTGTCGCTGGTGATTTCCGGGTCGGCGCAGTAGCGCTCGAGCATTTCCACATTCTGGACTATCTCGACGAGGCGGGCCCAGTGGTTTGCCAGGAGTGCCTTGCAAGGATGGCCTCCCACAGTTGCGAACATCTCCTCATACGCTTGCTGCGCGCGGGGAGTCGCCATCCGGTCGGCTACGTTGAGACGCGCCAGCGGAGTTGCGCAGTAGATGCTTGAGTCGATGCCTTCCTTGAAACCCTTCCATCCCCGCTTCTTGAGATAAGGAAACTTGAGATAGGTCCACGATTCGACGTGCTCCGCTACATGATCAAAATACTCGGCGGGCTTATACTTGACGATTTCCTTGCCCTGAAAGTCGACGACGCGCACATTCCCGTCATAAAAGTTAGGGGCGTTGTTTTCGTCCACCAGACCCATATTTTGAACGTCCAATGTATAGGGACCGTGCAGAATGAGATCGACATACGCCTTGTTGCCGAGGACAACATCGCGGAATAGCTGTAAGGAGAAATCGGCGAAGCCCGAAAGCTCCTTGACCATCGGTTTGATTTCTTCCAGCTCCTCCTTCGTGAGCCCCTTGGACACACCGCCGGGCAGGCACCAGACCAGATGCGTCGTGCGGCCTCCCAGGATCTGCTGGATTTTCTGAGCCATGGCGCGGGCGCCGATCACCTGTTTGCCGATTTCGATTCCCACCTTGGACACGACGCCCAAGATATTGCGCACGGCCGGATCGGCGTCCGGTCCGCAAACGAAATCGGGCGCCGCAAGCGCATAGAAGTGTGCGATATGGCTGTGGATGAAGTGCGCGTGGTAGTACATGTCGCGGAGCTTGTGTGCGACCGGCGCCACTTCGTTGCCGAAACAGCCGTCCACGGCTTTGGCACTGGCCATGTGGTGGCTGGCGGGGCAGACGCCGCAGATGCGCGTGACAATGCGGGGCAGCTCCTCGATGGGCCGTCCTACGACGAATCGCTCGAAACCGCGCAGCTCGGGAATCTGGAAAAAGCAGTCCTTCACTGAGCCGTCGTCGTTCAGAAAGATGTCGATCTTACCGTGTCCTTCGAGGCGTGTGATCGGATCGATTTTGATCGTGCGCGTCATGATCGATGGCTCCTTTGCAGCTTCGAGGCCGGCATGCCGAACCGGTATGCGTAGCCGACGAAATCCGGCAGTTGGCTGATGATTTCCTCGATCTCGGATGGATCCTTGCTGTCGATCGTGGAGGCGAGCGCGCTCAGAAATTTCGTGCCCTGGTCCGTGACCTCCGGCAGCGGGCCGTAGCAGCCGCGGCACCCCTGATTGCTGTTCGGGCAACGGACGCCGCAGCCGGAGCGCGTCGCCGCACCCATGCAGAGGATCCCCTGCTCCATCAGGCAACGCTCTGGATCCTGGATAATCTCAAACGGGCGATAAAAGTGCTTGGTTTTTTTCTCTTCTTTCGTGCGTTTGCAATCGTCGCAGACGGCCCGGTCGGAGGCGCCGACAACAGACTTCCTGGGCGGCAGCTCGCCTTTGACGACCGCCAGGATCACATTCTTGACCTGATCCGGCGCCGGCGGACAGCCGGGCACGAAGTAATCCACATCGACGACATCCGCGAGCTTATAGACCCGCTTGTAAAACGAGGGAATATCCAGGGTCATGCCATCCACCTGGGTCTCGTGATAGGGAACCGTGCGATTGCCCGGTTCGATCGAGGGATTATTCAGATAGGCGGTTGTGAAGATCTCCTCCCGGGTGGTGAGATTGGCCAGGCCGGGAATGCCTCCCATGTAGGCGCACGAACCGAAGGCGACGAGGGTCTTGCTTTTCCGGCGCAGCAGCTTGGCGATATGTTCGTTTTCGCTATTGCGCACGGCGCCATTAAAGAGGGTCAGGTCGAGCTCGCCATCCGCCATTGCCTCGACATCCTGATATTTGCCGTCGACCGCGATCGGCCAGAGCCGGATGTCGGCAAGGGCGGCGACATCGAGGATGAACTCGTTGGTATCCAGCACCGCGACGTCGCATCCTCCGCACGCCGCGCCCCAATAGAGCGCAATCTGAAGTTTTTTCTTCTCGGTCACGGCTCACCTCTCCAGTCGATCGGTCAGCAATGTGGCATGGATGCGGCTCGGTCCGAGGGCGCGCACTCGTTCGGTCATGTCGGTGACCACGTCGGCGAATCTTTGGCCTTCACTGGCGCTGACCCAGGTCTGGCGGACCCGCTCGTCCTCCACGCCATAGGATTTGAGCAGCTTTTTCAGGAGCGGGAAGCGGCGCATCGCCTTGTAGTTCCCCTCGGAGTAGTGGCAGTCGCCGGGATGACAGCCGCAGATCAAAACTCCGTCGGCGCCCTGGGCAAGGGCATCCACAACAAACGTGGGATCGATGCGGGCGGAGCACATGACGCGGATGATGCGGATATTCGCCGGATATTGAATGCGACTCGTGCCCGCAAGGTCTGCCCCCGTATAGGAGCACCAATTGCACAAAAAACCAACGATCTTGGGTTCGTAGCTCATGCCAACACCCCTCCGATCTGGGCATAGATTTGCTGATCGGTGAAATGACGACCTTTAATGGCGCTCGATGGGCAGGCGGCCACACAGGCGCCGCAGGCCTTGCAGGCCGCGGGGATCACATGACTGCGCTTTTTCACAACATCGAATTCGATGGCGCTGTAAGGACACAAGTCATTGCACATCCGACAGCCCGAGCAGCGGTCTTCGTTGATTTCCGCGAAGACGCCGTCAATTTCGATCTTACCCTTGGCAATCTTGGCCAGGATCCGCCCGGCTGCAGCGCGGGCCTGTGCCACGGTATCGGGAATATCCTTGGGAGCCACGCATGTGCCGGCAATGTAGATGCCGTCCGTCGTCGTAGCCACGGGGTCGAGTTTGGGGTGGCTCTCGATGAACCAGCCGTCCTTGTCGGCGCTGATGTTGACCAGGCGGGCCACCTCGGCTGAGTCGGGGCGCGCCTCCATGCCGACCATCAGGATCACGAGATCCGCCGGGATCTCGATGCGCTCGCCGGAGAGCTTCTCGTCCACCTCGATGAGCATCTCACAATCATCACTTGGATCGGCTTTGCGGATGACAGGGCGCTCGTTCTTCCCATACATCAAGAACAGCGTCTTGACTTCAGAGCTCTTCTTATAGAAGTCTTCGCAGCCCTTTCCAAACGCGTGCATATCGATATAGACATCGGAGACGTAGGAGTCCGGAAGCGCGCTCTTGATTTCATGCGCATATTTTAGGGCAGTCATACAACAGACACGCGAGCAATAGCCGTGGAATTCCTTACTGCGCGAGCCGACGCAGTGGATGATCGCCACGTACTGCGGCAACTGTCCACTCTTGGTCTGAACCCGCCCGGTGCGCAGCATTTGCTCAAATTCGAAAGAAGTGATGACATTGGGAAGCTTTCCGTAGCCGTAATGTGTGATGCGGCTGGCGTCAAACTCCTTATATCCTGTGGCCACGATCACGTTGCCCACATGGATTGTTTTTTCCTCGGGCGGGTTGTGCCCGTTGTTGGTCTCGACGATGGCGCAGTAGTTGCCGACAAAGCCCGAAAGATTCTTGAGATGAGAGCTGAGCATTACCGAGATGTTGGAGTTGTCCCGCAGATGCGTAATCCGTTCGGTCAGCAGGTCCCGGGCTGAGTCGAGGTAGGGCGCGGTTAAATCCACGCGCGCCAGGTTCCCCCCCAATCGATCGGTCTTTTCGACCAGGTAGACCGGATGACCGGCCAGGGCCAGTTCCAGTGCTGCGGTCAGCCCGGCAATGCCGCCGCCGAGGACGAGCGTGCTGGCACACATCTCGGCGGTCAGGGAATCGAGAGGCTCTTGATAGCGGACGCGGTTCACGGCTCCCTTGGTAAGGGCTATGGCCTTCTCCGTGGCGGCCAGCTTGTCGGCGTGCACCCAGCTGCACTGCTCCCGAATGTTGGCCATTTCGCAGAGGTAAGGATTGAGTCCGCCGGTCTTGCAGGCATTCCGAAAGGTGCGCTCGTGCATGCGCGGGCTGCACGCGGATACTACAATACGGTTGAGCCCGAGCTCCCGGATGTCCTGGATGATCATCTCCTGCCCGGGATTCGAGCACATATAACGATAGGAACGGGCGATGACTACATCGGGCAGTGCAGCTGCGGATTCCTTGACTGCCTCCGCATCCACGATGTGGGCGATGTTGCTGCCGCAATTACAGATATAGACGCCGATCCTGCTATTCTGCATGGTATCCCCTCGCTAGGCTGCAGGCCGAACCTGCCGAATAGAACTGGCCGTTGCGGCCCGCGCGGCCAGAGCTCCTCTTTGAATGTCAGCGAAATACATGGCGAGTGTTCGATAGATCATGTGGACCCACTTGCTGAACGGCATTCTCAGCAGCCATGGCACCACAACCATCAAGTGTAATATATAGGTGATGTTGGCAGCTAACGGCAGGCCAACTCGATGCAATATGTGCTGCAAGATGCCGGTAATTGTGATAAGGAACAGCAAGCCTAAGAATATCCAGTCTGACCCCTGCGAGCGCAGGTACTGAACCCGGGTTTTTTTCAACCGACCGTGAAGCATGTAGATGGTTCCGGCCAGCAGTCCCATGCTGGCCAGATACCCAAACACATGAGCAGACCATTCGATTTGCGGGCCCGCTTGCAGCGTGTGCAAGAAAGCCATGACGAGGATTAACATGGTGACATATCCCAGCACGATTCCCAAGTGCATGAGCCAAGGGATGTGTACGACACCGGGCTGGCCGCTCTCGCATTCGGCGTAGCGTTTCTGGGTGAAGAAGTGCCACGGCAACAAATGAATTTTCTTAGCATACAGCCACAACGGTATGCGCTCCCTTTTTGGGTTCATGATGAGCCACCACATTCGAACCGAGTTGACGGCCAAGAAGAGCAACATTAAGCTCCCGACCACCAGATCAAAAAAGTGAATGCCGGAACTCGGCAAAAAAGCACCCGCTCCATCATAGATTCGAATGTCGCCTTGCCAGAAGCCGTAAGTGATCAAGCCTGCGCCAGTGAAAAGGGCCACTGCGAGGATTGCGACCAGCTCGGATTTCCACGACTTGTAGAAAAGTCGGGCAAGCCCTGTGAAGTCGTAGCGCGAAATGAGCCAGCGTCGCAAGCTCATCATGGTTTCACCAGGTTCCGCGTTTCGCGGGCATTGTTCCGAACACTGGCCACAGTAATAGCAAAGCCATGGCTCTATGGATTTCTCAAGCTTGCGCTCGAGACCCATCTGCAGGCTGCGCATGGATTTGCGGGGAAAAACAAACAATTCGTCTGTGTGCGGACACACTGCGGAGCAGTTGCCGCAGTGGTAACAATTATAAACGTCTTCGGAGCCAAAGCGCTCTAGCTCATTGATTAGCTTTGGATTAACTCGGATCGCCATAGGTACCTCACCGAACCTGGAGTTGATTCGCTTCCATCTGTGCTGCCCGGGCTTCGATCTCACTGAGCGCCACGCTGCTCAAATGGTCCCCTCCGCAGCCGCTTGCGATCGTGCGCAGAACTCCGGCAGCTACGGCAGAAGCCTGAGCCACTGAGTCGGGGATGTCCTTAGGCCCTTGACACATGCCGGCGACGAAGATGCCGCCCCGCTCTGTATACGTGGGATTCCCATTGTAGTTGAGCTCCGAGAACCAACCATCCGGATCGCGCGGAACCCCGAACATCCGGGCCAGCTCCAGGGTTCCTGGAGAGGGGACAACGCCTACTGCTAGGATGACCAAGTCGGCCGGCAACTCGACCAACCGATCATTCAACATGTCTTCACCCTGGACGAACATCTGTCCATTCGATTCACGGACCTGCGCCGTGCGGCCCCTCATGATATGCGTGCCCTCCGCCTTGATCCGTTCCATGAATTCCTCGTATCCTTTTCCAAAGGCACGCATGTCGATATAGAATTCATAGCAGGAAGCGCCGGGCAGCTTTTCGCTGACCAGGTGCGCAAACTTGAGCGAGTACATACAGCAAACCCGCGAGCAATACGGGTTGTAGTTGTCGTCGCGGGAACCGACACAATGGATAATGGCCACGTTTTTCGGGGGCGCTGCTTCCGGATCGACAACCCACTCCTCGACTTTGGTCCGCTTATTGAGTTTTTTGGTCTTGAGGACAATCTTGCCGCTGGTGGGACCCGAGGCATTGGTCATGCGCTCGAATTCAAGGGATGTGAGCACATTGGGAAACTTGCCGTAGCCATAGCGCTCGACACGTTTGGCGTCGAAAAGTTCGAATCCGGTAGCGATGATGATGTTGCCGACCGCCAACTCGACGACCTGATCTTTCTCGTCGAGGTTGATGCAGTCCTTCGGGCACTTCTTCAGGCACGCTCCGCAGTTTTTCCCGTCCGTCTGGATGTAGGTGCAGTTTTCGGGATCGACAATGTACGCGCTCGGCACGGCCTGCGGGAACGGAATGTAAATGGCCTTGCGATGGGTCAGGCTTGAGTCGAACTCGCTCCAAACTGAGATCGGGCAGATGGCAGTGCAGAGGTTGCAGGCCACACAGGCGTCGAGATCGACGCGACGAGCCCTTTTAAGCACCTTAATCTTGTAGTCGCCCGGCTTGCCGGAGACCTCCTGCACCTCGGCGTTGGTTATCAGCTCGATCATGTCATGATCGCCAACAGCTACCATCTTGGGTGTGAGAATGCAGGCGGCGCAGTCGAGCGTCGGAAAAGTCTTGTCGAACATGGCCATGTGGCCGCCGATGGTGCCAGACCGTTCGATGAGGTAGACCTGCTTGCCCCCGTCGGCTATCTCCAGCGCCGCCTGAATTCCGGCCACGCCGGCGCCGACGATCAGGGTGGCCGGGTTCACCGTGGTGGACTTCGGCACGGCCACGAGGGGAAAGGGCATACCATGGATCGCACAAGCCACGATCGCTTTGGCGCGCTCGGTGGTGTTGCCGGACGCCGCGCCATGTTCACGGAACGAGGCCAGCCGGACCTCCTCGGGATTGCCCCCCGCCATGGTCATCGCGCGCGTGAACACGGGCTTGAAATAGCCGGGGGAATCCCCCGCCAGCACAATCCGCTCCAGCTTGTCGTTGCGGATTTCCTCAGCAATGACCTTCGGATCCAGATGGTGCGGAGGCTCCAGAATGCGGACTTTCTCGACCGCGGAAAGATTGGCTGCATAGTCCGCGATTGCCTGAAGCTTGATGCCGTTTTCCGGCAGGTTTCGCAGAATAAAGACGCCGACTCTCATGCTGTGCCCCTCCCAGGAAAACCACGCCACGGTCCGCCCGCTGTAACAGGTGTTCAAAGGCAGTCGGCTCGCAAGAACGAAAACGCGTTGGAAGCGCTCTGGCGAACTCCTGCCGCCGATTATATGCACGAGTTAAATTTAATCAAATAAAAAATTTAAAAATCTTATTAATTGCTATAATTTATTAGATTTGCTAATAGTGATGTTTTTTTCGCATCCGGCGCTGAGGCGCAAGCGCCGGCGCAACGGCGTTTGAGCCACTCATCCTGCGATTCAGACGGTAACAAGCCCCGAAAGGGGCGGCACAGCTACAGCCCAGGGCGTGAGCCCTGGGGAAGTGGCATGTAGCCTTCAGAGCCCTGAAAGGGCGGCGCATGTTGTGCCGCCCTTTCAGGGCTTTCAACTCCGAATGCCCGCCGCCCCAGGCTTGCGCCCTGGGCTGTAGCTGCTGGACCCCTTCGGGGTCAAAACAGCAACTGCTTCAGCTCTGGCAGCATTCCGGGACCTGTCGTCGGCTGCAGTGTCTGAATCGCAGCCACTCCTCCGTTTGCCGCGGCCGCGCGAGGCAGAAGTGGTATAATCGGGCGCATTTCTAACATGAAAGTAGTCTGTCAGGATTTACGTTGATGCCGAATCCATTGTATTCTCCGTCTCATGTTGACATCAGCATCCGCGGTGAAGACTACTATCGAGACCTCCAGCGCAAAAATTTGCTGAGGCTGGCTCTTACGTACCTTGCTCCCCTGATCCTCCTGTCAGCGTATTTTTACTTTCAGTACCGTTCCATGTTGCAGGAGAGCGTCGGCAATCACCTCAGGACGGTGGCGGAAAGCCGCGCCGGCACCATGGACCTCTTCCTTCACGAGAGAATCGTGAATCTGTTCAATCTGATCGACGATCCCAAGCTGCTCTTCCCGCCGGCGCCGGCGGTGATGGAAGAAATGTTGCGCAAGCTGCGGCAGGCCAGCGATACCTTCGAGGATGTCGGATTTATCGACGCGGCGGGGATTCAGACAGCCTATGCAGGCCCCTACGCCGGATTACGTGGCAGCGATTACGGCCGGGAAGAATGGTTCGTATCGCTGAAAACCAGGAGCGGGAACTTCCTAGTCACAGACAGCTATCTTGGTTTCCGCGGGAAACCTCATTTTACGATTGCAATCAGCCGAATCTTTGACGGCCGGTACTGTGTCCTGCGCGCTGCCTTAGATCCGGAGAGATCCTACCGGGTTGTTTCCTCGCTGGCGGAAGCGCGCGACGTGGATGTTTCCCTCGTGAATCAGGCCGGGGAAGTCCAGCTGCCGCTCCAGGCTGCAGGAACGGGTCCACAGAGGCCGCCGATCGTTCCTGCGCGCTCCCCAAGAATCGGACTGGTTGCGGCGCAGGCCGGCGGCAGGAAAGTGCCGTATGCGTATGCATGGTTGCGCACGTGCGATTGGGCTTTGCTTGTGATGCCGTCCGCGGAAGCCGGATCGGCCCGTTTCGGAAATGCCCAGATCGGCATCATTGGTTTTGCCGCCACGATCATTGCTCTGATTTTCTCGGTGATCCTGATCCGTGCCCAACGCATAGTCCAGAACATCCGGCAGGCGGATGCCACTCGGGCGCAGCTGACCGACAACTTGATTCATGCCTCCAAACTTGCCGCGGTAGGGGAATTGGCCTCAGGCATTGCCCATGAGATCAACAACCCGCTGGCGATCATCAGCGAAGAAGTGGGACTGATCCAAGACCTATCCGACCCTAAGTTCGGAGCCGATGTGACGCTCCAGGATTTGACTCCTCATCTAGAGTCGATTCGCGAGGCTGTGGTCCGCTGCCGGGGCATAACCGGCAAGCTGCTGGCGTTTGTGAGGAAAGGTGAAGTCACGGTGCAGTCGCACAATCTTCACCAGGTGATCGACGATGTCGTGAATAATTTCTATGGGCGAGGGATTGCCGGCGCCGGGATCAAGATCATTCGCAGCTATTGCCGCGATGACCTGTATATCTTGGCCGATAAGACTCAGCTGGAACAGGTGTTTCTGAACCTCATTAATAACGCCATCGATGCCATGGAACGGAATGGTCAGATTACGATCACCACGACTTTGCTCTGGGAGTATGATCGGGTGAGAGTTGATGTGGAAGATACCGGCATCGGCATGACCCAGGAACAGTTGGAGAGGATTTTCCTGCCTTTTTACACCACCAAGAAAGTCGGGAAAGGAACGGGTTTGGGTCTAGCGATCAGCTATGCCATGATCAAGAGCATGGAAGGGGAGATATCCGTTGCCAGCACTTTGGGAAAAGGGAGTATCTTTTCGATAACACTGCCGATTGTTGGGCCGGAAAGAGCGCATGAGACAGTGAAGGATGGATTGCAGGAGAGAGACCATGACCAAAATGATGCGGCTCCTACTCGTTGATGATGAATTGAAGTTCTTGGATGCGCTTTGCCGGCGCCTTGAACTGCGTGGCTTCGATGTTACCAAAGCGGCCAGCGGCGAGGACGCGATCGAGACAGCGCGCAGCGCCGAGTTTGCCTTGGTGCTCCTGGATCTCAAAATGCCCGGGATGAACGGCAGAGAGGTGCTCCGAGTGCTGAAGGAAGAACATAAGCAGCTGGAGGTAATTATTCTGACCGGCCACGGTTCCTACGATGCCGAGATCGAGTGCAAAGAGCTCGGCGCCTTCGGTTACATGTCGAAACCGTACGAATTTGAGGAGCTACTCAAGATCATTAAAGACGCCTACCTGGTCAAGCTCCAGGATAAGTCTCCCTAGGAGTGGCGGATGCGGCGGGGCGGGCAAGAAGCATCGGGACATGAACTAGCCACAGGTGCGCCGGGGCATCAACTTATAGCCGAACCCTTCGAAGTCTTCGACATCCATCCGCGCCGCCTCGAAGGCCTCGTCGACAATGACCTTACCTTCGACGCCACCTCCATAGGCGGTTTGGATCGGCGTCCCTTCTGCCATCTTAAATGGCGAGCGGATGACTCCGATCGGATAAAGTTGGAGCGTGGCAACCCCTTCCTTGTCCGGCCTCATGATCGCGATCGGCCTGAACCATGGCAGGATCCGAAAGCAGGGTCGCCATGGTGGTGAGGCTGGTGAGGCCCCGGAGCGTGGTGGCCGCACGCCGTCTGGGGAGTCACAAGCTTGAGCGAGCCGGCCTTAAAAGCAGCCAGCGTAGCCGCGACAGTTGGGAACTCCGACAGGTACACCTTGATGTTCGCCGCCTGAAGTTTCCCGAGGGCTCCCATGCCGATGCCGCCGACAACAATGCCGTCCATGCGCTCGGCCGCAAGCGAAGCGAGCGGCTGGCACATGCCGTGGCTGTGGTTGAGATTGCGATTCGCGACGACCCGGCAGCTTCCATTCTCTGTATCGAGAATCATAAAAAGCGGCGCCGAACCGAAATGAGCGCTAACCGGGCTTTCGAGCCCGCTGTCCTGAGTGACGGGAATACAGATATTCATGACGATCTCCTATGATTCAGGGTGCAATGTGCACCCGGTTTAAACGTTTTTGCAGCCCATCCATCGTCGTCGCCGGCCGCCGCAATGCGCGGGCGCTCCCGCCTGCGGCTCCCCGATCTCAGCCGGGCAACGCGGGCAGTTGGCCCGTGTGTCGAGAGGCCCTTCCCATTCGCGCTCACAAGCGGGACACCGGAAGGTGCAGGTCTGCTCGGCGTAAACGGAACCGCCCTCGATCTTGAGTGCCTTGCCGAGGATAATCGCCTCGGCGACCTTGTGGCGCGCTCCATCGATCGTCATCGACCGCTACCACTTCAAACAAGATCGCGAAGGCTACCTGGGCCCTCTGCGCACACACCTGTCGATCTTCGATGTGGAGTCCCGCAAAGTTGAGGTTCTCACATCCGGCAAATTCGAGGAAGAAACGCCTGCATGGTCGCCCGACGGCCGCTTGATCGCCTTTGTCAGCAACCGCACTTCCGATCCGGATCGCAACGAAGACACCAACATTTTTGTGATCGAATCAAGGGCCGGAGCCGAACCGCGGCAGCTGACGACCTTCGCCGGACCCGATGGTGGCCGTCCGTCATGGAGCCCGGATGGCCAGTACATTGCCTACCTCCAGGGGGATGAAACGCGTTTCTCGGCATACCACCAGAACAAGCTGGCAGTGGTTCCGGCCGGCGGCGGACAAAGCCGCATCCTCACGACTGCTCTCGATCGCGAGGTTTCAGGCCCGCTGCTGTGGACAGCGGACAGCCGCAGCCTTCTATTCGTGGTCGTCGACGACCGGTCCGGCTATGTCGAGCGCATGGCGATTGCGGGTGGGCTGGTCGAGAAGTTGACGGCTGGAGGCCGGGTCGTGTCCAATATCTCGCCGCGCGCCGGTGGTGCATTCGTATTGCTGACCGCGACGGACAGCGAGTCTGCAGAGGTGAACGCGCTGGAGAACGGCAGTCTGCGCAGGCTCACGCATCAAAACGATCCACTTTTGGCCGAGCTTCAACTAGGCACGACTGAGGAATTTGCTTCCAAGAGCAAAGACGGCACCGAGGTTCACGGGCTGATGGTGAAACCGCCCGCCTACACATCGGACAGAAAGTATCCGATGCTCCTTTTGATACATGGCGGGCCCAACGGGCAGGACGACCACTCATTCAGCTTCGAGCGCCAGTTTTTTGCCGCCCGAGGCTACGTTGTGATTTCGGTCAATTATCGCGGCAGCTCGGGGCGCGGCTCGGCGTTTCAGAAGGCGATCTATGCGGATTGGGGCAATAAGGAAGTCGTGGACCTGCTCGGCGCGGTCGACTATGTCGTGGCCGGCGGGATTGCCGATCCAGCCCGGCTGGGAATTGGCGGCTGGAGTTACGGAGGCATCCTGACCGACTACACGATTGCCACGGACGTGCGCTTCAAGGCGGCGGTAAGCGGCGCCAGCAGCGCCTTGCAGCTCTCCATGTACGGGTCGGATCAGTACGTCGTGCAGTATGAGAACGAGCTGGGACCGCCGTGGAAAGCCAAGGACCTGTGGATCAATCTGTCGTATCCGTTTTTCCAGGCGGATCGGATCAAGACGCCGACTTTGTTTCTGTCCGGCGATCGCGACTTCAACGTGCCCACAATCGGCGTGGAACAAATGTACCAGGCGCTGAAGAGCCTCGGCGTCGACACGCAACTCATCATCTACCCCGGGCAGTTCCACGGCATCACGATGCCCAGCTATGCACGTGACCGGCTGGAGCGCTACCTGGCATGGTTCAATAAGTATCTGATGCCCGGCAAAACGCCGCTGCCATGAGGCCGGTGTGCGACGCCGGCGGACTGCGCAGCACATCCGATTCGAATTCTTATCCGGGTCATCTGCCTTACCGCGTTGGATGGCGGGAAGGCGAAAACGATCGTGAAAGCAAAGGGGAACACAGCCGGGCCGTGTTCCCCTTTGCTTTTGGCTTGGATGTTAGAAGTTGAGACGCAGCACGATCTGGACGAGACGTCCGCCGGGATCCTGCTGGTTGCTGGCATCGGTGTAGGCCGAGGTAACCTGGCCGCTGCTCAAACCGCCGATGCTGCTCACACCATAGAAGTTTATGTTGTTGAAGGCATTCAAAAATTCAGCGCGCAGCTCGAAGCTCCGCTTTTCCGCGAACCGGATCTGCTTCACGAGACTCAGATCGAACCGCATGAATCTCGGTCCCCGGAAATAATGGTGCCGCGGCGCGCAGTCGCCGGCGATGATCTGGATGCAGTTCCCTCCCTTGGCGCTGCCGGCCGGCGCGGCGTAGCGTCCCGCCGGGGCTCCCAAGGTGAAACCGCCCGCATCGTATGAATACGCTTTGTACGACTGATCGATGATGTCCTTCGGATAGTAGTATGCAATCCTCTTGGCATCATCGAACCACACGCCGACAGAATCCTTCAGATCCTGATCCGTCATACCAACCAGCTGCAGGTTGCCGAAATCCAGGAGATTGCCGCTCTGGATGCGAACGGCACCCTGGAACTGCCAGCCGCCGATGACGCGATCCACGAATTTGCCGGCGCTGCCGAACAGTGTCCGGCCCTGCCCGACTGGCAGCTCATAGACCCAGTTGACGTTGAGTGACTGCGGCATGACATTGGTTCTCAGGTCCTTCTGCCAGGGAGCGCGGAAGGAAATCATGTTCATGTTGAAGGCTTTTGCCCAGGTATAGCTCGCCTGAACAAGCAGGCCTTTCGACATGCGCCGGCGCAGTTCCACGACCATCGAGTCGTAGATGTTGCCGCCGCCGTTCTGGTAGACATAGGCGCCGCCGTTCTGCACCGCCGGGTTGACGATAAATAAGTTGACCGGAACGCCGTTGAAGGCTGCATTGCCGCGGCGCGTCGAGTCGCTCTGCAATGTGCCGGCCAGGCTGCTCGGCGCCGGGCTGTAGTTGTTCAGGTAGTTGACATACGTCGTGTTTGTGAAATACCCGGCCTGGGTGCTGCCCAACACCGCGCTGGTATAGCTTGCGGCGGCGGCAGGATCCAACCCTCGGCCCAGATATTTGATAATAGTAGGCAAGGGCTGGGTGCCCGTAACCGTGGGATCATATCGGAAGGTACGGCCTTTTCCTGCCGCTATGTTGGCGTACAGGTTGATCTGTGCCTTCTTGAACTCATCGATCCAGCCGTTCTCCACGATGTTGCGTTCGCCGTTGAGATTGGGCTGGTACCAAGGCTGCAGGTTGCGGGTCGCCGCATAGCGCACTTCGACCGCCATGTCTTTCGAGATCTCGCGCTGGATCCCGAACGTCCACGACATCGTGTACGGCGTGCGGATGTTCGGATCGAAGGCGTTGATCGAGTCGTCGATCGACGGCGTGAGCGGGAAGGACGGGGACTTGGTGAACGGGGGCGGAGCAAGCCGGCTCTTCTCACGGAAAAGCAGCGGCCAGGTATCGGACGCATTGACCATCAGGTTCCCGAGATCCTGGCTGCGGTTCGCTACGATGCTTCCGCCGGGGTTTGAGCTGAAAATGGAATTGAAGTCGAACATCCCGAAACGGTTGTACGCAATGCCGAAGCCGCCGCGGAGAACTGTGTTGGTTCCGGTGCCGAGGATTTTTCCAAGAAAACCCGTGGCTCTCGGACTCCAGGCAAAACCCAGGGTCGGAGCGAGGCTCTTGTAATCGGTGTTGTAGGCAGGATCCCCGGGGTTGAATTTATAAACCAGGGTTTTCTTGCCTCCGGTCGCACCCGGCTTAAAGATATTCCCGATCCCCGATTCTCCCCAGACTTCTTCCGGCGTCGCCCAGGTGTAGGCGTTGTTGCGCGGGGTCCACGGGAGCGCCACTTCCCAGCGCAGGCCGTAGGTAAGCGTGAAATCAGGGCGCATGCGCCAGGAATCCTGTGCGAAAAACCCCATTTCCACCTGGCGCGCCCTCTGCGTTAACGGCCCGCCGTAGGTATATTCGTTGGTGTTTTCATTGATGATCGCGTTGGCATTGATGTTGGTGACACGCGCCGTCAACGAGGCATAAATATTCGAGGCGGTGGTTATGTTGCCGGGGGTCGCGCCCGGGAAGTTCTTCGACCCGTTCGTGGAATCGAACATGGCATAGGCCGGATCGTAGGCGCTCGGCAAACCGAAGGTGATCGAAGCCGCCAGGGTCTGGCTATACTGCCAGCTGTTCACCTGTAGGAACGAACCGCCAAAGCTCATGCTGTGAGCGCCCCGTGTCCAGGTGAAGGTGTCATCGAGTTGCTTGATGGGACCATTACGGCGGCTCGGAGAGGTCACCGCCGAGACGCCCGTAATCCCACTGGGGGTCCAGAAGAATCCACCCAAATTCCCGATCCCCCCGACTCCATTGGCAATGTCGGTGCCCACATTGGGATTGAACAGCGTCGACCCCATGTTGAAGCCGTAACGGACCTCATTCACCATCCGCGGCGTTAGGGTAGAGCGCAGAGCGAAGGAGGCGGACCCTCGACTCTGATCCACCCGGCCGTAATTCGGGAATTCGGGATACCGCCAGCCTCGGCTGTTGAGATAGTCGGGGTTTCTGGTGCGGGTTTCACCGTTAAACGTGGCTTCCAGTCTCTGGCGGCTGGTTATGTTAAAGTCGAAGCGCGTGGTGAGGTAATCGCGTTTTTCCATCCCTTTGCTCTGCCAGATATACTGCTGATATAGAGGATCGCTGACCTGCGGATAGACTTTGAGGACTCCCGATTTCGTCGTCGAGTTGCGGATGTCGGAGAGAAGCTTCTGAACGGTCGGATCCATGGTCGAGGTGAAACCGCTGGCCTGTGCCAGAGATAATAGATTTACCGACTTGACTTGGCTTGGGCTGCCGCTCAAGTAGATGTAGTTTCCGCTTTCCACTGCCGGATCATAGATCGTGTTGCTCCGGGTTTCGCCGTTCGGCATCCGGAACGATTCGAGGTTGACGAAGAAAAACGCCCGGTCTTTGCCGGAGAAGAGTTTGGGAATCGAGATCGGCCCGCCGAAGCGGCCGCCGTACTGGTTCAGCATGTAGCGCGGACGTTTGGCCCGGCAATTGTCGAACTCCGTGGCGATCTGCTGCGCGGTGCATGGCGATCCGTAACCGGCGCCATCCCCCCAGTAGGTGGAGGCCACGTCGCGGTTGGCGAACCAGTAGTTGGAATTGAGCGCCGGGTTCCGGTTGTACAAATAGAGGCTGCCGTTGTAATCGTTGTTGCCGGAACGCGTGACGAACTTGATCTGCACCGCTCCCCCGCCGGCACTTTCCGCTCCGGAAGCCGCCATGGACACGGTGACTTCCTGGATGGAATCCGGACGCGCGGTAATCATCGTGTAGAAGCCGTCACCGTTGACGAACCCTTTATAGTTCTGGTCCTGGGTGTTGATGCCGTCCACGCTGATGCTGATCGTGGTGTTGGGCATCCCCATGAAGGTGGCGTTGCGCGCGCTTCCCGTCGTGTCCGCTCCCGGCAGGAAGACCAGGAAGTCGAGAGCATTGCGCGTGGGCAGCGGCAACTGGGCAATCTGCGACGTAGCCAGGGTCGTGGAGACCGTCGCCGAGGCGGTCTGAATGATTTCAGCGCCCGCCACAACGGTCACAGTTTCGGCGCTGCCGCCGACCTGGAGCACAATCCTGACACTCGAAGGAACACCCACAACCAGCACAATGTTCTTCGTGATGGACTGCTTGAAGTTCGGCACAGACACTGTCGCAGTGTAGGCGCCGGCACTGAGAGCCGGAATCGAGAAGGTCCCGTTGTCAGCTGTAACGGCCTTATACTCCGCCCCGGTGTTGTCGTTTTTGACCACGACCTCAGCGCCAGGAATCACGCCGCCGGACTGGTCCACAACTGTTCCGGAGAGCGAGGAATTCGAGCCCTGTGCGAAGGCCAGGCAACTCAGCGCCGCAATCAGGAACAGCGCAAAAACAAGCCTGAATGCACAATATTTCATATAGAATCCTTGGTTGAAGTGGTTAAGCCTCGGAACCAACCCCGGTTCCGCTCCCAGTTGTTATCGAGAAGAATCCAGCACCGCGAATTCAGCATGCCCGCCTCATGAGAGGCTCCAGGATATGCCGGTAATCAGCCGTGACAGGTGCGCCGGAATCGGCAACACAGAATGCCCTCGCGTGTTTCAAAGTCAAGCCATAGCCCTGGTCGCACACTCAGAATGCCGCGACACCGAAACCAGACAGCAACGGATTGCGGGATTTGCCAGAGGACCCGCTTGATTCAGGAACAGTCCGGCGGCTGCTCTTAGCAGCCGCTCTTACGCATCATCGGCCCGCCAGAAGCCTGATACGCCTCGCCCTCCCCGTTCCTGTTTCAATAAACGTAAATGCCGATTCACTCGAATACAAAATGTGGTTCGATCATAGTGATCCCGGTTCCGAGATACAAGACTATTTTTAAACAATTCCTAATAACCAATTGAAAGCCTCTTTCTGTTTTCTAATGATTAGACCTTCGTATTGAAAACTCAGGCGGTGTGATCCGCGGTGAGGCATATGCCGAAAAAGCCCGGAATGCATTGTCATCTGGAAGACGCAACCGGCAGAAGTGGAGCACAATTCTATGCATTAATCTTCATTAAGCTTCACTAAATTCCCGATGGAACATTGCTAATCCTACAAGTGCGGTCTGTGTTGATATTATTGGATTGCAGTTCCGCCCCTTCGTGAGACAATTCCGAGCGGAATGGCATGAGAAAAGGGGGGCATGACCGATGTGGCTTCTCGATGAAGTACGGCAGCGCTTGTTGTACGGGGGTCGGGTGTTTAGGAGATCGCCGGGGTTTTCAGCAATTGTGATCATCGCAATTGGGGTCGGAGCTAATAGCACGATTTTTGGCGGTATCGACAGTGTTTTGTTCAAGCCCCTTCCTCACGATGACCCCGATAAGCTCGCATCGATACAGGCATCGTGCGAGAGCCTGGCGTCGTTGACGCTGCCACATACACAGATCACGCGCGCGCAACTGGTGCCGGCGGGCGCGTTCGCCGCGACTCCCGCGGGTGTTCTCGCGCCGGGCGCTCCGTCGTTTCGCCCGTACAACACGCTCCCGGAGTTCTGTCGCGTCACCGCCACGCTCGCACCGTCCAGCGACTCCGACATCAAGATCGAGGCGTGGATGCCGACCTCAAGATGGAACGGCAAATTCCTGGGGATCGGCAACGGCGGATGGGCGGGGACGATTTCAGTGCAAGCGCTCGCCATGGCGCTCGGTCGGGGCTACGCGGTCGCGGCCACCGACACCGGGCATACCAGCAGGGATGGCAGCTTTGCCTTCAACCACCCCGAAAAGCTCATCGACTTCTCGTATCGCGCCGTGCACGACATGACGGTTCAGGCCAAGGCGCTCGTGAGCGCCTACTACGGCAAGGCCCCAAGTGCGTCTTATTGGGACGGATGCTCGACCGGGGGCCGCCAGGGCCTGAAAGAGGCGCAGCGCTACCCGGCCGACTACGACGGCATCATCGCCGGCACGCCGACGAACTACATGACTCACATGTTGGCGCAGAGCTTGTGGGTTGCTCATGCGACGCTGAAGGATTCCACCGGTTACATCCCGCAGGAGAAGTACGCGGCGATCCACAAGGCCGTGCTGGATGCCTGCGACAGCCTCGACGGCGTCAAAGACGGCGTGATCGATGATCCGACGCGCTGCCATTTTGATCCAAAGACGATCCAGTGCGGCGCAGATGACGCTCCCACGTGTCTGACCGCAGCCCAGGTAGAGGCCGCTCGCAAGATCTATGCGTCGGTGAAGAACCCACGGACAGGAGTTGAGATCTTCCCGGGACTCGAGCCTGGAAGCGAACTGGGGTGGGCGGGCCTGGCCGGTGGACCGAACCCGATGAGCATCGCGACCGATTACTTCAAGTACATCGTGTTCATGGATCTGGCCTGGGACTTCAGGACGTTCGACTTCGACAAGGATGTCGCGCTGGCCGACTCGATGGACAACGGTGCGGACAACGCGACCGATCCGAACCTCAAGGCATTCTTCAGCCGCGGGGGAAAATTGTTGATGTATCACGGCTGGATCGATCCGCTGGTCGCGCCGAGAAACAGCGTCAACTACTACACGAGCGTCGCCAACGCCCTGGGCGGCGCAGCCAACGTGAATGATTCGATGCGTTTGTTCATGGTGCCGGGCATGGGCCACTGCGTCGGCGGTGACGGCCCCAGCAACTTCGACAAGCTCACCGTGCTCGAACAATGGGTGGAGCAAAAGAAAGCGCCTGACCAGATCGTGGCGTCGCACATCGCCAACGGCGCCGTCGACCGTACGCGTCCCTTGTGCCCGTATCCCCTGGTCGCCATCTACTCAGGAACGGGCAGCACGAATGACGCGGCGAACTTCGTGTGCAAGGCGAAGTGACGGAGGGAGGAAAAATGGCTGCCGCAAACCTGCTCCGAAAGATCGCGCGCAAGGGTTCAAATCCTTCCAAGATCGCAGCAGAAGTAATCCATTGCCAGGGCCTGATTGAGGTTGTGGTCGAAGGCCTGGGCGCGAAGCAGCCGTCGGTAAAATATGGATGCGAGAAAGTACTTCGAAAGATCGGCGAGATGCAGCCGGACCTGCTCTACCCCTACTTTGACTTTCTCATCGCGATGCTGGATTGCGAAAACTGCTTCCTCAAATGGGGGGCAATTCACGACATTGCCAACCTGACGCGCGTCGACGGAGCCGGCAACTTTGAGCTCATCTTTGACAAATACTACGCACCCATTTCCGGGCCGGTGATGATCACTGCAGCCACTATCATTGGAGCTTCAGCGCGGATCGCACTGGCAAAGCCGCTTCTTGCCGAGAGAATCGTAACGGAGATTCTAAAGGTCGAATCGGCCGAATATAAAACGCCGGAATGCCGCAATGTGGCCATTGGGCACGCGATCGATTCTTTCGATCAGTTCTTCGATCACGTTCGAAGGAAAGGCCGCATCGTTCAATTCGTCAAAAGACAGCTTCAAAACTCCAGGACGCCGGTGCGCAAGAGAGCGGAGAAGTTCCTGAAGAAGCGCAAGATTCCCTGCTAGGTTTCCGAGACCCGGGGATCCCGATTTCCACTTCTGAGCTGCCCCAGTTCGCGCTCGATCGGCCAGTCGCTGAACGCGAGGACGAACAGCATGACGATATTTACGATGGGCAGGAACATAAGGCAACCCATGGCCGGATGATATCCGGCCTTTTTATAAATAAAAAACCATGGAATCAGAGCAACAATCCCAATCCCTCCGATGATGGCAATAATAATCAGTTCTTGTATTCCGAGGTTGAACACGTAATCCTCCTTTTCAGGCAACGCTCACTTTTTGATTCTGGTGACAGCCTGGTCAATTCCCAAATCCAAGCGCACAGGGATCGATCTGCAGTCGTGCAATTTGGGAGTTGAGTAGTCTGTCACGAATGGCATGCAGCAGATTTCTCATCGAATTATGTCTCCAGGTTGTGTTGAGGGGACATGCCCCTTGCGCTTGCCGATTTTATCTCAAAGTGAGGGTGCGGGCACTGAATTCTTGGCAGGCCGCGTGATGCGCTCGTATGGCATTTCAGTAATCGTCTTGACCAGGGCCAGAAAGTTTTCCATGGGAGTGTCAAGTTGCACGTTGTGGGTAGGGCCGAGGATCAACCCCCCGTTCGCGCCGACAGTTCGCAGACGTGCCAAAACCTCTGCCTTGACGTCGTCCGGAGTGCCAAAAGGCAGCGTCTGCTGTATGTCAATGGTTCCCCAGAAACAGAGCTGCCGGCCATATTCCCGCTTCAGCTTTTCGGGATCCATGCTTTGGGGCTGGATAGGATTCAACACATCAGTCCCGATTTCGATCAAGTCTGGAATGATGGGATACACACAACCATCCGTGTGGTAGGCAATCTTCAGCTGCGCATTCCTTTGTTTCAAAGATGCGATCAGGGAAGCCAGCCGGGGCTTGAGAAACTTCCTCCAGGTGGCAGGAGACATCAACATCCGGCTCTGCGTGCCCACGTCGTCCCCCGTCCAGATCATGTCCACTCCCAGATCGACCAGTTTTTGTGCGGCAGTCAGGTGATAGTGAAAGGGAATATCCAAAATCCTTTCGGCAAGTTCGGGATTGAGTACGAAATCCGTCAGCAGACGCTCATACCCGCGCAACGCCCAGGCAGTCTCAAAAATCGTGCAGACCGTCATGCCGACAATCCAGTATTCCTGCTTGTGGTTGCGAATCAGCGCTTTCGCATCTTCATATAACTCGGGCCGATCGGGATCGGGAGGGCGGTAACTTTCAATCGCGGCATCCTCCGCCAGCGGGTGGGCAGTCATTTCGGTGTAGCATCCCGTCCCGAAGCGCGTTTGGTACTCGATATCCTGCCACCGCACACCCCACTCATCGGTGTGCATCGAAACGCTTTCACCACCGGGGTCCGTCACATAGGAGGAATTGACAAAACCCAACGGAGCCAACAGCAAGTCCTGCCCGGTTGCGCATTCCAATTCGAATGACTTTTTGCGGCCGTGCGGAGCGTAAACGGTTTCCGAGGTTAGTCCCAATTCGGCCTTCAGGCGCATGGCAAATTCAGGGGTGAAGCTGATCTGCATGGGGCAGCGGTCGGGGATTTCGTGCTGCAGTGCGGCCATGACGCGATCACGATGTTTCATCCCATTTCCCCCAAATTAGATGCACTCGCTCATGCAAGCCCATTATAAGACATACCTGACAATCTGGGTTACAATAGGCGCGCTGCAACACCCTTTGGAGGAATTCTCTATGACCCGAGTTGACCGCCGGACATTCATGACACGGATAACCGCAGGCACGGCCGTGCTGGCCGCTGCCGGACGTATCGTTGCAAAACCATTCAACCTGCCTGAGCATCCCGTTGCCGGCGCCATGGCCCAGACCGCCAGGGCGAACCTCGCAGAACCCGCGTTCCGTCCACTCCCCTTGGGATCCATTGCGCCTGCAGGCTGGTTGCGCCGCCAGTTGCGCATCCAGGCCGAAGGGCTGAGCGGCCATCTCGATGAGTTCTGGCCCGATGTCGGCCAAAGCCAGTGGTTCGGCGGGCAGGCTGAGGGCTGGGAGCGGGCTCCGTATTGGCTCGACGGAGTCATCCCGCTTGCCTGGCTTCTCGACGATGAAAGGCTGAAAACAAAGGTATCGCGATACATCGATGCTATCGTTGTGCATCAACGCGAGGACGGATGGTTCAGCCCCTATCCGTTGGACGCTGTTTCCAAACGCTACGACATGTGGGCCATTCTCCTTGCCAACAAGATGCTGGTCCAGTATCACGAAGCGACGGGGGATGATCGAGTTCTCAAGGCAGTCGTCAAAAGCCTGCGGGCCATGCGCGACGGTTTGGAGCGTACGCCTCTCTATAACTGGGGAAGCTACCGCTGGTTTGAGGGCTTGATCTCGGTTTTTTATGCCTACGAAAAAACCGGTGAACCGTGGCTGCTCGATCTCGGCCGCAAGCTCCGGGCGCAGGGGTTTGATTATCAGGAATTCTATCAAGGCGCCGATGTCACCGTACCAACCCCAAGGCGCGGGCTTTGGAAGTGGGGCAAGCATGTGGTCAACACGGGAATGGCCGCGAAAGCCAGTGCATTGTCCTGGCGTCTCGACCGCCGTGATCCGGATCGGGCCTTGGCCACCCGGATGATCGAACTCCTCGACCGCTGCCATGGCCAGGTAAACGGCATGTTTACCGGGGACGAATGCCTGGCCGGGAAGAATCCGGTTCAGGGGACCGAGCTCTGCGCCGTGGTCGAATTTCTCTACTCGCTGGAAATCCTTGCGTCGGTATTCGGCGATCCCGCGTTCGCCGACCGGCTTGAAAGAGTGGCGTTCAATGCCTTGCCGGCTACCTTTAGCCCTGACATGTGGGCGCACCAGTATGATCAGCAGGTCAACCAGGTCCAGTGCACGATCAACCCGGAGCACATGTGGACGACCAACGGACCCGAATCGAACCTCTATGGTCTGGAGCCGAACTACGGGTGCTGCACTTCGAATATGCACCAGGGCTGGCCGAAATTCTGTGCCCACCTCTGGATGAAGACCCCCGATGAAGGCATCGCCGCAATTGCTTACGCGCCAAGCACTGCACGTTTTCAATCACGCGGGATTCCTGTCTCGGTCGCCCTCGATACCGACTATCCGTTTCGCGAAACCCTGAAAATCACCGTCAAAGCAGACCGGCCCGCACGATTTCCTCTTTTGCTGCGCGTACCGGCATGGGCTGACGGCGCCACTCTGAAGGTCGCAGACCGGAGCGAAGTAGCGCTCCAGCCGGGGACGTTTCACCGTGTCGATCGGGAGTGGGCAGGAACGGTCGAGTTGGGCCTGCGCTTCCCCATGAAGGCTCAAACCACTCTCAGGTACAACGAAGGGATGGCAATCGAGCGCGGCCCGCTCGTGTATTCGCTGGCCCTGGGCGAAACCTGGACCCGGGTCAATGTCGATAAGCCGCACCGGGAACTTCCTCACGGCGACTTTGAGGTCCGGCCCTCCACACCATGGAATTATGGACTGCTTGTGGATGAGAAGAATCCTGCAACGAGTTTCAAATTCGAGGAGAGACCGGTCGGCGAGAAACCGTTTTCCCCCGAGGGCGCCGGAATGGCCGCCAAGGTCAACGGCAGGCTGCTGAAGAATTGGAGACTGGCCCACGGCTGGGCGGCCGAATTCGCACCGGGCCTTCAGGAATCGAACGAGCCGATTCAGGAGCTGACTCTCCTTCCCTACGGCTGCACGAAAATCCGGGTGACCGAATTTCCCCGGCTGAAAAAGTAGGCTGGGACGATGGCCCGCAGCTTTTTCCCCGGCACAATCTGCATCGGCAAATGCTTCAGCATTTCAGGCAGACGTCGGCTTTGGTAAAATTCTCGTAATCCGCACCTGACGGAGAAATTTACGGCCCGCTGAGGGATCCTGCGCTGTTCGACGCGGTGCGGATAAATGCCGTGGCAACCGACTCTGCCGTGCCCTACGTCGCCAAATTGCGGGCGACAACTACAATGGTATCCGTTATAATATAGTATGTGATACGCTCGTTTCGGAATCAGGGCAGCGAAGACATTTTTGACGGATTCGACACTCCTGCTGCGCGTCGTACCTGTCCCCGAACACTATGGAAAGCGGCACGAAGGAAACTGGACCAGATCAATCGTGTGCGGAATCTGCTCGACCTGGCGGTTCCTCCTGGTAACCGGCTCGAACGGTTGAAATCTGATCGAAGTGCCCAACCCAGCATCCGAATCAACGAGCAGTATCGTGTGTGTTTCCGCTGGGAGAATGAAAATGCGTATGAAGTCGAGATTACCGACTACCATTAGTCCAACGAGAGCCGGGAGCCGACGCATTCCCTCTCATGGTATCGTCGGCCGGCGTCTGCCACGCGAGAGGCCTCCCACGCATCCTGGAGAAATGCTGCTCGAGGAATTTCTAAAGCCGCTGGGTATTACACAATCGGAGTTCGCTGTCCGACTCGGTGTCTCCTTTCCGCGTCTCAATGAGATCATTCGTGCCAAGCGCTCAGTAACTCCAGACACCGCGCTGCGACTGGCTCGTGTTTTGGGAATATCGGCTGACTTCTGGCTCGGATTGCAGCTGGATTGGGACCTGTGGCACGCGATAAAAAACAGCAAGGCGGAGGAACTCGACCAACTCGAACCCGTCGGTAGCCTGCCTTGACGCTCGGCCTAACTAGTCGCTGTCGCGAAACTATTTCCACATAAAACGTGCCTCGCACGCCGTATTTCTCACCCACCTCTTGCTTTTGATCTTGTCGTCTCTCTTTTTTCGTTTTTCTTTTCTCATTTGTTCTTTTCAGCTGGGTGTCATTTTGGTTTTTCCGGACAAGTATCGCGTCAATTGGTGCAAATTGAAGCCCAGGATAGAGCGGTATCCTGAGGCCAGAGTGGTTCGGTCCGACTTGGCCTTGCTTTTGGCAAGTCCGAAATTTTTCGCATGTCCAATCAATGGTTCTATGCCCGCCCGGCGGTCCTTGAGCTCTTGGGGAATGGACTGGCGCAGTTTCACGTTGCCGGGGATTTGTATGCCCAGGTGCGGGATGATGTTTTGTAATGTCTCTATGTTGGCCTTGGAAAAGTAGCCCTTGTCCGTCCCCAGGGAATCCAGCACGCCTTTGCCGAATATGATTTCGTGTTCTTTGACCATAGGTACCAACGATGCTTTGTCGTCTTGACGAACAGTTGTTGACGGAAGAACAATAAGAAAATTGCCGGCGATGCGACCGAGTTGATAGACCCGCCCAAACTCCCTGTCCTTGCCCACTTTGCCCTTGGTGATACAGGCGACTTCCAGTAGATGGAATGAGAGGATCTTGCCGGTCTTGATCGTATGGGTCTTGATGAAGTGCGCCACATCCAGGAGGTATTTCTGCGCATGATTTCGAATCTGCTCGACCGCGCGTCGTATGTTCCACGGCAACGATTGCAACCGCTGAGCTGTCAGGCTCATGCACTGTTGTACCGTCGGCACAATCTCTTGCTTGACAATGTTGTAGAGCTCTTCGAATGCTTGGCGCTTGATCTCCTTGGATTTGTTCTTCGCCATGAAGAAATAGTCCTTCGACTTGCGCTTGACCGATTTGATATCGAGATCCAGTGACGCCGCGCCGCCCTGTTTGCCGGCGATATGCGCGATGAGTTTTTTGCATTTGAAGGCAAGCTTTGTCAACAAATGCGCATCCGATGGGTAGGCCATGCCGGCTTCCTGGACAGTCGAATCCACATCCATTTTCGAAGGATTTGCAAAACCCATCTCTTTGGCTACTGTGACAACACACGATACAAGTCGCTGCTGCGTTTGCGGACTGATCCGATTGCGAAACTCCTCGATCTTGGTATGATCCGGACAATGCCATAAATCCAAGACAGATTTGCCGCAAAAGACTTGGTAAATGCCGTTGAATCTTATCGCCTCTTCTATGCCCCGATCGGTCATCTTCACAAGACTCTGCAGAATAAAAACACCCAGATGAATTCGCAGCTGCAACTTTCGCCCTACCCACCACAGGCGCTTCAAGGTGCTGTGTTTGAGATCGTCGGAGATCAACTCGGCCATTTTCATCCAATCCAGCGCGTTGGCCAGACGAATATAGGGGTGATCTTGGGCAACATGAATCTGTACCGTCGTCGACGTCACTTTGGCGTCTAATGCCTCCCGGCAAAGGCCCATAAACATCCTTTCCTTTCATCGATAACACAGGGTGAATGCGCGCGGAGAAGATCCGCGCCCGATAAAAGACTTGTGCGACCATATGCCTTAATCTATATTATGATTAAGATAGAAGTCAATTATTTTTCCACCCACACCGTTCAGGGAGGCACCGAATGGCGCATCATAAAATCAGCATCAGCATTGACGGCCCCATCCTTTCGGGCACCGTCTTCTTATCGAGACTGAAGTGCGGGAAGAAAAATTGCCGTTGTGCTCTCGATCCGGCGGAAAGGCACAAGGTCTATCAATGGTCCGGGAATATTAACGCAAGGAATACAACTCGAACGCTTAATAGGGCAATGTATCTTGAATGTAAAAAGAGGATAGCAAACTATAAAAAGCTTAAAAAACTGTTTGCCGCAGAAGTAAAAAAAGCCTTGAACCAGGCCCCGTGGATGCAGAAACCACAGATGCAGAAACCACAATAGTTTCGCGACAGCGACTAACTAGTTTCTGTCGCGAAACTCGCAGGTTACATCGAAAAACCGAGTGAGCAGCTTGGACCTGGACCTCGACGTGGACGTGGAGGTGGACGGTCTTGTCCGAGGTAAACTTTCCAGATATAGCATATACCAGATCGCCCTTTATCTGTGCATGTCCACGTCCAAGTCCACGTCCAGGTCGAAATCCAAGTCCAGGACGGAGCATTAAGGAGTTTCGCGACAGTTAACTGGCCAATGCTTTTCCCGCGAGCGACTTTGGTCCACTTTGTGAGCAAAACGACGGCTCGCGTGAATAGATTGGTCCAGTTAACTGTAAACTCAACCGGCCAATCGGACGTTTTGGTCCACTTCGACACGATGGCTATGCGTGCCGATTGGCCGGTTAATTGACAGAAACTAACTATGGCATCCAGCCGTGGGCGCAAAAAGCACGCCGCGGCTGATGCCGGACGTTATGCCGCCATCGGGATCGCGGTTGACATACCACGAAGAAATCACACGAATACACGCCACTATTATGCTCCACGATCACGGACAAGGATGGCGGCCGGAGGCAGCCCCCGGGCGGGCTGCGGAGCTTTCTCCGCGATCTCAGCGCTCTCGGCGGTGAGGTTTCGATCCATTGTGCATGCAATAGCCACGGCCTGAATCGCAGCCGCGGTGAATGAGGTATACTCAACGCCATGGAGGCGCAAATCAATCTGCGCGATTATCAACGCGAGTGCCTCGCTGCGATTTTCAATCGCTACAAGGCGGGCGTGCGGCGTCAAATCGTCTGTCTTCCAACCGGCACCGGCAAGACCGTCATCTTCGCCCAATTCCCGTCATTTTTCCGCATGAAGCGGCGCATGCTCATCCTTGCCCATCGCGCGGAGCTGCTCAATCAGGCTCGTGACAAACTGCTTGCGGCCAATCCCGCGCTCAAAGTGGGGATCGAGCAAGCCGGGCAAAGCGCATCGGAAAGCAGCGATGTCGTTGTCGCCTCGGTTCCAACCGTCGGCCGGCGTGGGTCTCGACGCCTTGCCGGGCTCGATCCCGATCAGTTCTCAATTGTCGTGATCGATGAAGCGCACCACGCAACTGCCGAGAGTTATCGACGCATCGTCGAGTACCTGGGACTGATGCAATCCGATACGAAAAAACTCCTCGTGGGTTTTACGGCGACGCCGAAGCGCAGCGATGGGATCGGGCTCGACGCTGTCTTTGACGAGATTTCTTACTCACGAACCATACCCGAGATGATGCACGCCGGTTATCTGGCGCCGGTGGCCGGGTATCGGGTAGAGACCGACATCGATCTGTCGCGAGTCAAGACAAGCATGGGTGATTTCGTCGTTTCGCAATTGTCCGATGCGGTCAATATCGAAAGCCGCAACGCACTGGTTGTCAAAGCCTTTCGCGAACTCGTGCCGGACCGGCGAACGCTGGTGTTCGGCGTCGACGTCGCCCACGCGCTCGACCTGGCCGCGGCATTCAGGCACTGTGGGATCACGGCGGCGCCGGTCACCGGCGACACGCCGCCAGACGAGCGCAGCAAAACCCTGGCCGCGTTTTCATCCGGCCGGATTCAGGTTTTGACCAACTGCATGGTGCTTACCGAAGGGTACGACGAACCGGCAGTGGACGGGATCATCCTGGCGCGGCCCACAAAGTCGGCTCTGCTCTATACTCAGATGATCGGCCGTGGCACCAGGCTGCACCCGGGCAAGACCGACGTGACCGTGGTGGACGTGGTCGACAATTCGAGCAAGCACCGTCTGGTCACGCTGCCGTCGCTGTTCGGCCTCGCAGCGACTTTTAATCTCAAAGGCAGGACGACGAGCGAGGTGGAGCGTGCGATTCGATGGGTCGAGATCAACCGTCCCTGGGTCAAGACCGACCTGGCAACCGATCTTGACGACCTTCGGCTTCGATGCACCCGGGTGGACCTCATGGAATTGGCCCTTACCGACGAACTCCGCGGGGTCGCGCGATTTGCATGGGCCGTAATTGGACGGAACTGCTATCGATTGGGACTGGGCCAGGGCGAATACCTTACCCTTTCGCTGACCCTGCTGGAACGGTGGGAAGTCGTGGTCGGTTCGCGTCACCTCGAGGTGGACGGCAGCATCGTCGCCACAGAACGCCAGCTCGCAGCCGCAATCGCGAAGGCGGAGGATTACGTCAGGCATACGCGCCCGCGCGCGCTCGATCTCGTGGATCTGCAGGCTGCGTGGCGCCGCCGGCCGGCCACCGAGAAACAACTCGAGCGGCTGAAAAGAGCCCACCTGAGCCCTCCGCCCCAGATCAGCCGGGGCCAGGCCAGCCATCTTATTGCCATGTTGCCGCACGAGTTCTAGTAGTCTCCCAGGAACTCAAAACCGCAACGGGCACCGGGCACTCCCCCGGACTGAGAGCATAGCGATCGGCAGCGAGGGTTTTGTGCGCCGCATCGCGGCACTGTCGAAGAACCGGAAAAGGCTCGATTATCCGGGGAACTTTTGGAGTGCCTCTTCATTCCGCGAGCGCGCTCTTACCGTCAAGCGCAACCGAACGGTTCCGAATGTTCGCCCGGCATTCTGAAAATCCGTGTGTCGACGGTTCAATTCCACCCCCCGGCACCATTTGTTTTCAACTAGGTCTCTGACCGCCTGAAAAGGTTCTATAAAACATTTACATAATGAAATGTTTTGGGTTACAATGGGGGTATGTCGAGGCAACCTATACCGATCAAAGTCAAGTCAAAGGACCTCTCGCAGATCGGCGAGCTACTGCGAGGTGGTATTCAACAGGTAG
>Ga0315284_10001510_pt1 | contig 33195 bp, 22 predicted proteins | sample YL17G09_16_MG_FD_203696 | JGI IMG/M metagenome (GOLD analysis project Ga0315284, IMG submission 203696) | Sediment microbial communities from Yellowstone Lake, YNP, Wyoming, USA - YL17G09_16 | ecosystem: Environmental > Aquatic > Freshwater > Lake > Sediment | place: USA: Wyoming | collected... | reverse complement strand
GAGTCGGAGCGCGTATCTTCCACCAGCCGCTTCCCCAGCGCCCGGCGCACCTCGGGCAGGTCGAACGCCTTCAGCACGCCGTGCGGGAAATTGACCGCCGGCCAGAAAGTATAATGCGCGGTGGCCAGGGCGAGGAAGCTCTCCGGCGCTTCGCGGGCGGCGACGGTGGCGATCTCCGGATCCAGTGCGGCGGCCAGCAGCGCCAGCACGGCGCCCTGCTTCCGCCCGGCCAGGTGGATATCCCGCGCGCCCTCCGCCCGCAGCAATTGCACCGCGCTCAATACGTCGAACACTCGCGCGCCGAGCAACGGCTCATTATACATCAGCGCGTGCCCGGTATACATATATTCATGCCCGTACAGTTCGAGGGGATCGTCCGGCTTGAAAGCGCTTTCCCCGAGCCCGCGCACGTCGAGGGTCCAGAAATCGCCGGTGTTCGGCATGGTCTCCGCCCGCTCCAGCTCCTGCTGGCTGTCAAGGTTGGGCAGGTAGAGCGTCGCCGTCTCGCCGGGCGACATCCGGAAGGGATTGCCTTCCCGGCACACGCGCCGCAGCACGCACTGGATGCCGGGTTCGGACTCGACGACGAAGCGGAACACCTGCTGGCCGGTGCATTCGCGCTTCCCATCGGTCTGGAACAGGCGGCGATGGTGCGGGGCCTGCCGCGGGAGGCGGATGCCGAGCGCCTTACGGATGGCCGCGGGCAGCTTCTCCGGTTCAACCGGCGGGCGGGCGGCGGCGCGCCGGACCTGTTCGGCCACCATCTCGTAGATCGGGCGGGAGCCGGCGAGGTGCACGTCGCCGTCCGGCGCCGCCAGCAGATCTTCCTCCTCCGGCAGGTCGATGTCCCGATCTGGCGCCGGCGCCGGCTTGCCGAATACCTGGTTGAAAAACTCCAGCATGACAAGCTGATTGCCGTCGCTGTAGGAATGCTGCCGGGTATCCAGGTTCAAGCGGCAGGTAGCCGCCTTGCCGCCCAGCAGGCGGTGCACCCGCAGCAATTCGGCATGGGCCTGCCGCAGCCCGCGGTCGTCGAAGTAGTCGAACTCCTGCCCGAGCAGCAGCGTCGTCGATCCCGCGCGCGCCATGAAGAAATCGACCTTGTCGAGACCGGACGCCAGGAAACCCGGCGGATACTGCTCGTCGTCCGCCGGCATCGAGTTCTCCAGGTCGAGCAGGTAGCTGGTCGTCCAGCCGGAGGAAGCGACGGCACGCAGCCGCGGCTCCATGGACCAGAGGTAGGCGCTCAGCGTGCCGCCGCCGGACTGGCCGGTCACCCCCAGCCGGGCGGCGTCCACCTCGGGCCGCGAGGCCAGGTAGTCCACCCCGCGCAGTCCGTCCCACAATCGCCAGGCGCCGAACCAGTCGCCGCACGCGTGCATCTGCCGCCCGATGATGTTGTGCCCGGCGCAGGCATACATGCGCGTCAGTTGCTCGTCCGTCTCCCCCAGGCGGTAGATGTCCCGCTCGCCCTGGTTGATGGGGTCGTAGGTCAGCATCGCGTAGCCTTCGCGCGCCAGCCGGATGCAGGTTTTCATGTAGAGCGGGTAGGCCTTCCCGTTATAGGAGTGCCCGCAGGTGAAAAGCACGCCCGGCACGCGTCCTTTCCGCTCTTTCGGCAGGTACAGGTTGGCGGTGACGAGGAAGTCCGGCCGGCTGGCGTAAAGCACGTGCTCGACCAGATAGTCGCCGAAGTCGGTGGTCTTCACCGTGCGCGCGTTCAGCGGCGTGCGCGGCGGCAGCGGCCCGAAGGCCTTGCGGATACCCTTGCGCACCTCTTCGACATATCGCCGCGCTTCGTCCGGCGTGGTCACCTTCGCCAGCCGCTCCCGCCGCGCGCGGTACGTTTCGCGCAGGCGCTGGACGTAATATTCTTCGAGTAACTTCGGATAATCGTGAAAACGCATGACATGTCCTCCAACCTGCCGATGGCAGATAAAACTATCAAGACTTTCGCTTAATACGGTTCGGTGTTTATTTTTTAGTTGGCGCTCGAACAAGAAATCTGACCGATCTGACAGATCGGACCGATCGGTCAGATCCAAGCTGGACTATTGATCGAAACCTTCTCCTCCAATACTGAATGCACCAGTTCGAGGAGAACCTTGTGCGAAACCGTGCCGTGATGATCGGTCTGATCGGTCGGATCGGTCTGATCGGTCCGATTTATTTTTCGAGTACCAATATCAATATTAGAATCCATCGGGTACCGAGCGAAAGTCCTGACTATAATTCGTTCAGTAAACAAGCCTATCCTTCCCGGGGAAAGGATTCAGGCCGGTATCACCGGCAGCTCCAGCCACGATTCCTTCCCGCGCTGATGAAACACCGTCTGCCGGGCGCTGATGATCTGATCGCTGGTTCCGTTGTCCAGCCCGGTGTTCAGGTTGCGCGAGTAGCGGGGGAAGTTGCTGGAGGACACCTCGAGCCGGATGCGATGGCCCGCCGGGAAACTGATGGCCGTCATGCCCATCCCGATTTGGAATTCATACGCCTGATCGGGCTTCAATGGCGAGGGGTCGCGGTGGCCGGCGCGCAGGATGCCGTCGGCGACGATCATGGCCCGCCCGTCCGGGTGGACGTCCACCAGCTTGCCGGTGAAGTCCGTGTCGGCGGCGGAGGAAGCGGCAGACAGGTGCAGCGTGATCGGACCGACCACCTCCAAGTCCTGCTCCAGCACGGGAGCGGCAAGCCACTCGACCGTATCGCAGCCGTCGTTCGCCTCGTTGACGACCGGGAACCACTGCCCCTCGCTGTCATACCGCCCGCGGCAGTCCTGCACCACCAGGGCATATCCGGCGTCCGCATATAGTCCGGCTTGCTGGCCGTCGGCCCGACTTTTACCGTAGGGCGTGCGCAGCAGCACGGCCGGGAACGTCCCGCTGCTGGCGGGAAGCGCAACGTTTGTCGCTAACCCGACCCCGTCGCGCATCGGCACGGAAACGGTGAATGTCCTGTCTGCCATGTTCTCCTACCCCGCGCACATCGCGTGATATCCTTGCCGCAATTTCGCCGGCAATACCCCCGCCTTCTCCAGCAGCTTCGCCTGGTTCAACCCCAGGATCTTCCGCTTGTCCTCATCGGGCAGATCCGCGTGGACGATCAACCCGATGCCTGCGCTGATCGGGTTGAGGAAAGCGTCGGAGCCGTAAAGAAACTTCTCCGCACCGTATTCCCGCACGCCGCGCTCCAGCGCGCCCAGGGGGAGCAGGCTCCACATGTTGCAATAGACGTTCGGCAGGCGCAATACGGAGTGGGCGAACCAGTGGCCGGCGATGAAATCGATGGACGGAAATTCCTTCGCGACGCGCTCCAGCACCTCCGCCCGCCAGGCATGGTTGATGATCGAGGAAATATCCAGGTGCAGGTTCGGGCAGCGCTGCATCAACGGCAGCACCGAGCCGGCGATGCCCAGCCCGCCGCACGCGTGACTGAGGATGAAGTGAAGGTTGGGAAAGGCGAGTACGATTGCCCGCAGCCCGTCCACCTGCGCGTCATTCGGCACGCCATTGGTCGAGCCGTGGAAATAATCGCACGAGCCGAAATCGACCAGGCAGGGGATGCGGCGCTCCCGCAGCGCCTTCAGCAGATCCTGCCACCACCAGAGCAGCGGCGCCGCGCCGCCCTGCCCCATCAGCAGCCGCGCCACCCGTGCGCCCTGGCCGCGCATCTCCGCCACCGCCGCGCGGGCAGCCTCACGGCCCGGTGTGACCGGCGGCTCGAAGACCCACACCGGGTGCAGCCGCGGGCTGAGTGTGCAGAACTCGACCGTCCACGCGTTCCCCCGCCGGTGCGGCCGATGCAGCCGCGCGAAGTTCGACGTCACCAGCGCCTCGCGGATGCCATATCGGTCCAGCACCGGCAGCACATTCTCCGTCGTCAGGTTCACCGGCGCCGCCGCATCGGCCAGCCTTCCGACGACCACGCAGGTGTCGAACGGCTGAAGGTCGTCAATCGCGGGAATCGGATGCCTGGTCTCCATAGTCGTTCTCCAAACAGTGATTCAAACTCCAGTTTCGCTCCGCCGTCCTTCCTTCCTTCCATTCTTTCAACCTTCCATCGCCGTGCCATCTGTGATATCCTGTGCATGGCCAATCATTCGCGAATTGATCGGGAGGATAAGGTGTCGGTCGAGTCAACAGCGCAGTCAACAGTCGGCACGGTGGCGTCCGTGACGTTTTTGCCCGCGGGACGCACGGTGGAGGTCGGCGAAGGGGTCACGCTGCTGCGGGCGGCGAGGCAGGCCGGCGAGCACATCGACGCGCCGTGTGGAGAGAGCGGCAAGTGCGGCAAGTGCCGGGTGATCGTGAAGGACGGCCTGGCCAGCGAAATGTCCGAGCACGAGCGGCGATTGCTCAAGCCGGAGGAGATCGCGGCGGGCGTCCGCCTGTCCTGCGAAGCCGTGCCGCTGGGCCGCGTGGTGGTGGAAATTCCGGAAACCAGCCGCAACATGGCCAACCGCAAGGCGGGAGCGGACCTGCTCCGCCCCATCGCCGCCAACCCGTTTACGCGCAAGGTCTGCGTGCAGGTGCCGCAACCCTCGGTGACCGAGCGCGACTTCCGCGACGACCTGACCCGCCTGCGGCAGGTGCTGCCGGAGATCGTAAGCGTGGAACTGGAGGCGGCTCGGGGGCTGCACGCGGCGCTGACGGCCGGTGACTATACCATCACCGCCGTGCTGGCCGGCGACCGGCTGATCGCGGTGGAGCCGGGCGACACCGCGCGGGCGCACTACGGCGTGGCGCTGGACATCGGCACCACCACGCTGGTCGGCTACCTGGTGAACCTGGACAACGGCGAGGAAGCGGCCGTCTGCGCGCAGCCCAATCCGCAGGCCGCCTACGGCGCCGACGTGATCTCGCGCATCGAATTCTCCATGGGCGACCGGGAGAAGGTGGAGACGCTGCGCAAGACCGTCACCAAGGCGGTGAACGCCATCCTGCACAGCACGGCGCGCGATGCCGGCATCGCCGCCGAGCAGATTTACGAGATGACGGTGGTGGGCAATACCTGCATGACCCACCTCTTTCTCGGCATCGATCCGCTGTCGCTCGGGCACGCGCCGTATACGCCGACCCTCACCGATCCGCTGCATCTCGCCGCCGCCGAGCTGGGACTGGCGATGCACCCGCGCGGGCGCGTGCGCACGCTGCCGAACATCGCCGGTTTCGTGGGCGCGGACACCGTGGGCGTGCTGGCCGCCGGCGACCTGGAGCACCGCGCGGGCCTGCACGCGGCGGTGGACATCGGCACCAATGCGGAGGTGATCCTGAGTGAGAACGGGCGGTTGAGCGCCTGCTCCACCGCCGCCGGCCCGGCCTTCGAGGGCGCGAAAATCTCGCAAGGCATGCGCGCGCAGCCGGGCGCCATCGACGGGCTGACCATCGGCGAGGACATCTTCATCCACATCATCGGCGACAAACCGGCGCAGGGGGTCTGCGGCTCCGGCATCATCGACGCGCTGGGTGAATTGCGCCGCGTGGGCATGCTGGAGGCCGGCGGGCGCTTTGCCGACCCGGAGGACCTGACCGATCTGCCGGAAGCGCTGCTCGCGCGCCTGACCGACGAAGGCGTGGTGCTGGCGTGGGCAAAGGAGAGCGGCGCCGGGCGCGACATCGTGCTCACCCAGCAGGACGTGCGCGAGGTGCAACTGGTAAAAGCGGCCATTTACGCCGGCATCGCCACGCTGCTGGAGAAGCTGGGCCACACCCCGGAGGAGCTGGACGGCCTGTATATCGCCGGCGCCTTTGGCACCTATATTACGAAAGAGCACGCGGTCGCCATCGGCCTGATCCCCAACATCCCGCTGGACAAGCTGGTCTTCCTCGGCAACGGCGCCGGCATCGGCGCCAAAATGGCCCTCATCTCCCAGGACGAATACGCCGCCGTCTGCCTCGCCGCCCGCAAGGTGGAATACGTCGAGCTCGCCGGCGACGAAATCTTCCGCGACCACTTCGCCATGGCCATGATGCTGACGCCGGGGTGCGAGGACGAATGGTAGGATGAAACCGCAGATTGCGCAGATTACACGGATTCCATGTTATTTGGTCCGTTAATACAAACACCTGTATTGACAAACGGTTGTTTTTGGTCTACGATGGGAGTGCCCGGCTGGGGGGACCGCCGGAGATCCTGACGGAGGCCATTCGCACCATGGTCACCGGGTTTCGCGCTTCGCTGGCGCAGAGCATTCACGCGCAGGCGCAGGCCGCCTTTTGCCCGGAGGCGGCGGGCGAGCGCACGATCTTGCTGCTCGATTACGATTCCTACTTCGCCCGCTGCATGCAGCAGGCCTACCCGCCGCTGCGCGGCAAGCCGGTGGGCATCCGCGGGCCGGCCAAGGGCACCGCCATCATCGCCGCCTCCACCGAGGCGAAGGCGCGCGGGGTGAAGGTGGGCATGCACATCAACGAGGCGCTGCGCTGGTGCCCGGCGCTGATCGCCGTCGCCGCGGACATGAACATGTACGGCGAAGTCTGCACCCGCTCGCTGCGCGTGCTCACCGGCTACACCGACAGGGTGGAGCCCTTCTCCATCGACGAGGCCTACCTGGACGTCACCGACCTGATCGACGTGCCGGACGACGCGCCCATGCTGGCGCAGCGGCTGAAGCGCGACCTGCGGGCGGAGCTGGGGGCGGGCATCACCTGCTCCATCGGCATCGCCCCGAACAAGATGCTGGCCAAGCTGGTGTCCGGCTTCCACAAGCCGGACGGCATCACCCACGTCACGCCCGCGGAGATCCCCGGCCTGCTGAAAGACATCGCGCTGACCGACATCTGCGGCATCGGCCCGCGGGTCGAGCGGCGGCTCCAGCGGCTGGGGGTCTACACGGTCGAGCAGCTTGGCCGCCTCCCGCGCGAGACGCTGGTGCGCGAGTTCGGCGTGCTCGGCCACGTGTACTGGCTGTGGGGGCGCGGCATCGACCTGGCGCCGGTGTCCCCCTACCACGCGCAGCCGGCGGAGAAGTCGATGGGCCACGGGCTGACGCTCCCCGAGGCGGTGAAGGGCCGGCGCACCTTCGACGGCGTGCTGCTGCGCCTGTGCGAGCGCATCGGGCGGCGGCTGCGCGCCGGGCGGTTCCTCGGGCGCGCGGTCTCCATGTACGTGGGCTACGACAGCGAGGACTGGCGCGGCCCCATGCTCGGCTTCGGCGGCGGCCGGCGCCTGCCCGCGCATACCGACGACAGCCTGCGGATTTACCAGGCCGCGCAGTCGCTGATGCCCGGCCCCGGCCTGGAGCGTCCGGTGCGGCGGGTGAACGTCACGGTCAGCGACCTGCGCCGCGGCGACCTGCAGCTATCCCTCATGGAGGACCGCGTGAAGCAGCACAACCTGCAGCAGGCGCTGGACGCCGTCAACGACCGCTTCGGCGAATTCACCGTCATGCGCGGCGCCCTCCTCCACGACCCCTTCCCCCTCCGCAGCGGCCCCCCGGGCCACGGGCTGTGCAAGCGGTTCGACGTGGACGGGAAGCGGACGCAAGAGGAAACCGCGGAGTGAAACGATACCCATAATTGACGTTTATTCTGGTTGACGTATAATGGATAGTGATGTCCTGAGGTTTGAATGCTCATGCCCACGTATCGTGCCTGGGGATGGCATTGTACCGATGAGGACATCAAAGGAGGTCGAATTGCACATATATTTGGCCTCATGCCCAAAAACCCTGAATAGCGGATAACCACAGGTCGGGCTGTTGGGCGACCAACTCGGTGATCACCCACCGCGAAAGGCTGAAGTGCTGTGGAAACGCGGCAAGGCATGGTATGAGAGTGGCAGAGGTGGGTCTGTCACTCTCACTTTTTATTCGACGAAGAGCGGCAGCCTCTTCATCTGCCGCTGAATCTATTTCATTGGTTCCCTCGATAATATGCGTGAAAGGTGTTCGTGAGGAGAAAGAGAAGTATATTGCTAAGTCTACGGGAGTAAATGATAAGAACATGACAACGAACGAATGGACGATCACCGCGGAGATCGCAACATGGATCGAAGAGATTCTCAGAGATCATGTCGAGCTTCCATTCGGATGGGCGAAGGTTGAAGAAAGTTCTAAGGGTAGCCGCAAACGGCGTGACCTGACGATATTCAATCGTGAAGGCAAGCGCGTGCTGACCGGAGAGATCAAGATGCCAGACAGTCCGGAGGGCGGCACGCCGTTTCGTGAATCACTCGTTTTAGATGCCCATGCGAAGGCTGACAGCATCGGCGCGGAGTATTTCTTCACCTCGAATATCAATCACTGCGTGCTATGGAAGACGTTCGAGAAGGGCAAGCCGATCACCGAACGACACCGGCAACTCTTCAATGTCTTGCCGTCTCCCATTTTTCGATCTGATGAACTTGAACACCCGCTCGTCCAGGATCAAATTAAAGAATTCCTTTTAGTATTCTTAACGCGTTGCGCTGCAATTATGAGCGGCGCGGAAACTATTCCCTCACTGCCGCTTGATGAAAAGTTTCTCCAAACATGGGAATTAGCCCTTTATCAACCTGTCGCGCTAACGCTTTGTGCTTTATCTGATAGGTACGATATTGATAAGACTTTTACAAAAGAGCTTGACGGATGGATGCGTGACGAGCAAGGATGGATAACAGTTCACAATGAGCTCGTGGTTAGAGATAATTTAGAACGTGCTTCGAAACTGTCCTGTTACGTCCTTGCCAATAAGGTGATATTCTACAAAGCGCTTCGGCGGCGATTCTCAAAGATGAAAGCGCTGAAAGTGCCAGACGAATTGCATACTGGAGAAGAATTACATGCATTCTTCAATGCCAGTTTTGAGCACGCAAAGACGGTATGCAAGGATTATGAGACCATATTTGATGGTGATTACGGCGATAATCTACCCTTCTTGAATGATGCGGCGGTGGAGAGTTGGCGCGAACTGGTGAAACAGACCGATGCCTTTGATTTCACCACACTGAATTACGAGATTATTGGGAATATCTTCGAGCGGATGCTCTCGACAGATGAGCGTCATAAGTTCGGACAGCATTATACCCGAAGCGAAGTGGTGGACCTGATCAACGCGTTCTGCATACGAGACGCCAACGCGCGCGTCATGGATCCCGCCTGCGGCGGGGGAACATTTTTAGTCCGTGCGTATACACGTAAGCGTGAACTGTCGGGCGGAAACCTGAAACACGAGGAGCTCTTGCGCCAGATATACGGAGTGGATATTTCCGCGTATCCGGCGCATCTGACCACCATTAACCTTGCTACCCGCGACTTGATCGACAGCGCAAACTACCCATTGGTCTCACGTAATGATTTCTTCGACATCCAACCCGGCCAGCCGATCTTCCATTTACCACTCGGCAGCGAAGCCGGTCAAATGGCAATGCTGGATATTGGGAAAGTTGACGCGATTGTCGGAAATCCCCCTTACATCCGCCAGGAGAAGATTGGCGAGCATAACGGACAAAAGTATAAGGATCGGTTGCGTGAGCAGTCACTCAGAGACGCACCCGGCAGCGCGTTGTCCGGCCGGTCGGATATCCATTGCTACTTCTTCACCCACGGGTTTTCGTTCCTGGAAAACGGCGGGTACATGGGGCTGTTGACATCCTCGACATGGCTCGATACCTCGTATGGCTTTCAATTGCAGAAGTTCCTGCTGGACAATTTCGAAATCATCGCGATCTTCGAGAGCGAATGCGAGCCGTGGTTCTCGGAGGCGCGCGTGACTACGGCGGCCACGATACTGCGCCGCCAACCGGACCCTGAAAAACGAGCGGCCAATCAGACGAAGTTCGTTTTACTGAACAAGCCGATTGCCGACCTGTTGGCTTACTCGACGGGTGAGCAAGACCGGCTCCTCACCTTTGAAGCACTGCGTCAGCGGGTGGAAAACGCCGTCGGCACGGATGAGTTTACCGTCAATCTCAGTGGTAAGGATGCCATGCGTGTAGGAGAATGCGAAATAACGGGCATGCGAATACGCGTCGTCAACCAGGGCGACCTGTATAGGCTGGGTTGCGCCGCGGTGCCGGTGTCTGAAGCCGATGAAGAGGACGAAGAAGCGACCACGGAGACTCAATCCAATCACAACGGCGCGATGCCGGTTGATACGCAGGCATCCAATGGTAACGGTTATACGGGGTATAAATGGGGACTGTTTTTGCGCGCGCCGCGCATCTTCTTTACGCTGCTAAGAATCGGCGGGAACGCTTTTGTTCCCCTGGTAAGTATAGCCAGTATAAAACGTGGCGTGACAACTGGATGTGATAAATTCTTCTTCCCGCAAGACATCACCGAAGAGTGCCTGGAACAGATTACCGACCGGAACGCGTTCAGGGAACGCTACGGCATCTCGCGACACGCAACCGACCATATACGTATCGTCAGAGCCGGTGACGGCACTGTGCATCTTATTGAAAGTAAATATCTGGAGCCGGTTGTGTTTAATCTGATGGAAATCAATTCGGTTGTAGTCGAAAAAGAACGGCTTCATAAATGCATTCTGCGTGTTTCTGAACCGAAGTATGATCTTAAAGGGACATATGTGCTGAAATACATCAGGTGGGGTGAAGAAGAAGAATTTGATGAGCGTCCTTCTTGTTCATTCCGTGACCCCTGGTATTCGATTGATCTCCCACGACGAAGCGATATTTTCTGGAGCAAGAGCTGCCGTTATCGACATATCGCTGTCCTTAATCAGGATAAGCTACCATGCAATTGTAACTTATACGATGTCTACGCAACAGACGGCTTGAATGCAAAGCACTTGTGCTCAGTGTTAAACTCAACCGTTGTTTCGCTATACAAACATCATTTCGGTCGGATGATGGGCGGAGACCCGATGCTAAAGACCGAAGTGGTTGATATGAAGATGATGCTTGTACCTGACCCGCGCATGGCTTCCGAATCGGTAAAAGCGCGCCTCGCATCCGCTCTTGATTCCATGGCGCAGCGCGAGATTGGGCATCTGGTGGCGGTTGACGCGACGGGCGATGAACTCTCCGGTGATCTGGCAATGGAGGACAGGCAGCAGCTTGACAATGCAGTGTTGGAAATGATCGGCGTCGCGGACCCCACCGAGCGGCAAACCTTGCTCAACGAGCTCTACGCGGAGATCACTCGCCTGTATCGGGCCATACGCATTGCAGAGAAAAAGATGCAGGCGTTCCGTTCGCAGACGGCGCGAAGAGGCAAAATAACCCCGCGTTCGATCGCTGGTGAAATCTGGGAAGCCCTTGAGCATAAACCGTATTACCGAACTGTGCGCGACTTTGCCGTCACGGATGATACGGAAGAAATCGACCTGCCGGAAGGCAAGGCTGCCGTGGTAGACGCTAATCTCTGGAACCCGGCAGGGATAAAGATTGGCAGGCATTTCCTGCCGCTCGAACATATTTTACGCGCGCGGTATGTCAAATCTCTTGCGGATGATGGCATCCACGGGCTCGTTGACATCCCCAATGATCCTGCTGTATGTAGCATGGCTTTAAATAACTATGCCGGATATAAAGCAGACATGGATGAGCAATTCGTGGAATTGGCAGCCGACCATACCTCGGATGAACAGATGCAACAAAAAGTCGTGAAGGAACTCTGGCGTCTGTCTCGCAATGCTTCAGAGGGATAGCATTGTGTAAGGATATAACTACTGCGTTCTTGGATTTTTGTTATTTTATTAGCACAATATCCTGCACCAAGTTGCCAGAGAATGAATGTTCTATTACAAAGTTTTTACTTGCGGAGATTGTTGCAAATTAGAGAGCTCTAATGATTTTAAAAAATCAATTCCCCACATCGTTAAATCAAGAACAGATTGACGCAGCACATTTTTATTAAAAATAGTATCGATATGTCCGAAGTATTTACAGAGATACCATAAAGCTTTATTAACTGACTTGCAGATAGTATTATCAACGAAATAGATGTCGTTAATAATGCATAAATTATCACACCTGTCCAATATCGCTTTCCATGTTACGCTCGATTCGAGCTTGCCTTTGAGAGGAGGGGGTGGTTTTCATCCCCTCACCCATACTCGTATTTTGGATAGCATATCCGCTTGATGCAGGCCGGTACGGCTTACTACAGCGGCTTTATGCTGTGATTTCAAACTCGTCCAGGATAAACCTGATCTATTTTGGACAGCAGTGACAAATTATAGTCTAATTTTTTAACTGCAAAATGGTTATAATTATATCGAGTGAATATTTATTAATATTTTGATTTCATTAACTGTCATTGGATCAATATTATTTATCTCTTTTCTAAATCTATTTATAAAAATCAATTTTAAATTAGTTATATTCTCATAGCGATTAATAATTTCTTTTAACGGTTCATAATTGGGATAATTATTATGCATCCAAATAGCTGCAAGTAAAACTAACAACTCAGCATATCTTCGGTGAAAGGGGATTCTACTATCAGTGTTAACTGTCTTTTGTTTCTGCCGATATAACATTACCCAAGGTAAGCAAATTGTCCAATCTTCTAATAATTGATCAGCTGCAATAAGAAGTAAAAATCTTAATGGGATCGAACCTGAGAATATAGCTATTCCCAATCTTTCTAAAGCTATTGATAATTCAAAAGCTAATTTGTTTTCCCAATTATCTATGTTTTTTATAGCGTTTTCCCATTGCTCTGGATTATCTTGAATAATTTTTCTTGCTTTTGCTTTGAGAGGTCTCGTTTTTATTACTACCTTATCATCTACTGTCGGTGGATCAGTAGATTCGAAAACTCGATCTAAATAATTTTTTGTGATAATATCAAAGAGAGAATTGACATCAAAAGACTGTTTCTGTAAACGCAAAGCATGCAATGATACACGTAATGCAATAACTGCACAAAATATACCTGCTGATGCAGTAACCAGAGAAGCAATTTGAATAATATCAGCGATAGACATTCCGACTCCTTAGTGGATATGCATTAAATCCCGAAAATATTATACTGGGCTATGCATTTGACTCATGTATCGCCTTATTATACCATAGCCCGGTATGGAAGACTACCCAGCGACCTTGCTGGAGTTCGAGCAACACTTTGCCACCGACCAGACATGCCGTGCGTATCAGGCGCAACTGCGCTGGCCTGATGGGTTTCGCTGTCCAGACTGTAGGAGTGCACACGCCTGCAGGTGCCGAACACCCAGTTTCGTGGCAGGAAATCGGGCAACGGCGACTCAACATGAGTCAAGTGCATAGCCCAGATATTATATTCAATATTTACGATGAAAATCCTTTTTCTTTGTAAATAATCTCTCACATGAACAATCTTACTAGCGACCCGGCACCTATCCTGTGCCTTATACGAAATAGGGGACAGTGTGCGCCAAGCGAAGCTTGGCGATTCTTGCCGGAAACAAGGGACAGTCACCTATTTTATATTTCCTCCCCCTTGCCTTCATTCGCTCCTCCTTGGATTTCGACTCGGTGTCCCCCGATTTATACACCGTCGCCGCCAGGCCGTCGAGGATGTCGGCCCAGCCTCCTTCGGTGCGGCCGGCGTCTGCCATCCACTTTGCGGGCAGTTCGTGGGTCAGGGTGAGTTCGCCGGCCGCATATCAGGTAGACGCAGCGGGTCATCGCTTCCTGCGATGAGGGCACCGACGTCCTGTCGGCGCACGGTTTTTGGTCGGCTTCCCTCCCCAGGGTTGCCTCGTGCAACCCTGGGCTATCGAATTCCAGCCCTTCAGGCTGACATTCCGCTTCCATGCGGAATAGTATGAACGATCACCTTACGGAAACAGCATGAGCCGTGCGGAATAGGGTACCTTGCCTCGGATCTGTTCCGCGACAACGCCGGCGATTACCTTGCGGAAATCCGGTGCGATCGAAAACCGGGAGGAAGTCGTTATAACCCCTTGACAAACAACCCAAACATCTGTATGATACTCCATATGCCAGCCATCCCGACCAACCCGACCTGCTGCCATCCCCGCCTCCGCCCCCGGCGCGGGGCGGTGGGGGTGGGCGCCTGGAGCGGGGGTGTCGGGGGAGGAAATCTTACGGTAATAAATCGATGTGTTTTTTGCGTTTCCCTCGTGAAACCAAATCTTATGTATAGTTCCGCCGGCGTTCTCGCGGCGCCTGTTTGCCTCCGCTCGGACAGTTTCGCGAACTCCGAACTCGGAACTTGGAACTCGGAACTCTTCCTAAACCGGGGATCTGCGGGGATCTGCATCATCCCCATGCTTGGGCAATACGGCATGTGCCATGAAGCCTCTCGGGGGACTGTCCCCGCTCCTGGTGCTCGTGTGGAAGGAACAACGCCGCTGCAGGGACTGTCCCCTGCGGCATCCGTGTCCACATACAAGTCGTCCCCGGCACCTTGCTCGCACACCCATCGCTGCTGGTAGGAATCTGCCCTTCCCCGGCGAATAAGCAAAAAAGCGTCTGTGAAGGAGGGGATGATGTCGCGGTTATTTCGCTGGTGTCTGATCATGTTGATTGTCGCCTGTGCGCCGTTCCTGCTGGGAAGCGGTGGGTGTGGGGACGGCGGCGGGATCATCTCGATCGACGAGGAGTCGGAGATCTCCATCGGGAAGCAGGCGGCAGCGGACATCGAGCAGGAATACCGCGTGCTGCCCGACGATCCTGACGCCGGGCGCGTCGAGCGCATCGGGCGCCGGGTCGCCGCGGCCTCAAAGCGGCCCAACCTGCCGTGGACCTTCAAAGTCATCGACGAGAAGGATCCCAACGCCTTTTCCCTGCCGGGCGGGCCGATTTACGTGACGAAAGGACTGCTCGACATGAAGGTGTCCGATGACGAGCTGGCCGGCGTGCTGGCGCACGAAACCGCGCATATCAACCAGCGGCACTCCGTGAAGCGTATCGAGCAGGCGCTCACCATCGGCATCGTGTCGGATATCGCGCTGCGCCGCGCAGACGATATGACGCGCGTCGCCGTGGGGCTCGCCGTGCAGATCGGCATTGAGCTGCCCCACTCCCGCACGGCCGAATACGAGGCCGACGCCATGGGCATCCGGCTGGCGTATAACGGCGGGTATGCCGCCGGCGGGCTGGTTGATTTCCTCAAGCGGCTCGATGCCATGCCCAACGCCCCGACATCGCCGGAATGGATGCAGGACCATCCCGCGACGAAGGCCCGCGTCGAGCGCACCGGCAAGATCGCCGCCGAAGTGACCGCCCTCCCGCGCCCCGTCCCCATCGAGCTCTCCGCCTACGATAAACAAGTCCTCAAAGGCCTGCCGGCGGACGAGCAGGCGCCGGCGACGAAGTGACCAGGGTCGATTGCCAGATTATCGGAGGGTGACCCGGTAGCTATACGGCATATCGTCCCCAAGATAGATCTTCAACCAGTAATCGCCGGGCGACGCAATCGGTCAAGCCTGCGATTTCGACTCCACCATACGCTGTGAGCCACGCAGCGCAGCGAAGTGGCGTCCGGTGACCCACACGGTTGCGTCATACGACGGCACGGCAGGTCTAAATATACGCCGAGTCTGTCATTCGATTCGTCTGCGTACAAAAATCCCCGATTGTGCACACTTCCTGTAAAGTTGCCGCGCGATCTGACCGATGAATAGCATGGGAGTGGTCGTGAGGCAACATACGTCTGACCGTCCCGACGGGTCGCACCACCGCAAAGCACGAGATGATAGACATTCACAACCACATTCTGCCGGAAATCGACGATGGCCCCGCCACCATGGCGGATGCCGTGTTGATGGCGCGGCAGGCCGTCACCGGCGGCGCATCCGTCGTTTTTGCGACACCCCACCTGCTCGCCAGACGGGATCTCGATAAAGCCCTGGACATGCCGGCGCGCGTCGCGCAGTTGCAAGGGGCGCTGGCCGACGCCGGAATCCCGCTGCGGCTCATGGCGGGGATGGAGGTCTATCCGGAGGATTTCATCATCGAGGCGGTGGCGGCCGGGTATCCGATCACCCTCGGGGGGACGCGGAAGTACCTGCTCCTCGAAACCCCGCCGACGCAATTGCCGATGCGATTCGAGCAACTGATCTATCAGTTGGAGCTGCAGGGGATCACGTCGATCCTCGCCCATCCGGAGCGTTCCGCGGCCGTGCAGGCCGATATCCGGGTGCTGGAGCCGCTCGTTCACCGCGGGGTGCTGCTGCAGATCAACGGCAGCAGTCTGCTCGGGCAGCAAGGCCCTTGCACCGAAAAGACCGCGCGCATGTTGCTCGCCCTCCGCTGGGTGCACTTCGTCGCCTCGGATGCGCACTCTCCGCGCGGGCGCCGGCCCGGCCTGGCGAAGGCGGCGCGCCGACTGGCCGATTTCACCGGTGAGGAAACGGTCGCCGCGCTGATCCGGTTGAACGGGCAGCGCATCATCGACGGCGAGCCGGTCGACAGCACGCCGCATTCTTATGCCGATGTGCGGAATCAACGGCGCGTGTTCGACTGGCTGCACAAGTTCTGCCGGTCGTAATATCCGGCGCTTACAATCCCCGCGCCGGTCAAATGGCGCGTTAACAATAGTCAGTATATAAGGTAATTTCAAAACTGGTTGCCTTGTGCGGGGGCACCTCTCCCCCCAGCCCCTCCCCTACGAAGGGAGGGGAGCACCGGGTAGGCTTTATCAAAACAGTTGCCCCTGAGTGTCAGGTCTGCATTCAGGCGTTGAAAGGGAACAGGCTGTAAACAACCCTATCCCTAAACAGAGAAGATGAAAGCTGACTCCCCTCCCTTCGTAGGGGAGGGGCTGGGGGGAGAGGTGCCCCCGCACGAGGCAACCGGTTTTGAAATTACCTATATATACGTGTAATTGCCATTCATTACCAAACCGTTACGAGGAGGCGTTTGCATGCACAGGATCGTTTTTGTTGGAATAATCGCCGTCCTGCTCGTCGTCTCCGGCTTCGCCCGGGCGGCATCCCCTTCGTATCGCCTCGGTCCGGATGACAGGATCAGCGTCTTCGTGCAGAGTCATCCGGAGCTGTCGGGCGATTTCCTGCTGCCCGCGGACGGCATTATTGACTTGCCGGGGGTCGGTCGCACGGTCGCCACCGGGAAGACGCTCGATGAGCTGACCGAGCTCATTACGGCCGGACTCAGGACGACTCTGCGCGATCCCCAGGTGCACGTCAACCTGACGGAGCAGCGTCCACAGCGCATTTTCGTGCTTGGCGATGTGGCCAGGCCCGGCGCCTACGACCTTAAGCCGGAGTGGCGCATCACCGAGGCGCTGGCCGTCGCCGGCGGGCAGCTCGCCACCCCCGCGGACTGCCGGGCTATTTTACTGCGCAACGACGAGCGCACGATTCGCGATCTCCCCACCGTCCTGCGCAACGATCCGGGCGCCAATCCCGCGCTGCAGCCCGGCGACGTGCTGACGATCGAGCGGATCGAGCTGTTTCCCGTCTACGTCACCGGGGCGGTGAAGGCGCCGGACATGTATCAGTTGCGCGCGGGCGGCGGCGCCGTGGAGGCGCTGGCGCTGGCTGGCGGATTGACGGCGCAGGTTGCGGAGTTGACCGCGGTCGTCATGCGCGGCTCGGAAGAAGCCGCCGCCCTCGATCTCGATGCCGCGCTGGTGAAGCATAACGCGAAGGCGAACATCCCGCTGCGGCGCGGCGACCTGCTGATCGTGAAACCGCGGGACCAGGTGTCCGTATATGTCATGGGCGCGGTTAACAGACCGGGCCTGTTCGAGCTGCTTGCCGGCTCCGGCGTGGTGGAAGCGATCGCTCAGGCGGGCGGCTTTACCCTCCCGGAGCGCGACCTGCGCATCGCCCTCGTCCGCGGCGCAAAAACGGTGGCGGAGGTGAACGTGGCGGATGCCTTTGCCGGCGCAAACCCGTGTGCCAACCTGCCGTTGCAGCCGGGCGACGTGGTGAAGGTCGATTCGATCTACGTCCTGCCGGTGACCGTCTCGGGCAAGGTGAAGAATCCGGGGCCGTATGAGTTAAAAACGGGCGACCGACTGCTGGACGCCCTCGCCGCCGCGGGCGGCACGCTGGAGAACGCCGCTGTCAGCCGGCTGACCCTGGTGCACCGGGATGGCACGCTGGTCACCGTAAACCTGGCACGCAGCCTGCAGCAAGGTGACATGACGCAGAATCTACTGCTGGCGCCGGGCGATCACATCATCGTGCCGGAAGTCGTCGCGCGCGTGGCGGTGCTGGGCTACGTGAATAACCCCGGTTTCTTCCCCATGCCGGACGACCAGCCCCTGCGCGTCACCGACGCGATCGGCCTCGCGCGCGGGATGGAGAACAAGCGCGGGGGCATGCGCAAGGTGGCCATCCTCCGCGTGGTGAACGGGCAGCAGCAGCGGATGATCTGCGACCTGGAGAAATTTTTCGCCACCGCGGATCCTGCGTGCAATCCGGCGCTGCAGGCCGATGACATTGTCTACGTGCCGGAAACGAAAAAACCGGATTGGGAGATCATCTTCCGTGCCATCTCCGCGGTCGGTCTCGTTTACGGACAGGTATTTTGAACTGCATTTCCTGCCGATAAAGGGATTGAATATGTTGCAACACGAACAACGTGCATCCGAATTCTCGCCCATCGTCAATCCCCCGGCACTCCCGGATGAGGAGACGATCAACCTGCAGGAGCTGTTCTTCATCATCCGCCGGCGCCGGTGGATTGTGCTCGGCGTCATCGTGCTGGTTATGGCGCTCGGCGTGGTGATGATCGGCCTGCAGCGGAAAGTCTACCAGTCTACCGCCCGCATTCTGGTAACGTCGAATACCACCGCCCGCGGCAATGAAGTGCCGATGATCGCCAACCTTAACGCGCTGACGCAGGGGCGCTCCGTGGATACCCAGGTGGAAATTCTCTCCACCCGCGACGTGCTGGACGAGGCGTTCAACCGCCTGCCGGCCGCGGACCGGCTGAATTATTTCCACAGCGAGACGCTGCCGGAGTGGGCGGTCAGCGTCGAAGCCCGACGCAACACCGATATCATCGAAATTACCGCGCGCGCCCACTCGCCGGAGGCCGCCGCTAAGCTGGCCAACGCCATCGCCGACACCTATTTTGCCCGCGACCTGGCGATGAGCCGCCAGGCGACCCTCGAGGCACGGAAATATGTCGAGAAGAGTCTCAACCTTATGCAGCAACGGCTGGAGGAGGCGAACCGGAACCTGTCCGACTTCAAAACGCGCCAGGGTCTGATCGCCCCGGACGTGCAGCTCATCGCGTTTGCCCAGGGGCTGGCGCGGATGCAGGCGACGCTCGATGACGCCGCCGTGCGCGTGGGCAGCGATAAACAATCGCTGGCGGCGCTGAAGCAGCAACTGGCGAAGGCCGATGTCGTCATCGATGCCAGCACTAATGTCACCATCAATCCGCGGTTCGCCGCCATTCAAAGTGCGCTCGACGAGCTGAACCGGCAGCGCGCGGCACTGCTGCAGGAATACACCCTCGATTCGAGCCAGGTCAAAGCGGTGGACGGGCAGATTGCCGAGCAACAGCAGTTGCTGACCGGCGTGACGGAGACGATTATCGCCAGTACGACGCGCACGCGCAACCCGCTCTACCAGGACCTGATCAAGCAGTATGCCGCCGCCCTGGCGCAATGCGCGGCGGATGAAGCCCAGGTCCGCATCCTGACCAGCGAGCGCGACCGGGAACAGGCGCGCGCCGTCGCGCTGCCTGAACGCGAGCGCCTGCTCACCGAGCTGCTCCACCGGACCGAGCTGTATAAAGAAACCTTCAACATGCTCACGCAGAAATACCACACCCTGCTGATCAGCGAGCAGGCGATCCTGCCGAACGGCAGCGTGATCTCCAAAGCGCGCCCGGACGCGCAGCCGTTCCTCCCCAATACCCGCCGCGACCTGGCGCTGTACCTCCTGGTGAGCCTGCTGCTGGCGGCAGGGGTGGCGGCGATCGTGGAGCGGTTGGACGTTCGGATACACGATCAGGAGACGGCCGAGCGCATCGCCGGCACGGTCACCCTGGCCGGCATCCCGGAGCAACCCGCGAATGCCCCGCTGCTGCTCAGTGAGGTGGATCGGAACTCCGCCTTCCTGGAGAGCTTCCGCGTGCTGCGCAACAACATCTCCTTCGTCGATATCGACCGCTCCCTGCGCCTGCTGGCCATCACCAGCACCGGACCCGGCGAGGGGAAAACCACTATCGCCGCCAACCTGGCCCAGGTGATGGCGATGGACGGCAAGCGGGTGCTGGTGGTGGACTGCGACCTGCACCGGCCCAACATGCACACCCTGATGAAACGACCGCGCGAGGTTGGCTTCACCAGCGTGCTGACCGGAGCAAACACGCTGGAGCAGGCGATTGTGAACTCGGATTTCCCCGGGGTGGATTTCCTCCCCAGCGGTCCGCTGCCGCCGAATCCGTCGGAGATCCTCAATTCGCAGCAGAGTTGCCAGCTCTTCCAGCGGCTGGCCGCGGACTACGATCTGGTGGTCATCGACTGCCCGCCATGCGTGAAGCTCAGCGACATCCAGGTGCTGTCCACCATCGCCGACCGGCTGCTGCTGCTGGTGGCCGTGGGCCACACCCTCGCTCCCGGGCTGCAACTGGCCGTCCGCTCGCTCAAACAGGCCAATGCGCCGCTCCTCGGGCTGATCGTCAATCGACTGAAGCTCGATCAGCAGCGCTACGGCTGCCAGTATTACTACACCGCGTATGAGGACGAGACGACGGCGTCAACGCAGCCTGCCCGGCGCATCAGCTCCCGGCGGAAGCGCGAGCGCGTGTGACCGAACCGGAAAGGGAAGCAGACGATGCTCGGGCACCTGCGGGAATCGATGAAGGCGACCGGATTGCCGGCCATCTCTCTGCCCTACGCCTCCTCGCGATGGGCGCTGCTGCTCTTCGCGTATATCGGGTATGCGGTGATGACACTCGTGGGCAACCTGGCCGGCATGAGCCTGCAGGCCGCCGGGGCCGCGCTGTTCATCCTGCTGATCGCCGGCCGATACGGCCGCCTGATGCTGTCGCTGCGGAAGGACTTGCTCACACTGGGCCTTGTCTTCAGCTTCCTGCTGCCCCTCGCAGCGCCGCTGCTCGGGGTGGCGACGATGAACGACGATTCCACCGGCTACCTTATCAAATATTATGCGGTGTATTTCGTCATCCTGCTGTGCCTGCCGCTGCGTCTGCCGCCGTTGTCCGAGAGCAGGCTTCGCGTCCCGCTCTTCGCGGTTATCCTGCTGCTGCTGGTGACCGGCATGCTGCTGTCGCACGCCGGTCTGGGCGAATCCGAGCGCGTGAAGGGTGTTTTCACCAATCCCAACAACTTCGCGCTGATGGCGATGGGGTTGCTCCTCCTGCTCCGCGAGGAACGCGACCCCTGGCCGTTGCGGTGGGGGCTCTACGGTCTGGTGGGCGGATTGATCCTCCTCTCCGGCACGGCGGGGGCGATGATCGCTTTCGCCGCCGCTCTCTGCTACCGCGTGATCGCCGCCGGCCGGGGACGCGTGCTGCTCACCGTGCTCATCGTCGCCGTCTGCCTGTCCGCCTCGGTGGTGACGGCCATGCTGCTGCTGCGCGACAAACCGTTCATGCAGACCGGTCCGCTTGGTCAGCTCACTGCCAAGGTAGAAATTGCCCGTGACAATCTCGACCTGGTGCTCTCCGATAAGACGGTGAATTTTTATGCCGCCTCGCGCGGGTATAACGCCGAAGCCTCCTCGGCGCTGTGGCGGCTGGTGCACTGGCGTGACACCTTTGAGACATTTACCGGCGGCGGTTGGCTGCGCGTCCTCATCGGCAACGGCCTGGGCTCGAGCAAGCCTATCATGGGGATGCTGCCGCATAACGACTATCTGCGCTTCCTCTTCGAGCTGGGTCTGCTCGGCCTGCTGGCCAACGCACTGGTCTGGGGCACGCTGTTCCGTCAGCTCACGCCATCGAGCCGCTGGCTGATGGTGATGATGGCCGTTTATGGCATTTCCGAGAATAATTTCGACAATTTTCTCGCCATGGCGCTGCTGGCGTTCTTCAGTATCAGCGCGCGGCACCCGATACATGTATTGGGACGGCGAATGCTGGCCGAATACCGGCAATTCGCTGCCCGGTGCGAGGAACGCAACCGGCTGTCGGGGATGGCGGCCGACGGGCATGCTCCCGTTTCCCCATCCCGTCAGGCGAATGCCGGGCTTGGGATAATAAACTGAGTATCACGGAACACTGCCGCCCTTAGAGCAATCGCCCGGTAGAACAGCGTATAGCTTGCTGACTATACTGCTTGGAAATTCCAGGAGTATTTGTCCCGGCATTCGGACTGTCGGGTAAGGATTATGTGCTGAAATGAATATCGCTTTTGTGGTCGTCAAACACATTGCCCGCGGTGGAGGCATCGAAAAGTATACGGAAGAGCTGGGCTCCCGGCTCGTGCTCCGCGGTCACGCGGTCCGCGTCTATTCCATGCGCCATTACGGAGAAGTGCCCGCCCGGTATCACGGGATGGAGATCATCCCGGTGCCCTGTATCCCCTTCCCGCAAGTGGAAAAACTCTCCGCCAGCGCTTTTGCCATTGCCCATGCAACCCTCAGCCGGTGGGCCGATGTCATCCATCTGCATCACGTCGGGCCGGGCGCCTTCGCCTGGTGGGCCCACCTGCTGCGGAAGCCGACACTGATCCAGTATCACGGGCTGGAGTGGAAGCGGTCGCGCTGGGGCCAGGGCGGCTCGGGGGTGCTGAAAGCACTGGAGCGCTGGTCCTTCATTGTCAATCGCCACTTCACTGCCGTCTCCCAGGAGCAGTGCCGCTATTTCAAAAATAAATACGGCATTGACGTGCGCTACATCCCCAGCGGCGCCACTGTGCATCCCCCGACGGTGCCGCAGGAAATTTTTCAACTCGGCTTGCTGCCGAAACGGTATATCCTGTTCGCGTCACGGCTGGTGCGCGAAAAGGGCGCCCATTTCCTCATCCCGGCATTCCGCCGCCTGCAGACAGCATGCAAGCTGGTGATTGCCGGCGACGTCGCCGGAACCGACGCCTACAAGCAGGAGCTGCTCGGGCTGGCGGAGGGCGATCCGCGCATCGTCTTCCCGGGCTACGTCGAGGCGCGGCTGCGCGATGAGCTGTTCAGCCACGCGCTGATTTACGTGCAGCCTTCCATTGTCGAAGGCCTGTCCATCGCCCTCCTCGAAGCGATGAGTTACGGCCTGTGCTGTCTGGTCAGCGACATCACGGAGAATCTCGAAGCCATCGGCGGCAACGGCATTAGCTTCCATAACGAAGATGTGGACGACCTGGAGGGTAAACTGCGGCATCTGCTGACGACGGACGGCCTGCCGGACTGGATCGCCGCCAACGCCATGGCCCACGTTCGCGAACACTATTCCTGGGATCGCATCACGGATGAGTTCGAGGGATTTTACCAGGCATTGGCGCAAGGCCAACGCGCCGGGAAGCTTGCGGAGAATACTCCGGTGGCCCAGCACAATCTTGCCGAAAGCAAGACGCAAATATAGGATGGGGTGACACGGCCATGCGCATCGCAATGGTCAACAATTATCTGTATGTCCGCGGAGGCTCGGAACGCGTCATGTTCGAAGAGGGTGAGGCGTTGCATGATCGGGGGATCGAGGTATTCTATTTCGGCCAGCATCGGCCGGATGATCCGCCGATGGCGCACGACGACCTGTTCCCGCCCTATGTCGATCCCTTTACGTTGCCGGCAGTCTGCAAGCTGGCGCAGGCCTTCCGGGTCATCTACAATCCCGATGTGAAAAGACGCTTCGCGCAATTCATCGACCGGGTGCGGCCCGACATCATCCACGGGCACAATATCTACGGCGGGCTCACCACCGCGGTCTGCGACGTCGCCCGCGCGCATGGCATTCCCATGGTGCTGACGCTGCACGACTACAAGCTCCTCTGCCCCGCCTATACCATGCAGAGCCGGGACGGCATCTGCGATCGCTGCCGCCACGGCCAGTTCTTTCACTGCCTGGCAGGGAGTTGTCATAAAGGCAGCCGGCTGTATTCGCTGTTCTATACCCTCGAATCCTACTTCAACCGGTGGTTAAAGAAATACGACGCGATCGACACCTTTATCTGTCCCAGCCAATTCCTCGCCGGATTGATCCGGCACTCCTGGCTGGAGAATCCGCACGCCGTCTATCTGCCTAACGCGGTGAATTGCCAGCGTCTGTTGCCCTCCCCCACGCCAGGCGACTATGCCCTGTTCGTGGGCCGCCTGACACCGGGCAAAGGGACGAAGCTGCTGCTGCGCGCCGTGGCCCCGCTCAAGGGGGTGCCGCTTCACGTGGTGGGCGATGGACCGAAACGGCAGCAGTTGACCGAACTCGCGCGACAGATGTGCTGTGAAGATCGCATCGTCTTTCGCGGTTACCTGCAGGGGGACGCGCTGTCGGAGGCCTACCGGCAGGCGGCCATGCTCGTCATCCCGTCGGAATGGTCTGAGAATGCACCGATGTCGGTGCTGGAAGCCATGGCGCACGGCAAACCCGTCGTCGGCTCCGCCCTCGGCGGGATACCGGAGATGGTGCGCCACGAAGAGAACGGGCTGTTGACTCCGCCCGGCGATGTCGAGGCGCTGCGCACCCATGTATACCGGCTGTGGACCCATCCGGCACTGCGCATCGAGATGGGGCGCAACGGCCGCGAGCTGGTCGAAAAGCAATATTCCCTGCGGCAGCATCGTACGCGCCTGCTCGATGTGTATCGTCGGGCGGCAGCGTGAATGGTCGGAGGAACCGATGATGGAAATGACAGCCATAATCCCCGGCGGGCAAGTGCCGAAGGGCCATGTCCAGGTTAGTGGGGCGAAGAATGCGGCGACGCTCCTGATGGCGGCCGCCCTGCTCACCCGTGATCCGGTGCACCTGGATAATTTCCCCACCGAGCTGGTCGATGTCCGGCACAAGGGCGGGTTCCTGGAACGGCTGGGGGCACAGGTGGCGTATGACCGGGATCGGCAGACGATCGATCTCTGCGCGCGGGAATTGGCGGCGCCGGAACCGTCCGACGATTACACCTGCCCCATCCGCACCACCTACCTGCTGGCGGCCGGGCAGCTGCAGCGCCACGGCATCGCGCGCATCCCTTACCCCGGCGGCTGCAAAATCGGCAACCGCAAGTACGATCTACACATCATGGTCTGGGAGCGCCTGGGCGCGAGCGTGCGGGAGACCGACGATTACATCGAAATCACTTGCCCGCAACTGCGCGGGGCGGAAATCGTCTTCCCCTTCCCCACTATCGGCGGCACGGCGAATGCCCTGCTTTGCGCCGGCATCGCGCACGGCGTCACCGTCATCCGCAATGCCTATATCTCGCCCGAAGTCAACGACCTGATTCAGTGCCTGACCGCCATGGGCGCCGACATTGTCTGCGAAGGCAACAGCCGCATCACCGTGACGGGCAAAGCCCGCCTGCGCGGCACCAGCTACCGCCTGATCCCGGACCGCATCGAGGCGCTGACCTGGATCGTCTACGGCATCCTCTCCGGCGGGGAGATCCTCATCGATCCGGTGCCCTTCGACGCGATGGAGGTGCCGCTGATCCACCTGCGCGAGGCGGGGATCGACCTGTTTCGCAATTCACGCTCGGTTTACATCTCGCCGTCCTGCATGAACGCTGAGCAGACGATCCAACCCTTCGAGGCGGCGACCGGCACCTACCCGGGGATCATCTCGGACATGCAGCCGTTCTATGTGCTGCTGGGGCTGAAGGCAGACGGAGTCAGCCGCATCATCGATTATCGCTACCCGGAGCGCACCGCCTACCTGCGGGAGCTGGACAAGCTGTGCCCGGGCTCGATTTCCTGGAACGAGCACGGACAGATCAGCGTCACCGGCCCGGCGCACTTCACCGGCGCCACCATGCGCTCGACCGACCTGCGCGGCAGCATGGCCGTGCTCATCGGCGGGTTGCTGGCCGAAGGCACCAGCCTGGTGCACAACGTCGAGATGGCGCTGCGCGGCTATAACAATCTGCTGGAGAAGCTGCGGGGGCTGGGCGTGACCATGCACCTGTATTCGCCGGAAGAGCTGCGTGAAGAGCAGTCGGTCGCGGCATGATCCGTGAAGTAATGGAGTCGGCGATGAACCACCTGGCTTTGATACCCGGATACCGGGGGAAAATCGCGCGCGACGAGCCGCTGGCGCCGTATACGACGTGGCACATTGGCGGACCGGCGGAATACCTGCTCGAGCCGGAGGACATCGACGACCTGTTGCGCATCTGCACCTTTGCGGCGAAGCGCGGCATCCCCCTGCGGGTGCTGGGCAATGGCTCGAATGTGTTGATCGACGACGCCGGACTGGACGGCTTCGTGGTGCGGCTGCGCTGGCCGTCGTCCTCCTGCCACATTGAAGACGGCGTCATGCGGGCGACGGCGGGGATGATGCTGCCGGCGCTCGCTACCCGCGCCGCGCGCGCCGGGTACGCAGGACTGGAATTTCTAAGCGCCATCCCCGGCACCCTCGGCGGGGCGGTGGCCGGCAACGCCGGCAGGGGCAAGGTGCACGGCATCGCCATACAGCACGTGCTGCATGCCGTACAAATCTGGGATCCGCTGCCGCGCGCGGTGCGCCGTGTATTGGTGCCGGAGTTGGACTTTGGCTATCGTCGAAGCAGCGTATCGGAGTATGGCTGGATCGTCCTGTCCGCGGAGATTTGCCTGCCGGAGCGGGACGTACCCGCGGCGATCCTCACCCGCCAGCGGGAGATCATCGCCAAACGGCGCGCCAAATACCCGCACGATCGCGCCACCGCCGGCAGCGTCTTCCGCATGGCGCCGAAACACGAGAATGCGGAGCACACACCCGGTTGGTTCATCGAGCAGGCCGGCCTTAAAGGAGCGCGGATCGGCGGGGCGTTCGTCAGCCCGATACACGCCAACTGGATCATTAACGACGGTACGGCCACCGCGGCGGATATACAAGCATTGATGGAGCATATCAGCGATACGGTGCACCGCGAATTCGGCGTGCGCCTGCTGCCCGAGGTGCGCCTGCTGGTCTGCGACCGGCGCCTGATCGGAGCGGGAACGTAACACGGCTGAGATGGAATCCTGACTGATGGCAACCTGCGTACAAACTATTCCGATACCCGCAACGCGCAGCTTCTGCGCCAACGCCGCACGTGTGCTCGGCAGCAACGTGGCGGTGATGGCGCTCGCGTTCGTCAGCAGCGCGCTGATCGCCAGAAAGCTCGGCCCGGAGGGCCAGGGCATGGTGACGGCGCTGCTCGTCTACCCCATCATCTTCACCAGCATGGCGGAGATGGGCATCCGCCAGGCGACCGTCTACCATACCGGGAAGAAACTGTTCGCCGACCGCGACCTGATCGGCGCCATTCTCACGCTGCTGGTGATCTCCGGCGTCGTGGGCATGGCGATCTGCGGCCTATTGATCGCCACGCTGGCGCCCGTCCGTCACGTTCCGCTGCTTATCGTGCTGGCGGTCTGTTATGTCCCGCTGAAGCTCATTATCTCCTACACCAGCGGCTACTTCCTGGGCAAGGAGCACATCGGGGAATTCAATCGCGTAAACTGGCTGGCGGAGCTGATTCGCTGCCTCACCATCCTGCTGCTGGTCTGGGGGCTCGAAAGCGGCGTGCCGGGCGCCATCGCCGCCAACCTGCTCGGGATCGGCATCACCGCCGGTTATATTCTCTGGCGGCTCTCCCGACAGGCGCCGCTCGTGTTCCGCTGGAATCCCGGCGTCCTCGCCGGCTTGCTGAAGATCGGCGTAGTCTACGCCGTCTCGCTGCTGGTGCTGCAGTTGAATTATCAGATTCACGTGGTGATGCTCTCGCACCTGAGCCGGACCGCCCAGGTCGGCATCTACAGTCTGGGCATGAACCTGGTCATCGCGCTCTGGCAACTGCCCAACGCGGTCGGCATCGTGCTCTTCGCGCGCAGCGCCAACACGGAAGAGAGCGAGGCGTTCACCCACGACGTGCTGCGCCTGGCGCGCATGGCCTTCATCGCGGTGACGGCGGCGGCGCTGGCGCTCTACGCGGCGGCGGGCTGGCTGGTGCCGCTCATCTTCGGCGATGCCTATCTCCCGAGCATCACCGTCGTGCGCATGCTGCTGCCGGTGGTCGTCTTTTTCACCATCTTCCGCGTGCTGCACATGGACCTGGCGGGCCGGGGCAAGCCCGCGCTGGTGTTGTACTGCACCGTGCCGGCGCTGCTGGTGAGCATCGCCATCGACCGGGAGTTGATCCCGCACTACGGCGCCCTCGGCGCCGCCGTGGCCGTCACCAGCGGACTGGGCCTCGCGACGCTCATCATGATCGGCATCTACTGCCGGCAGGCCGGCGTCCCGGTCATGGAGCTTCTCCGGTACCGGAAGAGCGATTTTGCCTTCCTGTCCCGCTTGCGGAGGAATACGACATGAATATCCTGCTCGCCGTCCTCGATGCCGGCCTGGCCGGACATACGCGCTCCTCGCTGGCCATCGCGCAAGCCCTGCGCGACCGCGGCCACCATATCGTGTACCTGATCGGGGTGAAAGCCAACGCGGAGCTGATCGAAAAGGCCGGCTTCGCGTATGAATGTGTTGCGACCAACTGGCTCGGCAGTTACCGTCCGGTTATACGGGAGCTTCCCGTCATCCTGCAGGGGCACCACATCGATCTCGTGCACTCCTTCTCCGCCGAAGGGCTGGCGGAGCTGGCGGCGGTGTGTAAATCCCGACGCCTGCCCTGCTTCTTCACCCAGTGCGGAGGACCCGGACCGACGCGCATGCTGCCGCTCGATCCGATCATCCTGTTCAGCGAGGAAGTCAGGGATCGCCTGGTGCGGGAACACGGCTTTTCCACCGACACCCTGAAAGTAATCCCGGCGCGCATCGACGTCGAGCGCATTGACGCGCTGCGCGCCGGCCTCGATCCCGAGCTATATCCGTCCTTTATGGCAAAGTACGGGCTGGATCCGAACGCGCGCATCGTGCTGCGCATCGCGCGCCTGGACCCGCCCTACCGCACCGGCATTCTGCAGGACATCGACGCAGTTGCCCGCTTGCGCCGGCAAGGCCTGCCCGTGCAGTATGTGCACATCGGGTATTCGGATAAACGGCATGCCGCCTGGGTGTATGACGACGTCCGCCGCCGGATCGACGCCGTCAATGCGGAGCTGGGCGGGACGGTCGCCGTCACCGCGCAGGATGAAGGGGCAACTGCCCTGCACTACGTGGGCATGGCCGACGCGGTTATCGGCGTGGGCAGGTCGGCCTTCGAAGGCATGGCCTTCGAGAAGCCGACCCTGGTCACCGGCGCCAACGGCTATGCGGGCCCGGTCGCGCCCGACCACGTGGCGGCGCTGGCCTATTACAACTTCTCCGGACGCAATGTCGCCGAGGAAAAGCCGTATGACCGGAGCGTGGAAGAGCTTGCCGGCGATCTGCATCGCCTGCTCACCGACGCGCCGTATGCGGAGGAGCTGGCGCGCTTCGGACGGTGCTACGTCGAAGAAGTGCTGGATGTGCGCATTGCCGCGCAGGCCTACGAGAGCCTGTACCTGGAATATGTGGTGCAGCGTTATCCGGAGGACCGGCAAATCCGCTCCTTCACCAGGCCGCTGTGGAAGCTGCTGCTCCACCGCGTCACCAGCCATAATTTCCGCTCCGCCGTGCGCCATCGCCTGCAGAGCATTCGGAGGATCGCATGAAAACCATCAAATTCGCCAGCATTATCGTCACTTATCGCTGCAACGCCCACTGCCACATGTGCAATACCTGGCAATACCCAACGAAAACCACCGAGGAGATCACCCCGGAGATCATCGCCAAACTGCCGGCAATTCCCAGCATCAATGTCACCGGCGGCGAGCCGTTCCTGCGCGGCGACCTGTCCGACATCCTGGACGTGCTGCGCGAGAAAGCCCGGCGCGTGGTCATCAGCACCAACGGCTATTTCACCGACCGCATCGTGGAAACGGCGAAGCGCCACCCCTGGATCGGCGTCCGCGTCAGCCTGGAAGGTCTGCCCAGGGCCAACGACGAGCTGCGCGGCCTCCACGACGGCTTCGACCACGGCATCCGCACGCTGGCCGAGCTGAGCCGCCTGGGGCTGCGGGATATCGGCTTCGGCATCACCCTCTCCGACCGCAATGTCCGCGACCTGATGGAGCTGTATCACCTGGCGAAGATGATGGGCGTCGAGTTTGCCACCGCGGCGGTGCACAATTCCTTTTACTTTCATAAGATGGACAACGGGTTCGAGCACCCGGAGGCCGCCGTCGTCGAGCTGGAAAAACTCATCGACGAGCTGCTGCACAGCTCGAAGCCGAAAAACTGGTTCCGCGCCTATTTCAATTACGGCCTGATCAACTACATTCAGGGCAAACCGCGCCTGCTGCCGTGCGACATGGGCCGCGAGTCCTTCTTCCTCGACCCCCTCGGCGAAGTGCGCCCCTGCAACGTCATGGAGGAAAGCATGGGCAACCTGAAAGAACAATCCTTCGACGACATCTGGCACGGCCCCGAAGCGCAGCGCGTCCGCCAATGCGTAACGGAATGCCCCCGCAACTGCTGGATGATCGGCAGCGCCGCCGAGCCGATGAAAACCCACCTCGCCGAACCTCTGAAGTGGATCATCGCCCGCAAATTCCTCCGCCGGCCGGCTGTAGAGCAACCGAAGGTCGTGGAGGGATAACTCGAGGAAGAGCCATTCGCAGCAGAAGGTAGCTATTTCTTTTAGCAAAGGTAACCATCTCTGCTATTCCGCATGGATGCGGAATCTCATCCTGAAAGGATGACAGTCTTTAGCCAGGGGTCGCACGAAAGTTTACCCCGATGAAGTCGGGGCGACCCCTGGAAGGAAAGCCTACCAATTACCCCACGCCGACAGGACGTCGGCGTAATGATCGCAGTAAGCGATAATTCTCACAGTCCATATAATCCGACTGCCTGGCATGAAGAAAAAAATGATATCCTTAGCAGGAGCTTCCTCCCCTCCCATCGAACATCCGTATCATTATGCCGGCACAAGTGGATTCCGCGACCATCCTCGGCATCGATGCGTTCACCGTGCAGGTGGAGGTGGACTGCGCGCCGGGCATGGACAAGTATTTCATCGTCGGGCTGCCCGACACCGCGGTGCGCGAAGCGCAGGAGCGGGTGCGGTCGGCGCTGCGCAACTCGCAGTTTCGCTTCCCGCCCAACTCGCGCGTGGTGGTGAATCTGGCGCCGGCCGACATCCGCAAGGATGGGCCGGGCTTCGACCTGCCCATCGCGCTGGGCATCCTGATGGCCACCGGACAGGTCGAGCACGAGGACGTCGACCGATTCATGGTGACCGGCGAGCTGTCGCTGGACGGCTCGGTGCGTCCGGTGTCCGGCGTGCTGCCCATCGCGCTGGGGGCGAAGGCGGCGGGCAAACGCGCGATCGTGGTGCCGAAGGAGAACGTGCCGGAGGCGGCGGTGGTGAGCGGGCTGGAGATCTTTCCCGTCGAATCGCTGGCGTAGGCGGCGGAGCTCTTCCTCTATCCGGGCAACCGCTCCCCGCTGCAGGGCGGCATCGACTGGTCGCCGGAGCAGCTCGAATTCGACGTGGACCTGTCCGAGGTGAAAGGCCAGCAGCACGTCAAGCGCGCGCTGGAAGTGGCGGCGGCCGGCGGCCACAACATGCTGATGATTGGACTACAATCCCAAATCAGCGAGTGCCCGATAATCTACAGCAAATATTCAAAACCAGCTTGTATTTGTGGCTAAATCAGGTAAAAAGCGTAAAAAATTGAAAAATTTCGTCAAAAGCTTGCAAATCCCGACAACCAATGCTACCCTATGGGGTATAAGCGCCTGCAGCTTTTATCCAATAAGCAGGAGGACCCACGCAACCCCAAAGGCTTAAACAGCTCATCTCGGTGATTGGTTGCTTTCACTGACATGATGAGTGCTACCGGCTATGTATGGCCATGCAGAATAACATATGGAGTAAGCTATGCCAAACAGAAGTTATCTTATTTTGACGATACTACCTGCATTGGTTGTGTTTATTACGACTCCGCTTCAGATATTTTTCGTCGATCTGACAAAACCGGCAACGGAACTCGTAGGTAATATCATTTCGATGGCTGCCGTGGCATTTGTTGGCGGGATAGCATCCGGTATCGGTATCTGGGCCTGGTTTGAGGCCAAAGTGCGCTGCTCTGGTAATCGCAAACAGCCGGCAACAGATACCCATTCTGCAGTTTCTGCCCGCGTCCTTGGATTCTCCAAATGGTGCCTTGTGCCATGCGTTACAGATATGGGGGGAATTGCAATCGCCATGACAGCTTCCCGCGTCCTCCTGACACGTGCGAAAATGCTGCTTACCCATTTGGAAGGTTATACAACTGAATGGGATAATGAAACCAAAAAAGGTGATGCCAGCGTTACGTATATGTTCCTCAATCAGATTAATCCCGTTATCATAAAGACCCAATTCGAATTTGACGAGCATACCGCCGATATTATCAGGGTAAACACTGATCTTAGGGGCTTTAACGAGCGATTGAAAAGGATCGCCGCGGATCTGAAGGATAGAGTGAAAGACCCATTGAACCTTATTAAGGATATCGACGATGCTACTCTTCACCACCGCATCCAGGATAATGCGGCCCAAAGCATCAGCAGTCTAACTGCTGATGTAGGAAGATTGGTAGACGATTTGAATTCATGGAATGATAGGCTATATCATGAGTGCGGGACGTTACAAGCGTCGCTCATAACTACAGTCTGATCCGAAAGGATATCGCCAACATGTGCGAGAATATCGACATTGCGTATATAAACTTCGCGGAAGCTATCGCGAAGCTCCGGCGGGGACCAAGAACGTATGACACGGTCCCAGGCGGCACGAACCCACTTTACCCCGAGGATCCGGGGTACTTGGCACGCCTGGCAGTCTGTGAGAAAAGCCGGCTTGCCTGGTTTGAGACGGATGATGCGCTTAATAACTATTCACCCGAAGTTCTCACTGATCTCGGTTATATTCTTGAGCCGCGGCATATTTCGGTGGGTCATTTATTTGCGGAAGCCATAGACCTACTCTCAGTGCAGGAAGATGCCTTCCTGGAAAATGTTACGAAAAGGTGGAATGATCTGGAGCCGCGTATTGAAAACCAACTCGCAAAGGCAGCCGCATGAGTTGGTGGTCTACCATTCGTCTTTAACACGAACACCCCAATCATCCTATATGGAACCGGGGTGTTCGTTGTTAGCAGAGATGCGACTTTTTCGTTATCCTGTGAAATAGGGGACAGTGGGGGTGTTGAAAAAGTCGTAAAAAATTGGCGGACGACCCCCGAGGTTACGCCGCGCAAGCTGTTGAGGCCATATTAGCGGCATGGG
>Ga0315284_10001509_pt1 | contig 33209 bp, 27 predicted proteins | sample YL17G09_16_MG_FD_203696 | JGI IMG/M metagenome (GOLD analysis project Ga0315284, IMG submission 203696) | Sediment microbial communities from Yellowstone Lake, YNP, Wyoming, USA - YL17G09_16 | ecosystem: Environmental > Aquatic > Freshwater > Lake > Sediment | place: USA: Wyoming | collected... | reverse complement strand
TGCGGGACCGGAGGCGCTGGCGGGCGTGCCGGGCACGGTCGGCGGGGCGGCGGTGATGAATGCCGGCGGCAAGCACGGATACACCGGGGGCATGGTCAAGGGGGTCACCGTTCTTCACGGCGCGGGCGTGCGCACTCTGCCCGCGGACAAAATCGAGTTCGGCTACCGGACTTCGAGCCTGCGCGGCGAAACGGTCGCGGCCGTTTCGTTCGCGTTGCAGAAGGCGGATCGCGCGGAAATCGCGCGGCGACGGCAAAGCATCCTGGCCGGGAAAAAACTCAGCCAGCCGCTCAGGGCGAGGAGCGCGGGCTGCGTGTTCAGGAATCCGCCCGGCCGGCACGCCGGGCAACTCATCGATTCCGCGGGCCTGAAGGGCGCGCGGGTCGGCGGGGCGCGGGTCTCGCCGGTGCACGCCAACTTCATCGTCAACGCCGGCGGCGCGACCGCCGATGACGTGCTGGCGCTCATCGAAAAAATTCAGAAAGAAATTTCAAAAATTTATAATCTTGCCCTTGAACTGGAAATAGAAATTTGGTAAACCATGTGCGTGTGGTAAGAACCTGAATTACGGGCGGCGGCCGAAAAGCCTCGGCGCCGTCCGAACAATAGGGGGGTAGGCTTCTTACAGGAGGGGCACATGGAAAAGCTTGAAGGCTCAAGCCTCGTCGAATTCCTTAATCGACGTCTTCATCCCGTCAAAGTCACAGTCAATCTTCTCGCCAGGGAACTCGAACTCGCCACCGGTGAGTCCGTGACTCTTTCCAAGGACGACGTGGTCAGCATCATAACCGCGCTCGATGTCTTCATCGAGGATTATGAGAAGGTCACGAAGGTCCCGACCGTCCAGAAGGAAAGAAAGTTCGTGGACATATCGAAGAAGATTCCTATGGTGAAGGAAGGCTGACAGGCCTTGGCAATCCGGCTTTAATCAGGCACGGCTACCGCAACCGCTCCATCCGGGGGGGGGCGGCCATGGAGCCATTCTCCATTGGTGGGGGTGGGAACCATGGGTGAAGGACGAAACATCGCGATCCTCGCGGGAGGTTTTTCTTCGGAAAGAGAGGTCTCGCTGAAATCCGGCGAGGCGGTGGAACGCGGGCTTGCGAAGGCGGGCTACCGCACGACGCTGGTGGATGTCCGCAGTCCGGAGATACCGGAATTGTCGCTGCCGTTCGACGCGGTCTTCATCGCTCTGCACGGAAAGTTCGGCGAGGACGGCGCGCTTCAGGAAATGCTGGAGTCCATGCACGTACCGTACACCGGCTGCGGGCCGCAGGCCAGCCGCCTTGCCATGGACAAACTTCTCAGCAAGGAGGCGTTCCTTGCGCGGCACGTGCCGGCCGCGCCGTTCATGGCGGTTCACAAGTCTGACGAACCTGACCCGATACTGTCGCGCGCTTCGGCGCTTGGCTGGCCGCTTGTCGTCAAGCCGCCCGCCGAGGGCTCGAGCGTCGGCGTGACGATTGCGCGCGACGCCGCTGAATTCGCCGCCGGCCTTGACATGGTGTTCAGGAACTCCAACGTCGCGCTTGTGGAAAAATATATCAAGGGGCGCGAACTGACCGTCGGGATTCTCGGCTGCGCGGCCCTGCCAATCGTGGAAGTCCAGCCCGTGCGCGAGTTCTACGACTACACCGCCAAATACCAGAACGGCGGCACGCAGTACCTGACTAACGTGGAATTCTCGAACCAGTTGAAGGACCGCATCCAGATGGCCGCGCTGGAAGCGTTCAAGTCGCTGGGATGCAGAGACATGGCCCGTGTCGATTTGATGCTCGACGAAAAGGGCCATGTTTACGTTCTGGAGGTTAACACGATCCCCGGCTTCACGGAAAAGAGCCTCCTGCCGAAGGCCGCGGAGGCCGCGGGGATTGCATTCGAGGCGCTCTGCGACCGGATAATCAAGTTCGCGCTTGCGCGCGCTTCGGCGGTGCACAGTACTTCAGGAAATTCAATATAGTCCTCACGGGCACGCCGGTAGCGCCTTTGGCGATGTATGCCCACGGCTGGCCGATGTATGCGGTCGGCGCGATGTCGATGTGCGCCCAGTTGTATTTCTCCGTGAATTCGCTCAGGAACGCCGCCGCCGTGATTGTCCCGCCGTTGCGCGTTCCGCTCGTGTTCTTCAAATCCGCCACATCGCTCTTCATCATCTCCCTGTAATCGTCGTTCATCGGCATCTGCCATATCTTGTCGCCCGCCATCTCCGCCGCGTTCTTCAAGGAATCCATCAGTTCCTGATTGTTGCCGAACAGCGCCGAGTAATACGGCCCCAGCGCGACCGAGCACGCGCCGGTGAGGGTGGCCATGTCGATGACGGCGTCCGGCTCGTAGCGCTCCGCGTATTTCAGCGCGTCGATGAGGACGAGGCGCCCCTCGGCGTCGGTGTTGATGATTTCGATGGTTTTGCCGCCGAGGCTCTTCACGATGTCGCCGGGCTTTGTCGCGTGGCCGCTGGGCATGTTCTCGGTCGCGCCGATGACGCCGATGACGCGCTTGCCGATTTTCAACTCCGCCGCGGCCTTGAGGCACCCCAGCACCGCGCCCGCGCCGCCCATGTCGTCCTTCATCGCTTCCATCCCGTCCGCCGTCTTCAGGCTGAGGCCGCCGCTGTCGAACGTAAGCCCCTTGCCGACGAGGACGACCGTCCCCTTCGCCCCGCGTGGCGCGTAATCGATGGTGATGAATTTCGCCGGTTCGTCGCTCCCCTTGGCCACCGCGAGAAACGCGCCCATGCCGAGCCTTCGCGCTTCGGCGGTGCCCAGGACCGCGCACTTCATTTTGTGCCGCGCGGCGATTTTCCTTGCGGTGTCCGCGAGCATCGTCGGCGTGACGACGTTGGACGGATGATTGACGAGGTCGCGCGCGAAGTTCGCCGCGTTCGCGAAAATCTCCCCCTCCGCCGCGCCCTTGAGCCACTTCGCGCCGTCCGCCTTTCCCGCCGCGACGAAAGCAAGGCCGCTGATTTCCGTCTTCTTTTTTTCCTTCTCGGCGGTCTTGTGCTCGACGAATTTATACGCGGCGAGCGCAAGCCCCTCGACAAACGCCTTGCCGCAAATCTCCGGCGCGAGTGTTCCGAACTTTCTCGCCGCGAGCGCGATTTCCTTTGCGTTGCAGGCGGACGCGGCCTTTCCCGCGGAGCCGGCGGCGATGCGCAACTGCTCCGCGTCGAATTTTTCTTCTTCGCCAAGGCCGACGAGCAGGATTCGCGCGGCTTTTACGCCGGCGGGGGCGAAAATCAGAAATGATTCCTTTGCCTTGCCGGTGAAACTTTCGGAACTGACGGCGGCGGAAACGCGGCCGCCGGCGGCCCTGTCGAACTGTTCGAAAAAGCCGCCCTTGATTTTTTCGTCCTTGAAAATCGGCATGACAAGGATGTCGGCCTTCACGTTTTGCGGCGCGGCCTGCGCGATCTGGAATTTCATGTTGTTCTCCTGGCGTGACGGATTGCGTAAAGGAGGCAATTATAGTCGCGGAAGGATTCCGGTCAATCAAATAAGCGGCCCCGGGTTTCGGTCACTTGCCGATGCGGTCCGTCTTCTCGACGAGACGGCGCTGCGCGCGCTTTGACGCGCCGATTACCTTGAGGAATGAATCGCGCAGGGCGGTCTCGATTTTTTCCTTCTCCTTGTCGTCCCCGCTTTCGTTGTATGGTATCTGGGCGCCGGCCATCATCTCGTGCCCGCCGCCGGTGGCGCGCTTGCTGAGGAAGGGGTCCAGGCGAAGCATCTTCCCGACCAGTTTGCCCGCGTCGAGTTTTTCGTCCGAGGTCCTCACCGATACGGCCGCCTTGTCCTTGAGGAATCCGTAACAGAGCGCGTAGCGCATGTGCTCGAGCCTGAGGAGCAGGTCCGCGATCTCGCCCACCATGTCCGGGTTCTGGGTGTCGCCGAGGCCGGCGACTATCACGTCCTCGTAAATCGTGGCGTTGCGCATCGCGCCGGTAAGGACCGCGAAATATTCCTGCGGCACCTTCTCGTTCTCGATTTCCGCCAGGACGCGCGCGTTGCATTGATTATAGACGTAATGAAAAGCGTCGATGTCCAGCATGCTCGTCTCGCGGCCGAGGTTCTGCGTATCGGTCTTGATGCCGTAGGCGAGGGCGGCGGCGAGGTTTTTCGTCAGTTTGACGTTCTCGACGTAGAGATATTCGACGAGGATGGAGGACGTCGCGCCGTAGTTCGTCTTCACGTCGTAGAACTGCGCGGCCTTGGTTTCTTCCCTCAGCGGGTGATGGTCAATGACGATGTCCGGCACGCGGTCCGCGGGAATGGAGTTATTGCCGGCCTTCGGCTGGGTGTCGACGGCGGCGATGAGATCGTAGTCCTCGATGTTGACCTGGTCAACCGGCACGAGGGAAATCTTCAGGTTTCTGACCATCGCCTGGTTTTCGGCGCGGCCGATTACGCCGTCGAACGCAATTGTCGAATTGACTTTTCGCCGGTACTTCAGCAGGCGAGCCAGCCCCATGGCCGCCGCGATGGCGTCGGGGTCCGGGTTGTTCTGAATGAAAATCAGGCAGCGCGTTTTCCCCTTGACGAGCGCGAGCAGCCTGCGGCTCTTTTCTCTTACGGATTTCTTTTTTTCGTAGGGCACTTACGTCTCTCTATTCTGTGTCAAATCATCTCAAGGACGGCCGAGACAAGTTTGCTGATTCCGGCCTCCGCCGAATCCGAATATTCGCGCGATTGTCGCCCCTAATTATTGTAGCGACGCGGAAAAAGTCAAGCGCGCGCCCGCTGCCGGCTCGCGTTCCGCGAACCGCGCCCTCCGCGGATGCCGCTACTTGCTCACCTTGTGGCCGAGTTTCGCCTCGACGGACTCAATCTTGCGCGTCAGGCAATCCTTCGCGCCCTTGCGGTCGTCGATGTAGATGTGCATCACAATCCGCTCCGAGTCCGCGGCGACCGCGTCATGGCATTTCTTCATCAGCGCCATTATCTGGTCCCAGGAGCCTTCCACGCACGTTCCCATGGGACCGACCCTGTAGTTCAGCCCGCTCTCCTCCACGAGTTTTACGGCGCGGGCGACGTACGCGCTGAGGCTTGTGCCGGCTCCGACGGGGAATATCGTGAATTCCGCAAGCATGATACTATCTCCTACCTTTGACGGATAAATTTGGAATGACGTACGAACGGGGCCAATTCTAATAATAATTGGGCCGGATTGTCAACAGCGCGCGAAGGACTTGCTCATCGGTACTCGATGAGGTCCGGGTCGTTCGCAAGAAATTTGATATAGTCCTGCAGGAATCCGGCGGCGTACAGCACTTCGCGCGGGACGGCGTCGCCGCCTTCCGAGACCAGCGTGAGCGCGTTGGCGATGATGTCGCGCAGTTCGCGCTTGAGGGCGGGGTCCTTCAGATTCAATGCCAACGCCGCGACGATCCCTTCGGTGTCCTCGCCGTAAGTGTGCAGCGAAGCGGATATGCCGAAAAGATTTTCGCTTGGGGCCGTTTTCTCCGGGATATTGAAGGGATTGTGCTTCATGTGCTCCACCAGCATCCCGCACCCCTGCGCGACCATCGCTCCGTCTTTTCTCATGTTGCCAAGTTTGATGAGCACAAAGCCCAGATGCATCTCCGCCTTGTACATGTCCGGTGCAAGCGACTGGACGTAGCGCAACTCCGCCGCCGCCTCCGCATAAAGCCGCCCGGCTTCCGCGAGGTCCCTGCTCCCCGGCTCTCCCGCCAGCCTTAAAGCGGCGTCGCTGGCATCCCTCGCCTTTTCCACGCGTGTGAAAAGCGAAATGCTGGTTTCGTAAGGCGCGTCAACTTGGTAATTGAGGAGGGCTTCGCCGCGGTACAATCTCGTGAATTCAACCTCGCGCGGCAATTCTCCGCTGAAGACCAGCGCCCAAACAATCACGGCGCACGCGGAAAGCAGCATCGCCGCGGTCCACCGCGCCGCGCCGGTTTTCGCGTTGGAAACTTCCGTCCTCATTTCCCTGCCCAGAATCGCCGCCGCGCACAGCCAGAAGAAAATCTGCGTTGACGGCAGCGACATCACGATGTCCACCCCTCCGTGAGCCAGCGCCACGAACGCCGCGCCGACAAGCCCCGCGATGTACCAGCGTTTAGCGGCGTCCCGCGCCATCGCCCGGCGCGCCTTGTGCAAAATAAAAACGACGACTCCTAAAAACACGGCGACGCCTATCGCGCCAGTCTCCGCCGCGGTCTCAAGATAAAAATTGTGCGCGTATTGAGCGGGGCTTTTAATGCCGGCGTGCATGTAGGATTCGACGGGCTGGTACTCGACATTAGCCGCGCCGAAAGCGCCCCCCCCGCGTCCGAGGACAGGCTTTTCGTAAATCATCTGCAATGCGCCGCGCCATATGAAAACCCGCGTCCAGATTGTTGACCCGTACTTCTCGCCGAGCATTTTTTCTTTCAGCGCGGGCGCCGCGAGAATCAGGCCCAGAAACGCCAGCATGAGCACCAGCAGCGCGGTCAGCGCGATCATCCGCTCCTTCCACGCCACGACCAGCAGCGCCGCCGCGCCGATGACGAGCGCAATCGCCGCGCCGCGGGAATGGCTCTTTATCACGCACGCGGCGCAGAAGAGCATGAACGCCGCCATTATGACGATGCCGGCGTTTGACGCGCGTTTCTTCGCCGCGATGGCGTTGCAAAGCCTGCCCGCCGCCGCAATCGCCGCCAGCGCGAAGAACATGCCGCCGGGGTTCTCATTCACGAACGGAGCGTGCCCCGGCGAAAAGAGGAAGATGACGCCCGCCGTCGCCGTGGCAAGCGCGAACGCTATTTCGGCGAAACGGCCGGCCTTGTTTCCCGTGAAAAAAATCACCGCGCCGAGCATGCACGCCGCGACGCACGCGTCGTCGATGACCGCCGCGGTCGTCGCCCAGGCGTACTTCGTCCAGATGAAAGACGCCGCCTGCCAGCCCAGCCACGCGAGAACCGGCCACGTGTTTCCGAGGAACCGCTTGAAAATCCCCGGCTCGAACGCGAGATGGAAGGCGAGCGAAATGAAGAACGCCGCGGCAGCAAGCCGCAGGAAAAACATCTTCGGCACGACAAGGTTGTAAACGCCGTCGCCGAGAAAACCGTACGGAAACGCCGGCAGCATGAGCATCAGCAGCAGGAAGCCCGCCCCGCCGAAGGCCTTTCCGGCGCGCACTCCGTTGTTTACAGGTTCCGTCGCTTCCATCAGTCTGCCCGTCCTTTCATGAAATCGTCCGCGCGCCGCGCGAGGAATCCGGCCGCGCCGGCCTCAGCCTTGTTCTCAAATCCGTGAAGACCGGCTTCAGTTGCAGCGCCGACTGCAGCGTGCCGTCGAAGAAAACCTTCGCGCGCTCCGCCTCCTTGACAAGGCGCTCCCTGCCGAAGGGCATGTCCGGGATGAGCGCGACTTCGCGCTGCTCCAGGTAGAGCCGCGTGTTCAGCATGGTGCGCTGTATCATCGGGACAAGGTAGGCGAAGCGGAAGATTTCGCCGTGGGCTTCGTTTATGCGGGCGGTGAGCCTTTTGACGGAAGGCGCATCCGCGCCGAGCGACTCGACTTCGTCCTTGAGGCGCATGGCGATTTTCCGGGTCTGCGAGCATGTTTCAATGACGGCGTCGATGTCGCGGCAGGCCCTCTCGACGGCTGAGGCGAATGCGGCGAGGTCGGCCTGCGGAGTTTCTCGCGCCGCGTTGAGCAGGGGAGAGGCGTCAAGCGGCGCGGCGCAGAACCTGTCCATCGCCTCGCGCAGCGTCGCGACCAGCGAGCCGCGCTTGCGCGCGCCGCCTTCCGTGGCGTCGATGACCCGCGCGCCGGTCTTCGCGAACTCGTCCTCGAAGATGGTGAGGAAATTGAGGAAATTCTTCCGCGTCGGGTGCATCTTCCCGTCGACGCCCTTGACCATGACGAGGTCCGGCTCGGTCTTCACGTCGAGTTCGTCTCCCCACGCGAGATTGCAGTCCGCCGCGTGGGCGCGCCCGTCCGGGAAGCAAAGGTCGAGGCCGGTGAGGATTATCGGGTCGGCGCCCATGAACCGCGCAAGGTAAAACGCCGTGTGGCCCACCGAGCGGCCTTTCGGCAGCGCGCTCTTCGGGGGGGCGAAGGTGTCCAGCCAGCGCGTCTCTGGCGTGTCGATGCCGATGATGAGTTTCGGGCCGGGGTAATTTTCAAGTATTTTGGGGCACGATTCCGGGTCCGCCGCGAGGACCGTTCCGCATGGCGAGGCGAGGCCCGCGAAGTATCTGTAGTTCAGTTCGTCCGGGTCGATTGATACGACGAGGTGCGGCCGGACTCCGCAGGCGAGGAGTTTTTTCAGCACCGTGCCGACGCACACGATGACCGCCTTGCCCTGCGCTTCGGGGAGCAGGCGGATGTTCTTGTCCAGCGAAGGCCCCGCCGCCACGACGATTGCGGGTTTTCCGGCGAACGCGTCGCGCAGCCCGTTGATGCCCGGGTGCGCGAGATACCGGACGCTGTTGCGCAGGATGTTCGCCTGGCAGATTGGGCCGAGCGCAAGGGCGGTCTGCAGGTCCACGACGCGCTTGTTGGCGGCGTTGCGCATCTCGACCTCCGCCGCGGCGTAAAATGCGCCGTTGAGCAGAAGCGCGGGCGGATGCTTGATGACGGTGAGGTCTTCGATGTAGGATTTGTCGAGGAATTGATTCATAAACGCGGCGAGTTTCGCGGGGTCGTCGCCTGCGAAAAGGGTCATCTTCTCCGACGACAGCAGCGGCGCGAGGTCCCGCAGGCTCAGCGCCGTCCGGAGGAGCGATGCGTCGGCTTCGATGACGATGACCTGCCGCCTTCTGCCGAGGCGCATGAGGATTTCTTCCGGCACGTAGCCAAGCCCGAAGCCCATCAGGACGTAATTCTCGCGTTCGCCGATGTTTTTCGCATCGACGAAATTCTTTGCCTCCTTCACGGGGTCGTAGGCGCTGTGGAGCATGAGTGCGCGGCCGCCGGGCGCGATGATGCGCACGGTGCGGTGGCCGGAGCGCGCGGACAGGACCTCGCAGTTCGGTTTCGGCGCGGCGGCGGCGATGCGGTCTGCCAGCGCGGGATTGCGCGGCCTGAGCGCCGCCAGGTTTTTCGCAAGGATTTGCTCTGACAACATATTTCTCCCCTCAGTGCCGTCAGGAGAAATCTACCAGAGGCCGCGCGCCAGCGCAAGCACAAACAGGCCGGGCGCTTCGCGCCGGAGAGTTGAGCAGTTGAGAGTTGAGCAGTAGTATCTTGTGCGCCTGTCGGCGCATTGGTATGATATTAGGCGGTTACTTCCACCTTAAGGGCTGGTCCAGATTTTGGGGGGAGTATTATAGAAGTGCCCATACCCGCCCCTTGATATGAATGGAGGCAACACAATGAAACACGCAGGCGCAATTCTATATTTTCTTCTATTGGCCGTCTTGCTAACCGTCGGAATTTTCGTAATTGCCGACCAGCAAAATAGAGCCACACAGAACAAAGAGCCCGGCGCTAAGAGCGAGTCAAACAGGCTGGCGCTACAATTCCGTGTGCCTGAGGAAATCCTCAAGGGGCTGGCGCGGGCCGGGATGGGAGGCGGTTGGACAGGGGAACCCGATGTTGACCAGCCCATAGTTGTGGACAAGTCGCGCATTCCCGACACTGTTCGGCAAGAGGCGGCTGGGTGGATAACGAAAACCGTTAGAGGGGGCTGGCTCCCACCTGACCTGAAAGAGTCGCTCATAGGCGTGCAAAGGACCGTGAAGATGACCAGCATGTCTTATAGGTATGACACATTTTTCGCCGAGATGAAAATACAGGGCGGTTTTCTGCGTATTTCTGAGGCAGGCGATTCGATCGGACTACTGTGGTACAGCCCGGATATTCAAGCGGGACCTGATCCCGACAAGACGGTCTGGCGTCTGCTTACCTCCCTTCTTAATTTGCCGCCGGACAAGGTCGCTCAGTACAAGGTCTCGCTGCAGGAGGTCAAGTACAATACGAAAGATTCCTTGTATTGTGGAACCGTGGAATTGCCGCCGGACAAGAATTGGAAGAACCCGACAGGGCGCGGGCCCGCTAATTTGGAGCGGATGCCGGATATAATCTTTGAAGAAAGGGAATGGTACCAGAATTTCTATGTTTGGCTGGCGCCCGGTTTCCTGTCCGTTTTTGTGGAAGAGCGTGTGCCGGGACTAGAAGTCCCAGGCGCACACATTAATGGCCCGGCGCCGCGCTTCCTGAAAGAGCCTTCGGAGCAAAACAATCCACCAGACAAGACAAAGGAACCCGGTTCACCCGTGGACAAGTCGGCGAATCCGTAACCCACAGCGCAAGGGCGGGCTCCGGAAGTGAGAGACTGTGGAAAGGGAAATCCGCATGCACCCGTGGTTATCCGCGGCAAAAGCAAAGTAAGAACAAAAACGAAACTGTTTTCCCCGTTCTTCGTTTTTCCTTCACGCCGCGCGGTTATTAACAATCTATTGACATGGCCCTGCATATAATGTGTCGTGGTTGTGGGATTTTGGGCGGTTTTGATGCGTTTTTGGCGGTTTTTGGGCCGTCGAACCCAGGCCAAAATGGGCGAAAAAACGCATTTTAGCACGTCGCGGTTTGAAGTGACGAGGAATAAGGGATAAGGGATAAGTGACGAAGAAAAGGCGGTTAGACTATTCGACTATTCGGCCGCCAGGCTTTTAACTCCTGATAGCGATACAGGTTGTGAAATCTGCGCAATCCGCCGGAGGCGGACAAGTCTGTGGTTCCGTTTCTTTTGCGTTATGGAGTCGGGCCGTTGCTTTACATTTCATAAGTTATGAAATGTAGAGTTACCCCAACCGTGGAGGCAAAAGTTTTGGGGCCATTTGCCATGCACATACGAGCATGTCAAGTTGGACATCAGGACAACTGGACAGCTGGACAACTGGACAGATGGATAACTGGACTCGGGACACCTGGGTCAATCTGCGTTCATCTGCGGCTATCTCCTCGGCGTTCTTGGCAGGGGCGCGAATAAAAGGGGGGCGGAAACGTCAAAAGGTGGGAGGCGCCGCGGGCGCGAAGGCGCTTGCAAAACTTGAGCGGGGCATTACAATACACGGAGTTGACGCCCTCTGACGGATAGCCAAATTTTGGAGGACAGTCCGATGACAGCAAAGCGAGTCGTGCCGGTGATAGGCGTGACGGTAATGTTGATTTTCTGCTGGGCGGCGCTTTCTTATGGCGAGCCGCAGGCGGGACCGGAGACGTTTGAGTTCAAGGGAAAAACGTTTGTTTACGACGACTGGTACAGCGTGTTCTGCGATGGCAAGCAGGTCGGGTGGACTCACATGACGCTCAACTCCGTGGCGCGCGGCGAAATGAAGGCTTTCCTTTACGAGGCCACGGAGCATCTGGAGTTTGCCGCGGACAAGGTGCGCGACACCAACATCAAGGCGCTGTTTGGAGAGGTGTACAATCCCATTGCTTACAAGCGCATCGACCAGGTGGGGGATGTGAAGAATGAGTTGTACGTGGGGGGCGTTTTCTCCGACGGGAAGGCGCAGGGTTATATCGCGAGGCAAACCATCGGTGATAAGACAACGGAAACGCAGTTGGGGCTGGGCGGAGGTCTGGCGATGTTCGATTTCTCCGTGCCGTATTATATCCGCAGCGGCCAGGCCGCCACGCCTATACCCGGCCAGCCCGGCGGCGCGAAGGGGATGGAGTACCGCGGGATCATTGACCTGCCGTCCTGCAACGTTGTTACTACACGGCTGACGGCCACGCCGCTGAAGCAGGAGAAGATCGCCGGGGCCGACGTGAAAGTACGCACCGTGGACATCGGGTCGAAGATATATTATTTCGACGAGAATCTTACCCCGATCTTTGTGGTGGATACCGTCCGGAACCTGCACATGATTCGCAGCGGCGAGGTCGATGCGAAAACAAAAGACAGGCCTGAGCCGGGTTATACCGCGGACCCGAAGGTCAACGGCAGCCTCTATGACGACAAGGCGGACGGTTTCCAGTTGAAGCGTCCCGATGTCGACTGGTCGATGTCGGTTATCAGCGAAGGCGCGATGCCGGTAATCCGGATGATGGGCCTTGTGAGCGGCGGAAGCGCGTTTGGGCTGGTCCTGCCGGGGCTTCCGGCGGGGACCAGCATGACGGAGGCCGGCGCTCGCCTGAGGCAGTTCGCGAAGGCAAGATTGGAGAAGGATTCCGCGCTGAAAATTGAACTAGGCGATGTCAAGCCCGTCCCGCAGAACCAGCCGGGCTACGCAAGGGAGGACTGCCCGGTGAAAGCCTCGAGCGGGATTCTCTCGTTCGAGGGCGATTGCGCGGTGATTATGAACGGCAACGTGGCCTTCGTCCTGATATACCTTGTTTCCGCGGGGACGCTTGAGCAGAATAAGAACGAGATGAACAGGTTCTTTGACGATGTGCGCCTGACTCCGGTGGACGCGGCCAAGAAGCCCGTGTACCAAAACAAGGCGAAAGGGTTCAAGATAGAATTCCCCGGCAGGCTCTGGGGTTTTGTCGAGACCGACACGGGGCTGACGATTACAAACCCGTGGCTTGGCGCGTACGGCCAGATTACCGTGCAGAATGTGCCCAAGGAGGCAAAACTGGACGACTTTGCCGCGGGCGTTGTCCAGAACGCAAGGAATCTGGGCAATATCGTTGACGACGAAAACGGCGTGGCAATAAAACTTGGCGGCCAGGATGGAAGGGACAGCCAGGATGGGAAGTTGTTCATGCTTTCGGGGCCAATGCCGCAAACCGGCGAACTGGCGCGCAGCAGGCTTTATGTTACGATTAATAACGGAATGGGATACGCGATATGGATTAGCCTGCCCGACAGCGCCTATAATATGAATGCCGCCATGATAGACACGCTGATCAACGGTTTCAAGTTTATGAAGCCGTGAAGCGGTTTGGCCGTGAAGAAAGACAGCCCGTGATGAGCGGGCTGTTTTTATATGACAGTTCGCTTGTGCCGTCCGTGGCATCTCCCGGTTCTCCATGCCGGAAGCAAGTGGGCAAATACCGCCACATTGAAATTGGGCATGAAATTTCCCGCAAGGGCTTACACAGCGCCGGGCGGGTATTTCCGTCCGCCCCATCGTTGTCATAACCGTTTATGGCGCGGACGCTTCTGGTGTAGCCTCTTAAATGCGCCTGCCGTGCCGGATAGCGCAAATTAGTGGCATATCCTTTGCTCAAATCTTAGTGTTATTTCTGGATGTCAGAGCCTTTGTGCGTGGAGATATTGTTTATCGAACGGGTCGATGGGGGGCTTTGCGGCGGCAAATTGCTCATAGCGCGGGTGAGTTTTTAGATGGGGACAATTGGTCAACATCTTGTCTCAATGGGAGGGCGCGGCAATGCAGAAAGACGATAATAAACTTAACAACTCCGCGGGCGGGGACCACCGGCGCGAGGACATCGAAAGGCTCAAGAAGGCCCTCAGGGAAGTCGCGGACCGGCTGTCCAACGCCAACGAGGCCTTGAAGAAAGCCGCGGATATGCAGAGCGAACGCAACGAGCGCGCCGCCCAGGCAGCCGAGCAACTTAAGAAAGCCCTGGAGGAATTGCGCAAGCGCCGCGAAATGGCGATGGGCGAAACGGGCAAGACCGGTCTTACCGACACTGCCCACGAGGAACACGCCTGCGAAGAGAATCCTGATTATCCCGCGGACTGCAAGGATTGCCCCGAAGGCTTGCCTGTTTACAGGGGCGATTTCACTTCCGAGAGTGAGTACAGGCGGCTGACGAATCTGCCCCCAATCACCGAAGATGAAATCCGCAACGTCAGGTGGGACCTCTTCTCGAAATTCTTTGACTGAAAAATCCGTGCAGATGTGCCGGACGCGCGGGTCCGCGATAAGATTGCACGGCCATGGATTGGCCTGAGCCTCAAAACACAACGAAGTAATTCGCTCGACCCGGGACCGCGCGCCGTGCGGATTCACTCCATTTTTCCCCGCCGCGTGACGATATTCAATCTGTAATCCGTAAATGCCATTCCAACGGCGTTCATTTCTCTGAAGGCGTATTTTCCACTTGTCGATTCCTTTCCGTGTTTCGTTATGTCGGGAAAGCAGGGGGGTCTCGGAGGCTTGGGATGAAAGCCAGTCTGAAGGAACAGCCGGAATGGGGTTACGTCAAGGATTCCGCTTCCACAAAACCGAAGACGGACGGATATGGCAGCCGGTGGACGCCGCCGAATATGGCGACCGGCGCGCCATACAACCAGGGGAGTAAGCCAGTGCCGCGATACGGCAATTCGCAGCAGAACGCCTCCGCCGATGCCGCTGAACATTTCGGCCGGCAGGACACATGCCGCATGAAAACCCGTTGGTATGAGTACCACATTCGACGCCGTCTTCCACGGGGCAAGGCGGTTGCCTCGCTTGCGCTGGGGATTGTGTCGCTCATTTTCGCGCCGCTCGGCATCGTGCCGCTCCTTGTTGCGCCTTTCCTCACGGGCGCGTTTGCGATCGTCCTGGGCCTCGCGTCCGTCAGCCGCTGCAAGAGGGCCCAAGAAAGCGGAACGGCAATGGCGGTGTCAGGCATGATACTTGGCGTCATCAGCGTCGCCGGATGGCTTGCGCTGTTGTACGAATATTATTGCAGGACGGGACATCTCGGCCGGTAGGCGGAAAATTTTCCAAAAAAAATTTTCACAAATTTCTCGCGCGGCTTGACTTTGCGCTCAAGCGCGTGTATCGTTGTACCGATACGAAAAACAACGAGACAACCTTCTTCGCGGGGCGCTCTCAATTCAGGAGCAATGACCAACCCGCTATTGTGGCGGGGAAACTAATAGTTACTGTAACTTTTTTGGGGGTAACTCAATGCCTAAGAAAAAAGCAAAAAAGAAGGCAGCAAAGAGGAAATCTAAAAGATAGCGCCAACAAGACAATACTAAAGTGAAAAACTCGAAGCCCCTGCGCCCTGACGCGGGGGCTTGCTTTTTGCCCTTATCGCCTCTCGCCGTTGCCTTCCACTTCCCAATTGTTGTTCAGTTCCGCGATGAACCGCTCCACCTGCTGCCGCCGCTGAAGCGCCTCGACGGCCTCGCTCAACTGCTTGTTCAGCAACTGTATCCCCTTCAGGATCAACTGCATCGCCTGCCGGTCGGCGCCACGCTCCTGGATTGCCTGCGCGGATTTGTTCAAGAGGATGAGGGATAGCGAGTACGTCTTGAATCGGGCGAGCGAATTAACGGTCTGCTCAAATTCGGGGTTCATGACATGCTCCTGTTTTGGACAAATTGTTCGACCAGTTATAATGGAATTATACCAGACCCCGCCGCCGCGGTCAAACGCCGCCGGCCGTCCGCGCCGTCTAAATGCGCGCATGTGACAAAAATTGTCAGCGCGCGTTCCGGTTTCTTCTTATGCAAGTTGTCTTCGCGTGTGTTATAATGCGCCGTGACCGCGCAGTCGGCGCAGGAGGAGCCGCTTGAAAAGCGTAATACAAAGAGTGAGCGAGGCGAGCATCAGCGTCGATGGCCGCGAGGTTTCGCGCATCGGTCGCGGCCTCCTCGCGCTCGTCGGCGTCGCAAAGGAGGACACCGCTGAGCGGGCCGCCGCCCTCGCGAAGAAAATCAGCGAGATGCGCATATTCGAGGACGACGCCGGCAAGATGAACCTCTCCGTGCTGGAGGCCGGCGGCGAGGTCCTCGCGGTCTCGCAGTTCACGCTTTGCGCCGACACGCGCAAGGGCAGGCGTCCCGGCTTCGATCCCGCCGCCCCGCCCGCGCGGGCGGAAGAGTTGTACGGGAAATTCACCGCGGCCCTGCGCGCCTGCGGCCTCACGGTCAGGGAGGGCGTCTTCGGCGCGCACATGCGCACCGCGCTCGTCAATGACGGCCCGGTCACGTTCGTGGTCGAGGCATAGCGTATTCCGGCAGGTACGGATTTCCGCCCGCTTGCCGCGGCAACGCTTAAGCGAGTTTGGAGGAGAAAAGCATGTCCCGCATTACGCTTCTGTTTTCATTTCTTCTGCTGATCCTCTTCCCGTCCGCGTCATTCCCGGCTGAAACAAATCAGAATGACGCCGACCGCATGCAGAAACTCGAGAAGGCGCTCAAGGATGTCAACGAACGCCTCGACAGGGAAGTAGGCGCGCTCAAGCAGGAGAACGCGCAACTGCGCAAGGAACTCAACGACCTGAAAGCCGCCCCGCCCTCGGACAAACTCACCCCCGCGATGGAGGAGAAACTCGCGCAGTGGTTCGAGTCCGAGCGCGCGCGGTCCTCTCTGCTCGAAATCGAGGGCGACGAAGGCAGTTTCGTCACCGCCGTGCGCCTCAGCGGCGGCGTGCGCGAGCGCTTCGAGTACGTCAAAAACATGCCGCGCTTCCACACCGGCAAGACGCAGACTAACTTCATTGACTCGCGCGTCCGCCTCGGCGTCGGGCTGGAATTCCAGGACCTCGTCAACGCCTTCATCGAAGTCCAGCACGTCGGCTTCTTCGGCGATTCCTCCACGGAATTCGGCCCCAGCCTCCGCAACGACGAGAAGAGCGAAGTCCAACTCTACCAGGGCTACATCGATTTCCGGCGCTTCCTCGGCACGCCCGTCCGCTTTCGCTTCGGGCGGCAGGAAATCGTCCACGGCACGCAGTTCCTCATCGGGAACGCGGACTTCGACGAGGGGCTTTCGTTCGACGCCGCGCGATTCACGCATCTGCGGGAAGACATCGGGCTTGAACTCGACGTCTGGGCCGCAAGGCTCAGCGACAATTTCAAGGACGCAATCATCTGCGCGGACGACCCGGAGAGCGTGCAGTTCTCCGGCGACAAGCGCGACTTCTTTGGCATTTACAACACGTGGACCGGCATCCACAAAAAGGTCGGCTTCATCGACGGCGTGGAGTTCTACATCCTTTACGTTAAGGACCATACGGACGACCTCTTCGACGCGACCTCGCAACTCACCGGCCGCAGCCCCGCGTTCTATCGGCCCATCGGCATGACCGCGGACTTCAGCAACGATTTCGTCGGCGAGGACCGCTACACCGTCGGCGGCCGCGTGCACGGCAGTTTCATCGACAACCCGGCGCGGCAGTTGTCGTACAACGTCGAGGGCGCGTTCCAGTTCGGCCACGGCCGCGGCAACGGCGCGTTCGACCCCGTTACCGGCGAGCCAATCCCCGGCGGCGGCGCGACATCAGGCCAAATCCGCGCCGCGGCCCTCGAAGCCAGCATCGAGCACCTGTGGAAGGAAGTCTCCCTCTCGCCCAGCATCGCGCTGGGCTACCTCTACGCCAGCGGCGACAACAATCCGAACGACGGCAAAATTACCACCTTCAACCCGCTCTTCCAGAACAACCACGAGCGGCTTGGCTATTCCGACATCTTCTTCGCGGAAAACATCCATGGCTTCAGCGTCACCGGCAAAATCCGCCCGTTCAGCGCGCTGGAGATCGGCGGGGCATATCACTATTTCCTCGCCGCCGCGAGCAACGACCTCGGCGCGCCGAGGTTCTTCGCCCCGCTCACCGGCGGCCTCAGCCCGGACATGGCGATGGAGTTCGACCTTTTCGTGAAGTACCAGTACTCCAAGCGGGTCAAAATCATCCTCAATTACTCACACGTGGCGCCCGGCAAGGCCGTGGACAAGAACGAGCGCAATCTCACCGGAGACGCGAACCGTTCGGGCATCAACCGCGCATACCTGCACATCCAGTTCGATTTTTGAGAGGCCCCCCGCGGCTCAAAATTCGAGAAACAAGCCATGCGCGGCGGGAGGCCGCGAGCGCTCGCAACCGCCCTCGGCGCACGCGGTTGGAAATTAGAAAATAATTAGAAATCGGCGGTGGAAAGATACTTGACAAAGTGGGGCCAGTATTATATACTCTATATAGAGACGGGGGAAGAAAGGCATACGTGCCATGAGGGTAAGCAAAGCAGTAGGGTACGCGGTCAGGGCGCTGGCGTACCTCGCCAATAAGGGCAAAGGGCGGCGAGTGACGCTGCGCGAGATTTCAAAGGCAGAAGATATACCCGAGGCGTACCTTGTGAAGGTGTTGAAGCGCCTGGCGGGCGAGAGCCTCGTCAATATCTTCAGGGGAAGCATCGGCGGCTACACCCTGACCAGGAAGCCAGGCGGCATCACGATGCTGGAGGTCTTTGAAGCGATTGAAGGCAGGCTGCGCCTCCGCGAATGCACGGAGGCCCCGCAGACCTGCAACAGGTCGAAGAAGTGCCCCGCGAGGCCTTTGTGGATTGACCTGCAATCGAAGGTCATAGATGCGTTCGAGCGGTGCACGCTCGCGGAACTCAGCGCCGCCCGCTGACAGGCTGTTTGTACAACCACGGACAAAACGCGCGTGTGCGCGTACCAGGCCCCGTCTCTTACAGTTAAAAGCAAAACCAAAGTGGGACTTGGGGCCTGGCGCGTGAGAAAAGACGGCCTGCGGATGGAAACGAAGGCAAGGAAATAAAACCAACCAAGAATTGGAGCGAAGGAGACGGACGGGGATTATTAAAGACAATGAAGTAATATGCCTATGGCTTAGCGGCCAAGACAGGGGCCTTGTGTGCCGGAATGATGGGCCAGACAATCCGGCGGCGCGAGGCCCCATTACTTTTGGTATAATCACGCCCGTTTCGAAGACACCGCGAGACTTTTTATTTCGCCGTCGCCTCCGCCTACCGCGAATGGCGCGACCTCAGCCGCTCCGAAGTCCTCGCCTGCCTCAAATCCGCCCCCTGGGCCGAGTAACAGTTCTTCCCGCTTCTTGCCCGGAAAATAAAACGGGCGGGCAAATGGTGGTTGTTTGCCCGTCCGCCCATTCAACTATTCCTCATCGCATTGTTTTCAGTGCTGCCCCTGATCGATGTTCTTGTTTTCGTTTTCGTAGTCGTTCTGCGATACCGCCGCAGGCTCGCGCTCCATTTCCTGCTCCACAAGTTCGCATATCTTTCGCGCGGCCTTCGCCTCAAGGTCGCCCCCGCCCAGCGCCGCGGGCTTCTTGCCCTTGAGGACGTCGATGATGTAATCCACCACCGGGTACTGGCCGTAACTCTTCCCGACCATCTGCAGGAATTCCGCCGCGTCGTCGCGGTCGCCCAGGCAGTACAGGATGGCCGTGTAGTACGCCGCGGAGAGGAAGTTGACGTAGTGGTTGTTCGCGCTGCGGCTCAGTTCGCTGCACTTGGCGAACGCGTCGAGTTCCGCCTCGCCGTTCACAATCTTGAGCATGCCGGCCATCAGGTATTCGTGGAGCGCGCTGTTGACCTCGCCGATGCCTTCGAGGAACCGCGCGTAGGTGCGGTGCACGTCGGGGTTGGTCTTGTCGAGGCTCACTCCTTTGCGCATGTGATAATCCGCGCGTGAGCGGTTGTTCACCTTCGCATAGACCTCGCCCAGCGCGATGTGCGTCTCGCACGAGTTGTAGTCCACGGCGAGCAGGCGATGCAGGTTTTCAATCGCGCGGCGGAAGTGCTGGTTCTCAATCTGCGTGGTGATTTCCTTGCGCCAGGACTCCAGTTGCGCGACGGTTTCCGGGTCGCGGTGGAGCGCGATCCTTTCGCGCCTGCGCTCAAGCGCCGGCTCATGTTTCGGCGGCTCCGGCGCGGGCGCGGGTTCCGCCGCCGCGGCTTCTTCTTTTGCCGCTTCGGGCTGCGGCTCTTCTTCCTTCTTGGCGATTATCTCGGCCTGAGGCTCGCGCTCGAGTTCGCGGTAATTCTGCGGCGCGGCGACCTCTTCCTTCTCCGGCGCGGGGACTTGCTCATGCTCGGTCTTCTGCGCAACTGCTTCCGGCTCCGGCGCGGGGGCCTCGGCCTTTCCCGGCGCGACGCGCAGTTCCGCGCGCAGTCTCGCGATGTAGTGCTTCACGTTTTCAAACGCGTCGTACTTTTCCGCCATTTTTTCGAAGCATCGCAGGGCCTTGTAGTCGTTCTTGAGCCTCAGCAGCGCCGTGCCGGCCCACCACAGCGCCAGCGCGTCGTCGCCGCCCGCGATGAGTTGCACCGCCGTCTCGATGAGAGGCATTTCCGCCGCAAGCACCTCGTCGAGTATCCGGTCGTTGCATATCACCTCGCCCTCGGCCACGTCGAAGAATCCGGAGGCGACGAGTCTGCCGATTTCCTCGTCCAGCACCTGCTGGCGTTCGAGCGAGGCGACGCAAATCCGCTTGACCATCACGATGTTGTTGGGCTGGTTCAGGTCGCGCAGGGTCTTCACCGCGCACAGGATCGTTTTCAGGCTTTCCGGGCAGACCACGGTGTCGAAAGTCGCCCGCTTTTCGCGGAGTTTCCTGAAGGAAATCAGGGCGGTTATGGCGGTGTCGTCGACGTCCTCGCCCGTCTCCACGGCGCTGGCGGAGCCTTCGATGATTTCGTTGATTTCCTCGGGCGCGAACGGCGCCAGTTCAATTTCCTTGAAGCCGCCCCAGAGCTCCGCGTTCTGCCGCGTCTGCGCGTAGCGGGCGTCGTCATCGGACTCCTTGCGGATTGTGCCGAAGATGAGCAGTTGCTCCGCGGCGGCGCGCAGGGTCTCCAGCATGGCGCGGACGGCGCCGGTTTCTTCGCTGAATGTGTCGAGGTTGTCCAGCAGCAGGATGTACTTGTTCCGCGGGACGTACATCGCGTTGAGGGCGGGCTGGATTATCGTGCCGCAGGGGCGCAGGATCGTGAAGCCCTGGAACTCCTCGAAGCGCGTGAGCATTTCGAAGATCGTGCGGCTCTTTCCGACGCCGCTCTTGCCGGAGACGACGACGTCGCGGCCGGCCTGGAGAAGTTCGGCGATTTTTTCCTCTTCCGACATGCGCGGCAGGTAGAACTCGTTGAAGCGCTGGATTCCCAGGTGGTGCGGCGCGAGGTCGGAAACCGGGACCGGCCTGAAGGCGCGTTTGAAGATGCTGACGGAGTCCTCGGACTGCGCGGGCGGCTGGGCGTGCTGGCGGCGGAGCGTGAGCAGGTGCGCCTGCGCTTTGCGCTTGGACTTTATCTCGTGATAAATGTTCAGCGCGCAGATGACGAACACCGCTGTCGCCGCAAGCACCACGACTACGCTGATAACGAAGCCGGGGATGTTTATCAGGACTATCGGATGCGGGCAGGACAGCGCAAGCGCGTCAATGCGCGAAGCGGCCGCCGCAATGGCGGGAATTTCGCAGATCATTGCTCCCCTCCCTCGTAATGATCCAGTTGGCGCTACAGATTGTCGAGTTGATTTTAGACCGCAACAATGCCGTTGTCAACAACAAAATAGGTCCTATAAAGTCCTATGGGACCCGTGTTTTGCTATTCCTTGCGGAAGGCGTCCTTTTGCGGCTTCACGATGAGGACCGGCCTGTCGCTGTGCCGGACGACCTTTTCCGCCACGCTCCCGATAAGAATATGCTCGAAGCCCGTCCGCCCGTGGGTCGCCATGATGATGATGTCGATGTCCGCCTCGTCCGCGAGGTGCAGGATTTCCTTGTACGCGTGGCCTTCTCTGACGACGAAATCGATGTGCAAGTTCGGGTGCGGGCCGACCATGGCCTGAAGCGCCTCGGTGCGTTTCGCAAGATACGAGCCTTCCACCTCGCGCGCGCCCTCCGCGCTGGTGAGGTGCTGTATCTCCTCGAACTCGACCACGTTCAGCAGCGTCACGTGGCTTTTGTGCGCCTCGGCGAAACTGAGCACGTAGGGCAGGACCGACTTTGAGCAGTCGGAAAAATCCGTTGGGAAAAGTATTCTTTCCGCGCTGAACATTCTCTTCACCTCGCAATAAGGTTTGGGAATTTACAGTATTTATAGAATAAGCGGCGGTAAAGTCAAGCAACTTCCGGCGGCGGGCGCTCTGACGCCTTGACTTGCCCCGCCCTTATTGCGAGAATTGCCGTTGGCACACCCCGACGGTGAAATGAAGCGGCCTGGCCTTCTTTTCGCCTTTTCAGGATGAGAACGGCATGGACCTGTTCGAGAAAAAAATCCGCGAGTACTTAAAGAAGAACGCGCCCCTGGCGGACAGGATGCGCCCGCGCAGCCTTGACGAATTTTTCGGGCAGGACGAGATCGTGGGCGAGGGCAGGTTTCTGCGCGCCGCGCTCGAAGGCGACCGCCTGCCGTCGCTTATCCTCTGGGGGCCGCCGGGCAGCGGCAAGACCACGCTCGCGCGCATCGCCGCCGCCATGACAGGCAAGCGCTTCGTCGCGTTCAGCGCCGTCACCGCGGGCGTAAAGGACGTGAAGCAGGTCATCGCCGAGGCGCGCGACCTGCTCATCTCGGAAAAGCGCGGCACGATACTTTTCATCGACGAAATCCACCGCTTCAACAAAGGCCAGCAGGATGCGTTCCTTCACAGCGTCGAGGACGGCACGCTGACGCTAATCGGCGCGACGACCGAGAACCCGTCGTTCGAGGTCAACGCTCCGCTCCTTTCGCGCTGCCAGGTCGTCGTGCTGAAGGCGCTCGGAGAACAGGAACTGGGGCGGATACTTGACGCGGCGCTGGCGGACAAGGAACGCGGGCTTGGCGCGCTGGGCCTCACGGTGACGAAGGATGCGCGCGAATTCCTCATCAACATCGCGCAGGGCGACGGGCGCTCGGTGCTCAACTTCCTCGAACTGGCGGCGCTCAAGGCGCGGGAGGAGAAAAAGAAAACGCTGGATTTGCCGCTCGTGGAGACGGCGGTGGCGAAGCGCGCGCTCCTTTACGACAAGACCGGCGAGGAGCACTACAACGCGATTTCCGCCCTGCACAAGGCGATGCGCGGCTCCGACCCCGACGCCTCTCTCTACTGGCTGGGCAGGATGCTCGAGGGCGGCGAGGACCCGCTTTACGTCGTGAGGCGCATGATACGATTCGCTTCCGAGGACATCGGCAACGCGGACCCGCAGGCGCTCGTGCTGGCGGTCGCGACAATGCAGGCGGTGCATTTCCTCGGCATGCCGGAGTGCAACACGGCGCTGGCGCAACTGGCGGTATATTTGAGCGCCGCGCCGAAGTCGAACTCCGCCTACACCGCGTACGGCCGCGTGGCGCATGAGATAGCGCAATCCGGGCCGCTCCCCGTGCCGCTGCACATCCGCAACGCTCCGACAAAACTCATGCAGGACCTCGGCTACGCGGAGGGCTACAAGTACGCGCATTCGTACGAGGAGGGATACGTTTTCCAGGAATACCTGCCCGACGCGCTTAAGGGGAAGAAGTTTTACGAACCGAGGGAGACGGGCTTCGAGCGGGAGATAATCAAGCGGCTGAAATACTGGCGCAGTCTCGCTGAAAAGAGCGCAGGGAAAAGGAAAGGGCCGGAAACGCCTGATTAACATGTCGGTGTCAGACACAATCTACGAGCTGGGCGGTCCGCCGCGCGGCGGACACGGGGGTCAGACCCCTCCCGTCCCCCGATCTTTCATTTAAAAAAATAGTGAGGAATATCGGGGTCCTCTTTGGCGTCTGACCCCCTCGCCTGCGCTCCGTAATTGTGTCAGACACCGTTACCGGCGGGGACAGTCCCCTCTGGCGAGAAATGCGGGCTATGCCTCAAGCAGTTGGAATATCTTGTCAACTTCCGCGCGCATGTCGGCCTTCGGCGAATATCCCAGCGCCTTGAAGCGGTCGATGTTGAACGTGAAGTCGATTGTGATATCCGGCGGCAGGAGGTCCGCCGCGTATTCTATTTTCAGCGGCCTGCCGTAGCGCTTGAGATACACTTCCGCGACTAGGTCCGCCACATCGCGTATCGACATCGACGTTTCCCCGCCCACGTTGTAAATCAGGTGCTTGAATTTTTCGGCGGGCAGGTCCACCATCATGGCGACCGCCCGCAGTATGTCGCTTATCGCGATGAAGTCGCGCTTTTGCGTGCCTTTGGATTTCAGGACTATCCGGCCCTCTTCGTGGGCGCGCTTGCAGAAGTCGTTGTGAACAAGGGTCCAGCGCTTTATCGACTTGTGGAGAGTAGCGCCGTAGCCGTTTGCGAAGCGGGGGATGACGCACTTTATCTTGTGTCGCTCGGCGAACTGCTCGCAGTACATTTCCGCCACGTGGTGCGTGATGGCGTAATCGTGCGTGGGGTGGGGCACCGTTTCCTCGCTTATGACCGCCGTGGAAGGCCTGCCGTAGACGTGGAAGGTCGAGAAGTAGATGAAGCGGCGCACTCCCGCGCGAACGGCCTCGTCCAGCATGTTCCGCGCGCCGTAGCCGTTTATCAGCAGGGCCTCGCGGCTCTCCTTCGCGCAGAACACCTCGTTCATCGCGGCGCAATGTATCACGACGTCCATCCCGTCGCAAAGCCCCTTCAGGTCTTCGGGCTTCCGCACGTCGGCCATCCGGTGGTCGAACCGCTTTGACCATTCGGCCAGTTCATCGGGCATGTCGAAGGACGTTGTCCTCACGCGCCGTCCGGCGTCCGCGAACGACTGCGCCAGGTACGCGCCCAGGTATCCCGACGCGCCGGTGATGAGAATGCCATCACTGCCGTCACCCATCCTTCAGGCTCCAGTCGTAAGGAATCGAGGGGTCGTGCGGCGGGATGCGGAATTCGTCGGGGTCGTCGTGGAAGTACGGGTCCGTCGCGCAGTTCACCGCTATCGCCGTTTCCGTGCCTATTGCCTTGAAGCCGTGCACTACGAAGGGCGGTATCCTGACCAGTATCGGATTGTCCTCGCCGATGAAGAGGACCATCAGTTCCCCTTTCGTGGGCGAGTTCTCGCGGCTGTCGTAAAGGACGATTTTCATCATGCCTTTCACGACGGTGATGTTGTCAGACTGCTTCTTGTGGTAGTGCCAGCCCTTCACCACGCCGGGGTAGCAGAATGAGAAATAGACCTCGCCGAAGCGCTCGAACATCGGGTCGTCCCGGCGGAGCATGTGTCCTATCTTGCCGCGCTCATCGGGTATCTGGCGGAGGGTTTTTATGGCGACGCCTTCTATCATTTGCCGCTCCCCTTGAAGAAATCGACGTACCATTCGATGGTCTGCTGCAGGCTCTCCTCAAGAGTCCAGAGGGGCTTCCAATTCAACTGCGTCTTTGCCTTGGCGCTGTCGAGGTACTGGTGCTTTATTTCGGACTTGACCTCGTTGAGGATGACCGGCTTGAGGTTTGACTTCATGAGTTTCAGGAGCAGGTTGACCAGTTCCAGGACGGTTATGCGCCGCTCGCTGGAAAAATTGAACGCCTCGCCGTTTTTCACCTTGCCGCCGCCCTGCTCGCCCACCATCTCCGCCAGGGCGATGTACGCCTTGACCGCGTCCTTGACGAAGAAGTAGTCGCGGATGTATGTTCCGTCGCTGCGGATTATCGGGGCCTCGCCGTGGAAGATGGAGCGGATGGTGCCGGGGACTATCCTGTTGAAGTTCAGGTCCCCGCCGCCGAACAGGTTGCCGCAGCGCGTGACGGCGACGGGCATGTTGTACGTTTCCGCATAAGCCTGCGCCAGAAGGTCCGCGCACGACTTGGAGCAGTCGTAGGGATGCCGCCCGATGAGCGGCGCGTCTTCCTTGTACGGCAGCGATTCCTGCGTGCCGTACGCCTTGTCGGAGGACGCGACGATGACGCGCTTGACCAGTTTGCTCACTCGCGCGGCCTCGAGCACGCACCATGTGCCTTTGATGTTCGACTCGAACGTGCTCAGGGGCGAACGGTTCGCGGTGCCGACTATCGTCTGCGCGCCGAGGTGGAAAACGCTGTCTATTTCGTACTCGTTCAAAGAGCGCTCAACGGTGAAGTAGTCCTCCAGTTCACCGTGCACGATGTTGATCTTCTTTATGTTCCCCGACAGGGCCAGGTACGACTTGGGGACCGTGTCGCGCACGAGGGCCACAACGTTTGCCCCGCGGCCAAGCATGTCCTCCACCAGCCAGGAGCCTAGCAGTCCGGTGGCGCCGGTTACGAAGACGTTCTTGCCGCGCCAGAATCCTTTATCGTTCATGTCAAGCGCTCCGAATCACGGTTTCTTCGATGCCTCGGACGTTGAACCAGGTAATTCCAAATAAGTTTTCGACCTTGCCGGATGACAGGCACAATCTACGAGCTAGCCTCGCTCGGCTCGGCTGCGCTCCGTAATTGTGCCAGTCACCGTCGGCTTTCACGCGGTGCAAAGAACATTCTTGGAGTTACTTAGTCCCCCCATTTCTTCCACGGCGCTTTCCCGCCGGCCCACAGTTCGTTCAGCGTGACGTTGTCCTTGTACGTATCCATGCAGTCCCAGAATCCCGGATGCTGGTACGCCATCAGTTGCCCCGCGGATGCGAGTTTCGGCAGGGTGTCCCTCTCAAGAATGCAGTTGTCGTCCATGTAATCGAATATCTTCTTGTTGAAGACGAAGAAGCCGCAGTTCACGTGCATGTCGAGTTTCGGCTTCTCGCGGAAGCCGGTTACCAGGTTGTCCTTGTCGATCGTCAGCATTCCGAAACTCGTGCGCGGCTGCGTTATCGTTACCGTGGCGACCTTGTCGTGCGACTTGTGGAATTTCAGCAGTTGCCTGACGTCGATGTCCGAGACGCCGTCGCCGTACGTGGCGAAAAAATCGTCCCCGTCGATGTACTTCGCCACTCGCTTTATCCTGCCGCCGGTGTTGGTCTCCTCGCCAGTCTCGGCGAATATTATGTCCCATTCCTCGCGCGCCCCGCCCAGAGGCGTTACGTGCGCCTCCGCGCCGGAGTTCATCTTCAGATTGAAGTCGCCCTTCTTGTACGAGGAGAGTTCCAGGAAGAACTCCTTTATCTTTTCGGACAGGTAGCCCAGGCAGAGCACGAACTCATTGAAGCCGTGGAATGAATATATCTTCATGATGTGCCACAGTATTGGATACCCGCCTATCTCCACCAGGGGCTTCGGTATGTTCTCGGTCTTTTCCCGCAGCCTGGTGCCTTTGCCGCCGCACAGGATAACAGTTTTCATGTCGCCGTCCCGTCAAAATAGTAGCGCCGGTTGCCCGGCATGAATGTTAGCGCCGCTGATTCATACGACTAAAACAAAAAATCGGTCTAATGCTTCCACAACCTCTTGGCCGACGCCTTGAACAGGGGCTTCCGCCCGTCCCGCTGAAACGCGCGCATCCCCGCGTACAGCCCGAAACTCCTGCTTATCCGCCACAGCGGAGCGTACGGCAGCCAGCAAATATACCGCGGATGCGAAAGCAAGTACAGGGCATCCGCGAGCGTATCTTTCACAAGCGTCGCGAGAATCGAACGCAGCGGATGGGCGTACAGGCCGGCGTACATCAGCCCGTATCCCTCCGACCGGCTGCGCCGGTAATATCCGCGCAACCCGTCATTATGATAATGCACCATCGCTGCCTTCGGCTCGTACACTATCTTGTAACCCATTTCCTGAACCTTCATTCCCCAGCAGATGTCTTCCACGACATTGCCGGGGCTTTCGTCATACTGATGCTTTTCCCACACGTCGCGCCGTATCATGCAGTTGACGTTGGATATAACGGGATTGTCGCGCGACGAGCGCCACGAATCGTTGTAAACCGCGGATACCTGCCGCCGGGCCATCGGCTTTGCGCTGTCCGGTATGACCTGCTTCCCGTAAACGCCAGCCACTTCGGGGTCGGAGAAGTTGCGATACAGATTGCTCAGCCAGTGACTATCGACGGGGTAACAATGCGCCGAAGTAATCACAAGATATTTGCCGTCCGAGTTCTTTATCCCGAAATTTATATTCTCGCCGGCGTTGTAATGCCCCTTCTTCACCACTTTCAGTCCCATCGACTGGACTATCTCAAGCGTGTTGTCGGTGCTATCCGTGTTATAAACTATGACAATTTCAAAAGGGCGGTCGAAATCCTGCTTAAGCATCGCCTCAAGACAACGCCTCACGTCCCTGGCTTCATTATATGTTCTGATTATTATCGACACTTCCATCGTGATTCGGCTGGTCTCCTCAACGGTTTGCCGTCAAGCGGCGGCCTTCCGCAGGCACATTCCCGCCCGGCGGAAAATTCAGCGGATTCTACCAGTCGGACCCGCGCCCGTCAAGCATCCTCTCCGCATCCGCTCATCCCTCATCCCTATTTCAATTTGATTTTGCACGCGGCCAAGGGGGTCAGACAAGAGGGTCAGGTACGATTACGGAGCGCAGCCGAGCGGAGCGAGGCCAGCTCGTAGATTGTACCTGACCCACCTGAATCGCTTCGATTCATTGTCTGACCCTAGCGATGCCGGACAAGCGCCCAGCTCCTAGAATGGACCTGGTCCACCAATCTCTCCCCGCAATTTCCGCATTGATTTTGCGCGCAAACCGTGTAAAATAGCCGGACTCAAAATGCGCCATTCAACCGAGGGCGCTAAGTAACTCCAAGAATGTTTCTTGCGCCGTGTGAAAGCCGACGGTGACTGGCACAATTACGGAGCGTAGCCCCGATATTCCTTATTATCATTACAAACGAAAGATCGGGGCTCGCTCGTAGATTGTGCCTGTCATCCGGCGAGGTCGAAAACTTGTTTGGAATTACCTAGTTAATGAATGCGAGGAGAGTGTAATGATCTTTCTGCTTGAATATCGTGAAACGTTTTGGAACATGAAGGTCTGGTGGAAGGGCATCGAAATCGCCACCTTCGCCATTGCCGCCGTCCCCGTCGTACTGCTTCTCTACGGCCTGTGGAAGCGGCTCAAACTGTGGCGCATGGGCCAGCCGGAACGCTTTGAGCGCTTCAACGAACTGACCCGGCGCGTCGGCCTGCTCTTCAAGTACCTCCTCTTGCAGAAAAAAATGTTCAACGATTTCTGGGCCGGCGCGGCGCACGCGCTCATCTTCTTCGGCTTCTGCATACTCTTCTTCCTCGGCGCGATGGTTGACGCAATAAACCTCCACCTCGGCGAGCACATCCTCGGCCTCGCGCAGGGACTCGTCAACGGCCCCGCGTACCTTATCCAGTCCGCGATTCTTGAAGTCGGCGGCTTCATGCTCATCTTCGGCGTCATCATCGCCGCGCTCCGCCGCTACGTCGCACGCCCGAAACACCTTGAGCAATCCGCCCAGGCTGGCATAGTCCTCGCGCTCCTCTTCCTCGTCGCAATCACGGGCTTCGCCGTCGAAGGCCTCCGCATCGAAAAAGAAATGCAAATCCACCGCGACTGGTCCTACTGGTCCTTCGGCGGATACATCTGCGCCAATATCTTCAAGGCAATCGGCCTCGACGGAACGGTCCCGCTGAAATCCTTCAACGGCCCGCACGTCGTCGCGTGGTGGATTCACACGACGCTCTCCTTCCTGCTCATCGGTTACATCGGCTTCTCCAAACTCCGCCACATCTTTACCTCCGCCGCCAACATCTTCCTCCAGTCGCTCCACCCGCGCGGCGAAGTCCCCGTAATCGAAAAAATCGAGGAGCAGGAGCGCTGGGGCACCGGCAAAATCGAGCATTACACGTGGAAGCAACTGCTCGACCTCGACGCATGCACCCGCTGCGGCCGCTGCGAGGCGAACTGCCCCGCAACCCAGACCGAAAAACCGCTCAACCCGAAAAAAATCATCGGCGACTCCAAGACCGAAATGGAGCGCCTCCCGCGCCTCCCAAAGCCCAAGGCCGGAGAGAACGCGGAAGAATTCAACGACGGCCGCCCAGCCCTCGTCGGCGAGGTAATCAAGGACGACGAAATCTGGGCCTGCACAACCTGCCTCTCCTGCCTTGAGCATTGCCCCGTCGAAATCTCCGCCGCGGACAAAATCATCGACATGCGCCGCTACCTCGTCCTCATGGAATCACGCTTCCCCGCCGAAATGACCAACGCATTCAAAGGCATGGAGACAAACTCCAACCCGTACAACATCGGCAACGACAAGCGCCTCGCATTCCTCGAAGGCGTCGAAACTGTCAAAGTCTTCTCCGAACTCGACGCAGCCAGCCGCCCGTCCGTCCTCTACTACGCGGGCTGCGCGAACGCCTTCGACCCGCGCAACCAGAAAGTCGCGCTGGCCACAATCCGCCTGCTCAAAAAAGCCGGAGTCGATTTCGCAATGCTCGGCCCGGAGGAAAACTGCTGCGGCGAAACCGCCCGCAGAATGGGCAACGAATACATCGCGCAATCCCTCATGCAGGCCAACGTCGAAACCTTCAAAAATTACGGCGTCAAGACAATCATCACCGGCTGCCCGCACTGCTTCAACACGTTCAAAAACGAATACAAACAATTCGGCGCGGACATCGAAGTCATCAGCCACACGCTCTTCCTCATGCGCCTCATCGACGAAGGCCGCCTCAAGCCAGTCAAGCCCGTCCACGGCCGCGTCCTCTACCACGACTCATGCTACCTCGGCCGCCACAACGGCATCTACGACGAGCCGCGCTCCATCCTGCACCACATACCGGAATTGCGCCTGGCGGAATTCGAGCGCAACCGCAGCCACTCCTTCTGCTGCGGCGCGGGCGGCGGCAGAATGTGGATGGAGGAAAAAATCGGCAAGCGCATAAACGAAGCGCGCGTGAAGGAAGGCCTGGAAGAAGGGCCGAACATGATAGCGGTCGCGTGCCCCTACTGCATGACCATGTTCACCGACGGCCTCAAAGCCCACAACGCCGACGAGCGCGTCAAAGCCCTCGACATCGCGGAGATACTGTTGCAATCTGTTGAATAGGTCCTATAAGTCCTATACGTCCTATAGGACTTATATTCTCTTTTTGGGAGATTTGCTATGGCTGGCCTTATCCCCGCTCATGGCGGCTACCAGAATCTCAAATCCTATCAAACCGCGCAGATTATCCACGACGCGACCGTGGCGTTCTGCGACCGCCATATCGACCGGCGCTCCCGCACGCATGACCAGATGGTCCAGGCGGCCCGCAGCGGCAAACAAAACATCGCCGAGGGCAGCATGGCGTCCGGCACCTCAAAGAAAACCGAGTTGAAACTTGTCGGAGTCGCAAGGGCCAGCCTTGAAGAACTGCTCCTCGACTATCAGGATTTTCTCCGCCAGCGCGGGCTTGTGGTTTGGGGGAAAGACCACCCGCAGGCAAAACAAATCAGGGCGCTCGCCTACGCGCAAAATAGGTCCTATGAGACCTATAAGTCCTATGTTGAAAATTCTCCCCCCGAATCCGCCGCGAACGCGCTTATCTGCCTCATTCACCAGGCGAATTTTCTTTTGGACCAACTGTTGCGGCAACTTGGGCAGCAGTTTGCGCGGGAAGGCGGCTTCACCGAGCGCCTCTACCGCGAACGCCGCCGTTTCCGCCAAGACCGCCCCCAATAAAAAAAGCGCGCCCTCACGCGCCCTATAAGTCCTATTTGTCCTATCTGCCTTATACGTCCTGTTAGTCCCATTGGTCCCATCTGTCCTATTCTTTCTTCTCCGCCCTGGCGGCCCCCCGCTTGTCCCATGTGTCCCATCTGTCCCATTCTTGACGCTTCAAACCACAAAGACACGAAGAATTGGTTGGGCGAATGAAATTGATAGGATCAACGGGATTGACGCTGCTCACAAGCAAATGCTGCCGCTCTACCCTAAAACTAAAGTCTTGAAGTACTCCTGCAATTCATTCGTGTTTCCTGTAAAACGGTTAAAGAGTATTTCGGAATCCAGTATTCTTACCAGGCAATCGCGTAGCGTGCGTGCGACATAACGTAGCGCGTCGGGATCCGCGCCATCGCTTTGCTGAAGCATCTGAATGCTTGGCCACCCACCATGCGTTATTGGCGACCGCATCTTCCTATAACAATCCCTAAGCACTTCGTAACGCTTAATACGCTCATCCCCGCGTGCCTCCAAGAAACATGCAATCCGCTCAGACAATTGATGCGTGATTTCTGTTGTCCCAATTGAGAATAGCGCCTCTAGCGCTGCGAAGAAGAGCAATACTTGAGCATGAGCGTGATGAGATGTATGAGCCATCCAACACATATAGAGTGCAGTGGCGAGAGGACACTTTGCGTCCACGGAGAACGCTCGCCAAGATTGCTCATTTATCCGCTTAGCCGCTTCAAGATCCGACACTTTCAAAATACAGGTATTTTCATCAGGGACCGGGACGCGGAAGTAATTTGCATCCCTCCATCCTTCCCTTAGCATACCGTCTCTAAAAGTGAGGAAAATCCCTTCGTTATATCTTACGGGCCTGCAAAGCTCTATACTGAGTAGGGCTCTTATACATCCGGTTACTACTGCCTTACGAATTGAGTCGTCGTCCTGATTATCAAGAGGTATCGAGCAACGAATCCGAAAGTGCGCTTTTCTCGTCAATTCGCCGATAATGCTCTGGCCGACATCCATCACATCCTTAAGGAGATCAAGGCAATCTTGAGGAGTTTCCGCTATGGAAAATGTGGTGTTCTTGCCCATGTCGTAAATTCTATCGCCGAAATCATTGCGATCTCCACGAAATGCAACAAGAACTAATACGGCGGAATTTTGACCCCGCTCCCCCCAGAGACCCTCACTCATGTGTGTTTCCTCGATAAATGGTTGTTAACGCGCAGCATTTCGTGCGCTCTCTACTCCTCGTGTTTCAGCGGTCTATAATATCAAATCTTCGTGTCTTCGTGCCTTGGTGGTAAAAATAAAAACCGTCTAACCCGACAATCGGGCTAGACGGTTTGTTGATTGCAACGGCCGTTGGATTTTTCGACCAGTGTTTTTTCTTCCCGCGAACGCATCTCAAAAATCTCCCCGATTTCCTGCTTCACCTAAACGTCCGTCACCGCGTGGTCCGCGCCAGTGTGCCCATTATGTCCGTCTTCAACGTTTTAAGCACCTCGTCGTCAACCCCGCTGACCCATGACGGCTGGCCGCCCCACGGGTTGAAAGACAGGGACTCCGCCTCCGTCTTGATCTCCAGCAGCTTCCCGTCAGGCGACAACTTCGCCACCGCGCGCGTATGGTAAAAATTCCGGTACGGCCCCGTGCCCGCCCCCATCCACGCCGTCTTTATATACCCCTCCTCCTTTGAAAACACTTCAATGTCAAACCGCTTCGCCAGCAGGGCAAACAACTTGTGCCAGGCCTCGTCATACGTTATCCCTTCCTTCACTTCAAAGACCACCCACTGCGACTCCTGGCCCTGCCTGAACGACGTCGGCGCACCGGGGTGGCCGGTGGTCGCGCATCCCGCCGAAACCATCGCCGCAAAAGCGCACAGCAACAGCAATACTCTGGTCTTCATGCGACTCCTCCCTTAAGAGATTTTTCCCGCGCAAAGCCCCGCCGGGCGATTTACCGCGTCGTGCGGCCGACGGAGCCCATTATATCGGTCTTGAGAGTCTCAAGGAGTTTCGTGTCCGAACCGCTCACCCAGCTGCCCATCCCCATCCCCCAGGGGCTCATCTGATAGTACTCCGCCTCTGATTTGATTTCGACGCTCTTCCTGTCGGGGCCGAATTTGACCGTTACGCGGACGCGATAGTTCTC
>Ga0315284_10001508_pt1 | contig 33225 bp, 31 predicted proteins | sample YL17G09_16_MG_FD_203696 | JGI IMG/M metagenome (GOLD analysis project Ga0315284, IMG submission 203696) | Sediment microbial communities from Yellowstone Lake, YNP, Wyoming, USA - YL17G09_16 | ecosystem: Environmental > Aquatic > Freshwater > Lake > Sediment | place: USA: Wyoming | collected... | reverse complement strand
CCTTTTTTACTCGCCCCCTCGGCCCCTCACATCATCTTGCAGCACGAGTTGGTCTTGCGCGCCTGCCGGTAGAACATCTGGCTCGCCAGCGACAGGTCCGCCGACTTGTCGACCTAAAGAGAGGAGAGGGAGGAAGGTCGGCGCGCGCGCGCGGCCTGCGCGCCCCTACCTCCCCACCCCTCCCTCTCTCACCAGCGCGTCCAGCTTCTCCCCGCGCGCCAGCACGCTCTCAATCGTCTTGTGCAGCACGACTCGGGTCTCGTCCAGGTCGCGCTGGACGGCGGTGAGCCGGTCCGCCGCCGCCGGGTCTTGAAACCGGGCGACCGCGGCCTCGCACGCCGCGTTGCCGGCGTCGGAATCGGCGGCGGCGTCGGCCCAGGAGGCGCCGGCGGCGGAGCGAAAGTCGTCGAGGGCGGCGGCGACGACGCCGAACGCGGCGCGCGCGGGGTAGGCCGCGTCGGCAAACGCGATGCCGATGAGGCCGTCGGCGTTGTGGGCGTGGCAGAAGTAGTCCTCGTTTTGGACGGTCTAAGGAGAAGGGGAGAGGGGGAGGAGGGTGGGACGGTGCGAGCGCCGCGCGGCCGAACGCTTTGCGCCCTCCCTCCTCGCGCCATTCCCACTCCCGGCCTCCTACCTGCCGCGTCCCCGGCGGCGTCCGCTTGGCCACCGTGCGCGCCACGAAGCAGAGCATCTCGCGCACGCCCCCGCGCTGGAAAAAGCCAAACGTGGACAGGTCGGCGCCAAAGCCGAGCAAAGGCGGGTCGGCCGCGTCGCCCGCCCACTTGAGGACGGCGACGGCGGTGAGGCGCATCAGAAAAGGGGGGGTCGCTGTCCGCGCGATGCAGGCGCGCGACCGTTCGAGGCGCGGGCGTGCGCTCGGTGCCACAGGCGCTGCTGTTAGATGCGCGGCGACGCGGCGCGAAAGGGTGGCCGGCGATGGGCGGCCCGCGGGAGGCGGAGAGTGAGCGAATGCGTTGCGCGCCACTCCCTCGGCGGTTTGGCGGCCCCATGGCCCGCCCCCACCATTCCGTCATCGCCACCCTCGCCGAGATCAAGGCGCGGGCGGGCGGCGGCGCGCCACCGGCGGCCCCGGCGCCCCCGGCGCCAGGCGCGCCCCTGCTCGTGCCCGCCCTCGTCGCCCTCGACCGGTCCGGCGGCCACTCCTCGATCCGGGAGGACATGCTGGTGCCCGTGAATGGTGTGAGGGTGATCGGATCGCGCGATGGCAGCGACCTCAACGCGCGCGCGCGTCCGACGCCCCTCCCCTCCTCTTCCAGCCCCTGACGCCGCCGCCGCCGCCACCGCGGCCAAGCTCGCGCACGAGGTCGGCCTTTTCGCGCGCGCGGGCGAGGTTCGGGCCCAGGTGCAGGCGTTTGTGGCGCCGTACGCGCGCGCAGCGGCGCGCGCGGCGACCGCCGGTCCTCGCCTCGTCGATGTCTCCTACACCGCCCGCGTCGGCGGCATGAAGGTGAACGACCGGTGCCTGTGGGACTTGACCGCCCCCGCGGGCGCGGCCGCGGCGCACGCGTCGAGCGTCGCGGTCGACCTGCGCCTTGGCCCGCGCGCGGCGGCGCCGTTGGAGGCCGCGCTTGTCGCGGCGATCGAGGCTGCGCGGGAGAAAGGTGGCAAGGTTGCCGCCTCGGGTGCGCTCGACCGCGGCGCCGCTGCGGGCGGGTGGGGCCCGCACGCCGAGCCCGAGCGCGGCGGCTGGGCTGACGCATGAGAGGGAGAGAAAGAGTGGTGACGGGTGTCGGAGTCTGCGGTCACTGCTGCTGTCAACATTGCGAAATCACGCGGACCAAAAACCAGGTCAACCGCGAGCGACGGCGGCCGCAGCGCGGTCGCACGCGCGGCCGAGCGACGCCGTCACTTCCCCTTCCAGCTCGCGCGCCAGCCCCGCCAGCCTCTCGGTGGCCGCCCGCATCATGAGGTCCGCCCGGCGCGCGGCGGCGGCTTCGGCGAGGGCGTCAGCGGCGCGCGCGTCGGCGGCCGCGGCGGCGCGCACGGGGGCCGGGTCGATTTCCGCCACCACCGCGCCGCCCGCGCCCGCCGCGACAGCGGTCTGCCAGCGCGGGATGGAACCATCGGCCCCACCTCCAAGCAATTCCGGCTCGGCCACCAACGAGCCCGGCCCGCGCGCAGCGACCGCGGCGCGGCCGCCGCGCGCGAGCCGCGCGCGCGCGACCAGGGCGGCCGCGCGCGCGGACGCGCCGGTCACCGTTTCGCGCACCGTGGGCGAGCGGCCCAAGAGGGAGACCGGCGGGCGGGGGCGGGCGCCGGGGTGGGCGGCGGCCTCTGCCGCGACTGCTCTCTCCGCGTCGTCGTCGCTCGACCCGTCGCCGTCGAACTCGCCGTCCGCCGGTCCGTCCATGTGGTAGAAGACGTCGAGGGAGCCCGACATGACATAAAACGCGCGCACCGCGGGCGCGCCCTGGGTGGCCAGCGGCGCGCCGGGCGGCAGCGCGCGGCGCGGCGCGGCGGCGAGCGCGGCCGCCAGGGGGGCGGCGCGCTCTGGGGCGGCGGCGAGGTGGGCGGCGGCGCCGGCGGCGAACAAGGGCGCCAGCGCGGCGGCGGTGGGGCGGGCGGCGGGGGAGGGGGTCAGGCACGCGGCGACGAGCGACGAAAACTCGCGCCCCGCCTCGACCCCGCCCACGACCCCGCCCCCCGCCGCCACCTCCCGCGGCACGCCCGCCCGAATGGCGTCGCACAGCTCCAGCGCGGACGCGCCGGCGAAGGGGGCGGCGCCGCGCGCGAGGTGGAAGAGCGACACGCCGAGCGCCCACACGTCGGCCGCCGCGCCGGACGCGCCGCCGCCGTCGCCGCCGCAATCTTCCGGGGGCGCAAATGCGGGCGTGCCGCCCGCGCGGCGGGCGGGGAGGGTTGCGGCGAGCGTGGTGGTGGGGGCGGTGGCGGGGAAGGCCGCGCGCGCGGCGCCCAAGTCCGCCAACACTACGCTGCCGTCGCCGCGCTCCAGGATGTTGTCCGGTTTGACGTCGCCGTGGGCGACGCCGAGGGCGTGCATGCCGGCCAGGGCGGCGGCGACGCCCGCGGCAACGCGCCACGCCTTGGCGGCCGAAGCGCGCGCCGGCGCCGCCGCGCTCCCGACCGCGCCCCGCTCGCAATACTCCATGATGAGGAGCAGGCGGTCGCGGCGCGGGTCGTCGACGAGCTCCAGAAGGCGCACGATGCCCGGACAGCGCGCGGCGGCGAGGCCTCGCAGCAGCGCGGCTTCCCGCGCTGCCGCGCCAACCACCGGCCCGCGCGCCCCTCTATCCCGCCCACCTGCCGCCAACGCCGCCGCTTTGTCGCCGCGCCCGACGCGGGGCGCGACTTTGAGGGCGACGAGCGCGCCGCGCCGCGTGTCGACCGCGGCGCGCACCGCGCCGTGCGCGCCCCGGCCCAGGCCGCCGACGACGACGTACTCGTTGACGAAGGTAGCGCCGGCCAGGGTGTCGACGTGCTGAGAGGAGAGAGTGGAGAGAGAGAAAGGGGTGGGGTCGGCGGGCCGCGCGCACGCTTCGAGACGCCGCGTCCCACCACGCCTCCACCTCCACCTCCGCACACGCCCCCACTCTCTCACCAGCACATCCGAATCGGTCACCCCGTCCGGCCCGGGCCGCGAGTGCCGCGGCGCTGCCGCCGGCGCAGGCCACTCGGCCGCCGCGCCGGGCCCGCCGCGCAGGACGTCTGCCGCCCACGCGGCGGGCGAATCGGGCGGGGTGGGAGGGGCGTCGCCACGGGGCGCGGCGAGGCACGCGCCCATGGGAGTGGCGCGAATTCGCCGCGCCGCCCCCGCACACCGCCCCGGCCGCCCTCCCGCGCCGCCGCGATGTCGATCGACGCCAAGGGCAAAGCGCCCGCCGCCATGCTGGCGCCGCCGCCCGACGTGGCGGCGTCCACGCAGCCCTTCGTCGAAAAATATCGGCCCGCCACACTCGAGGACGTGGCGGCGCACCGCGAGATCATCGACACGAGTAATCGCACGGAGGAGGGAGTCCATCGCGGCGGGACGGGGGGCGCGCGGCGCGAGTTTGGCGGCGCAATTGCGGCGCGGGCGATGCGCGCCCCCGCCGAACGCCGCCCGCTTCCCACCGCGCCCACCCCATATCTCCTCTCTTGCAGTCAAAAAGCTGGTTGCCGAAAACCGGCTCCCCCACATGCTCCTCTACGGCCCCCCCGGCACGGGCAAAACCTCCACCGTCCTGGCCGTCGCCCGCGCCCTCTACGGGAGCAATGCCCCAGCCATGGTCCTGGAACTCAACGCGTCGGACGACCGCGGCATCGGCGTCGTGCGGCAGCAGATTGTCGACTTTGCGTCGACGCGCACAATCTTCTCGAATACCTTCAAACTCATCATCCTGGATGAGTGCGACGCCATGACCAAGGACGCTCAATTCGCGCTTCGGCGGGTGATCGAGAAATACACGCGCAACGCCCGGTTTTGTTTGATCGGGAATTACGCGTCTAAAATCATCCCCGCCCTGCAGTCGCGCTGCACCCGGTTCCGGTTTCCGCCGTTGCCGGACGCCGACGTGCGGGAGCGGGTGGCGCACGTGGCGCAAGCGGAAGGGTAGGAGCGGATAAGAGGTTGGGTCGGTGCCGTCGCCGCGTTTTGATCGAGCTCCAAACCAACACCCAACCCTCCTCCCCCCTCCTCTCCAGCATCACCCTCGGCCCCGGCGGCATGGATGCTGTCGTCGCCCTGGGCGGCGGCGACATGCGGCGCACGCTCAACATCCTCCAAGCGTCGGCGATGGCGGCTCCGGTCGTCGACGCGGCCGCCGCTTACGCGACGACGGGCAACCCGACGCCGGCCGACATCGAGGACGCGGGGAAAGCCCTGCTTAACTTCGAGGTGGAGGACGCGATGCAGGGTGAGGGAGAGAGGGGATGAGGGAGGTGGCCGCCGAAGGAGCGCGCGCGCGCGCACGCCGCCACCCGCCCCCCACCCGCCCAACCCCACCTTTTCCTCCTCCTTTCCTCCGCAGCCATCGCCGGCATGCAGTCCAACCAGGGGTTTGCCCTCGCCGACATCATCCGCGAGCTGCACGCGCTGGTCGTCCGCGTCGGCATGCCGCAGGCCGCGCGCGCGGCGCTCATCGAGGCCATGGCCGACGTGGAAGCCGCGCTGGCGACGGGCGCCAACGAGCGGCTGCAGCTAGGGGCGCTGGTGGGGGCCTTCGCGGTCGCGCGCGAGGCGGTCGTCGCGGCGGCGACGTGAGGAGAGAGAGTGTCTGGCGGGGGCTGCTTCCGCCCCCTCTGCAAGCATCAACAGTGTCAGTGCGGTGGTGGATTGCACGGCGCGGTCGCGGCGGGGGCGTGGCGGGCGCGCCCACCCTCCTCTCTTCTTCCTCTTTCACTGCCCGCGCGCCTCGCGCCGCGTCGCGTCGTGCAGCAGCTCTGCGTCCACCCCATCCGCTGGCAGCACGATGTAGCGCACGACGGAGCCGCGCACGAAGCAGTTGCGGACGGCGGCCATCTAAAGAGAAGAGGAGGGGGCCGGCGTCGGAAAAGGAAGTAAAAAGGGCTCCCGCCTCCCCTCCCGCCCCGCTTTCATCCCCACCTGCGGGTGCTTCTCGGGGTTGGCGACGCGGACAGAGGCAAGCTTCACATTGAGGTACTGGTCGACCGAGTGGAGTACGCCGGTCACGGCGAGGTCGTTCTTGAGCTCCACCGTAACGTCGCGCCCCACTAGGGTCTTGAAAAAGGAGTAGAAGAGCATGGTGGTGGGGGGCGGGGGGCGGAAAACGCGCGGCAGACTCGGGATGCGGGCGCGGCGGCGCGGCGGCGGCGGGGGGCGGCGGCGGCGGCGCGGCGCGCGGGGCCGGTGCGTGGATTGAGGCGCGGGGAGCCGGTTGACGCGGCGGCCGGGCGGGCGAGAGGCGGGAGTGGGCGCGGATGCGTCGGTGCTCGCCCACATCCGGGGCGCACTCTCGCCGCCTCAGCCGTCCCCGGCCCGCGTGGCCTGGGTCGTGCCCGATCCCAGGATCCCCTTGCAGCGCTCGCCCGGCTTGCGGCGCCCCCCAAAATGAAATTTCGCGCTGCGCTCACCGACCGCGCGCTCCGCGACCTCGAAAAAGGCAAGGAGAGGGTGTCGGAATGGTCTAGGGCTCGTGTGAGGGCGGTCCGAGGGGCAAACGACGGCGTCCGACACCCTTTTCTCTTCATCAGACTGGCTCCCCGCCCTGCAAAAGCACGCCGCCGTCGCCCACCTCCTCCTCTCCCCCGAAGGCGCCCACTTTCTCGTTTCCCCCCGCGAGGGCGGCGGCATGCACGTGACCGCGCGCTGGGCGGCGGCCGCGGCGTTTGCGCGCGGGTCGCTGCGCGTCGCGGCGCGGCACGGCGACCTCATCGCGCTGCGTCTCGATCTGGGTGCGCTGCGGCGGGGGCTGCGGGGTGCGGCCGCGCTGGGGCCGGAGGGGGTGGAGTTGCGGCTCACGACGGTCGAGCGCGCCGGCGGCGGGGCGCGCGCGCCTGCGCTGCGGCTCGCGGCAGCGGGCGGCGACGCCGGCCTGACGACGGATTTGCCCCTGCTCGCGCCGCCGCTGGCACCTGCCGACGTCGACGCCCTGGTGGCGGAGCGGGACGCGGCGCCGCTCGCCGCTTTCTATGTCGACGCAGCGCCCGCCGCGGCGCGCCTCGCGGCCGCCGCCGACCGCCTCGCCCTGCTCTGCAACTCCATCACCGTTGACCTGGACCCCGCGGGGTGCATCACGATGCGCGCGGCGGGCAGCGGGGCGGCGCTCGCGGGGGAAGTCGGCGGCCTCGACGTCCTGCCGCCCGCCGCGCGCGCCCCCCCCCGCGCCGCCCCGGCCGACCTCGCCTCAACCGCCCCCCCGCCCCACGGCGTCATCCGGGTCACCGTCGCCTCTAAACACGTCGTGCACGCCCTCGGCGCGGCCGCCAGCATGCGCGCTGCGCGCGCGCTGGTCGGCGTGCCGCCCGGCGGCGCCGCCCTCCACTTTATTCTCGCCTTTGCCGACCCCGCCGCCTGCGGCATCGACCCGGACACCGACCTGGCGATGCGGGTGCCGGTGCTGGCGGACGAAGAGCTGTGAAAGATGGGGGGGGGGGGGGGGGGGGGCGGCCCCGGGGTGTCCCGGGCCCCCCCCCCGGCCCCCCCGCCCCCCCCCCCCCCCCCCCCCCCCCCCGCCCCGCCCCCCCCCCCCCCCCCCCCGGCCGCGGCGTGACCCGGTCCCCCCCGCGTGCTTTCTGTTACTGCCTGCACAACGAGACGCGCATTATGCGTGTGCGTGGTGGGGCAGGCGCCCCGGGAGGCGCGCCTCGCTCGCGAGGGTTGGGGTGAGCGGCCAGACCGCCGTCGGCCGCCCCGGTGCCCACACGCTCGCGGCACACCGCGCTCGCGCCGCCGCCGCCGGCAAAGGCCTCCCGCACGCCCGGATTGCCGGGCCGGCGCGCGCGCCTTCCCCACCCCGCATCCGGCCGCCGGCACGCCGCCGGCGCGGCTCCGCGGCGAGCCCATCCCGCCCCCTTCCTCCCGCACTCTCTCCACCATGGAGCCAGACCCCGGTCCCGGCGCGGACGCGGCCGCGGCCACGCCGCCCGCGGCGGCCGCGGCGGCCGACCTCTTCCTGAGCAACTATCGGCTCGGCAAAACGCTGGGCATCGGCTCCTTTGGCAAGGTAGGGATGGGGATGGGGGGATGGGGGTGGGTGGCGCGGGAGCGGGAAGAAAGCGCGCCGGCTCTCACGCCACCCTCCTCCCTTACCTCCTTCTTCCCAGGTCAAAATCGCGGAGCACGTGCTCACCGGCCACAAGGTCGCCATCAAAATCCTGAACCGCAAAAAGATCAAGCAGATGGACATGGAGGAGAAGGTGCGCCGGGAGATCAAAATCTTGCGCCTGTTTGCCCACCCCCACATCATCCGCCTCTACGAGGTCGTGGAAACGCCCGCCGACATCTACGTCGTCATGGAGTACGTGCGCGCGGGGGAGCTGTTTGACTACATCGTGGAAAAGGGGAGGCTGCCCGAGGGCGAGGCGCGGCACTTTTTCCAGCAGATTGTGGCGGGAGTGGAGTACTGCCACCGGCACATGGTGAGCAGAGGGAGAGAGAGGGTGGAAGGCAGTGGCGGTTGTTTCGGGAGCAGGCGTAAAGGAGACAGCGCCGCGCGCCGACCCTCCACCCTCTCCTCTTCTCTCCAGGTCGTGCACCGCGACCTGAAACCCGAGAACCTGCTCCTCGACGCGTCCATGGCGGTCAAGATTGCGGATTTCGGCCTCAGCAACGTGATGCGGGACGGCCACTTTCTCAAAACGTCGTGCGGGTCGCCAAACTACGCCGCGCCTGAAGTCATCTCCGGCCGCCTGTACGCCGGCCCCGAAGTCGACGTCTGGTCGTGCGGCGTGATTCTGTATGCCTTGCTGTGTGGCTCCCTGCCGTTTGACGACGAAAACATTCCCAACCTGTTTAAGAAAATCAAGGCCGGCGCGTATGCGCTTCCGTCCCACCTCTCCCCCGGCGCGCGCGACCTCATCCCCCGCATGCTGCTCGTCGATCCCCTCAAACGCATCACACTGCCCGAGGTGCGGGCGCACCCCTGGTTTGCGCTCCACCTGCCGCGCTACCTGGCCGCGCACGGCGGCGGCGCCGCGGCGAGCGCCGCCGCGGGGACGCCCCCAGACCCCGACGCGCTGGACGAAGTGGCGCGCTTGGGCTTTGACAGGGACGCGGTGGTGGCCGCCCTGGCGGCGAGGGCGCAAAATCGGGCGACGGTCACCTACCAACTGGTCGCCGACCGCCGCCGCGCGGCCCCCTCGTCCGCCTCTCTCCGCCCCGACCCTGGCGCTGACGGCGCGCCGCCGCCGCCCGCCGGCGGCCCTGGCGGGTCGCCGACGGCCGCTCCGGCGGGCCGCGTCGTCGCCGAGCGGCGGTGGCGGCTCGGCGCGCACACGCGCGCGCACCCCGCCGCCGCGGTCGCCGACCTGCTCGCCGCCCTCGCGGCGCGCGGCGTCGCCTGGAAGAAGAATGGCGCGTACAACTACAAGTGTCGCGCCGTGCTGCCGCCGCCGGAAGGCTCGGCGGGCGGCGCCGGCGCGAGCGCCGCCGACCCCAGCCCCGCGACCCTTGTTTTTGAGGTCCAACTCTACCGCGTGCGCGACGGTGAATACGCGTTCGACGCGCAGCGCGTGTCCGGGGACGTGCTCGCCTTCTTGGACGTGTGCGGCGGCCTGGTCGCCGGGTTGAGGCCCGCGTGAGGGTGGAGAGAGAGAGAGGTGTGGGGGTGGAGATGGAGAGGCGTGGCGCCGCCCGCCTCATGCAAGCCGGGAGCGCAGCACTGACACACACACGGGCGGCGCAAGAGGGTGGGGAAGCGGCGCGCGCAAACCCATCTTTCTCCCCTTTTTCACTCGACCTCGCGGAGGTAGTCGCCCACCTCCGCCGCGGTCAGCACCCGGAACACGCGGTCGGCGCCCACGACGGCGACCTCCACGTTGTCGCCCGACATCTCGCCCTCAAACCCTTCTTTGAGCGTCAAGAGCGCCGTGTGGATCGCGTCCTCCAGCCCCATGTCCTCTGCGTACCGCTTCTCCAGGAACGCTTTCGCGTTCGCCATGTTCTTCCCGATGGCCGACGCCTTCCACGCAAAGTAGGAGCCCGAGGGGTCGATTTGGTAGAGTTGCGGCCCGCCGTCGTCGACGCCCGCCATGAGGAGCGACACGCCAAACGGGCGCACGCCGCCGCGCTGGGTGAATTCCTGCATGACGGCCGCCGTCTCGCGGCAGAGCTGGGCGACGGGAACGTCCTCCTTGTAGGTGCGGTGGTAGGCCTGGGAGGGGGGAGAGGGGGTGGGGGTGAGGCGCGGCGGTGCGCGCGCGCGACCCGCCCCTCCACCTCCCTCCCTCCCATCTCCCACCTGGGCCGACTTTCGGGCGCGCCGCACCAGGACGCGCGAATCCGGGCCCATGCCGGCGTAGGCGAGGCCGGCGTTTGGCGTGACGGGCGCCATTTTGTTCAAGGTGGACACGTCGACCAGCGGCGACCGCGCCTTCTTCTCCGTCGCCAGCACCACGCCGTCGGTGGCGCGGATGCCGAGCGCGGTGGCGCCGGCGGAGACGGCGTTGAGGGCGTGCTCGATCTAGAGGGAGGAGGGAGGAGGGTGATGGGCGCCGCGGCGGGGTGCCTCGCGCGCCTCCACCACCTCTGCTCGCCACCTCCTCACCTGCACCAGCTTGCCGCTGGGGCTGAACGTAGTCAGCGAGAACGAGTACTGATGGGGGGGAAGGCGCGGGAGCGTGTCGGCAATGCGCGCGGCGCGCCGCCGGCGCGGGCGCCGCCCCCGGATGCAGCTGCCGCGCCCGCGGGACACGATCACAACCGATGCATCCACCCGGGGGGCCGCCGCACCTGGGACTCGCCCATCGCGCTGGCGCGCACGGCGCAGCGCGGGCGGCGATCGGGGGGCGGGGGGGGCCTGGCGTCGCCCGGCGACGGTCGACCGCGATCGGCGGGAGGGAGGCGCGCGGGTGTGGAGGCGGGCGGCGGCTTTCTGCTTCCGGGCTCGCTGCAACCGATGCGCCGCAGTCCGCGCCGCCGCCCGCGGCCGCCGCGCCGCCGCCCGTCGATCGTGACGCCACCGCCATGGCGCCGCGACCGCCCGACGCGCTCGACGGCGGCCCCGTCCCCCTCGCCCCCCTGCGCGACGCGGCGCGGTCCGCCCTGGTCGACCTCCTGGACGCGGTGCGTGGCGGGAGGCGTGCAAACAGTGGCGCTGCGTGTGTGGGGGGGAGGCGGCGCGGCGCGGCGGGCGTCGGCGCCCTCACCGCGACCCCCCTCTTGTCCCTCTGTCTTGTCAGTCGCCCGGCCGCAAGTCGCTGGTGATCGATCCCGCCCTCTCCGCCTGGCTCGGCCTCGCCGCCGACGTCGCCGTGCTGAAAGAGCACGGCGTGGATTCGCTGACGCTGCTCAGCGAGAGCCCCGTCGCCGCGCCCGACGGCGCGGGCCCCGTCGTTTTCGTGGCCCGCCCGACGCCCGCCGCGGCCGCCGCCATCGCGGCCACGGTCAAGCTCGGCCTCGCCGCCCCCGGCGGCGCGCGCCGCGAGTGGCGCGCCCTGCTGGCCCCCCGCGCCGGCCTGCGCGCGCGGGCCGCGCTCGCTGCGGCTGGCGCGCTCGGCTCGGTGGCGCTCGCCGACCTTCCCCTCCACTTTCTGCCCCTGGACGCCGACTTGTTGTCCTTGGAAGACTATGACGCGCCCGCGGCGCTCGCTGCGGGCCACCCCGGCCCCGCGCACGCCGTCGCGGCGGGCCTTGCCGCGCTCCTCCCGCGCCTCGGCGCGCCTGCCGTGCTGCGCGCGGTCGGGCCGGCGGCATTGGCCGCCGCCGACGCGCTGGCGGCCGCCCGGAAAGCGGCGGGCGCGGACGCGCCGCCTCCAGGAGGGGGAAAAGTGAGCGAGTGGATTCTGATCGACCGTTCCATCGACTGGGTGACCCCCTTGCTGACCCAGCTCACGTACGAGGGGCTCATCCGGGAAGCGCTGCCCGTGCGCGGCGGCGCGGCCGTGTTTGAAGGCGGGCCGGCGGCCGCCGCTCCTTCCACCCCCCACTCCTCCCGCCCCGCGCGCACCCGCGTCCCGCTCACCGCCGCCGACCCCGTCTTCCGCGAATTGCGGGACGCGTCATTCGCCGCGGCCGGCCCCGCCCTGGGCGCCCGGGCGCGCGCGATTCAGACGGGGTACTCGGCGGCGCGCGCGGGCGGCGCGCCCCTCGCCGACCTGCGCGATTTCGCGGCAACCCTCAAAACGCTGCCCGCCGTGCAGCGGCATGTCGCGCTTGCGGAAGCCGCGGGCGCGGCGGCGGGGGCGGGGTGGTTTAAAGACCGCGTTGCGGCGGAGCAAGCCCTCCTGGCCGGCGGCGCCGGCGGCGGCGACGCCGGCGCCGACGCGGCGGAAGCCATCCTCGCCCGGGGCGCGCCCGCTGAAGCCGGCCTGCGGCTGCTGTGCCTGGCGTGCGCGGTCGGCGCGGCGCCGACCCGCGCGCGGCTCGACCGCGCGGTGCGCGAGCTGGCGGCGACGGCGGGGCCCGAGGTGGCGGCGACATTGACCTCACTGGAGCATGGCGGCCTGCTCAAAAGCGGAGGGGGAGGAGGAGGCGACAAACCTGCGTGGCCCGCGCTGCGGCGCTCGCTCCGCCTCCTGGCCGACGGCGGCGACCCCCGGTCCCCCGTCGACGCCGCCTACGTCTACGCCGGCTACGCACCCGCCACGGTGCGCCTGGTCGAGGCGGCGGGAGGGGCGCCCGGGTGGGCGGGGGCGGGCCCGGCCGACGCGGTGCGCGCGCTCGGCGGCGGCCGAGAGGTCGCCCTCCGCACCGACGCCGCCGGCCGCCCGACCGAGGAGCCGCTGCCGCGCGGCGGCGCCCCTCCCGGCCCGCGCATCGTGCTCGTCGCGTTCATCGGGGGCGCGACGAGCGCCGAGGTGGCGGCGTTGAGGTGGTTGGCAGCGCGGCCCCGGGCGACGACCCGCTACCTGGTCGCCACCTCCGCCATGCTCACCGGCGACGACGTGGTGCGCGCCTTTGCGCCGCCGTCCGCGCGCGCGCTAGCGGATGCGCTGGCGCTGGCGGCCGAGTGAGGAAAACAAAGGGCACCGTTTTCTCTTTACTTTTGGTTCATTTGTGAAAGCGACACACGCGCGCCACCCTCTCTCCACCCTCTCTCCCTCAATCACCCCCATCCCCGGCGTTGGCGTCCTCGCACGCGTCGATCCAGGCCGCGTACACGTCCACCGGTTCCGCGAGCGCGTCGATCTTCATCCCAAAGTCGGCCCCGCACACGCCGCACGCGACGCCGCCGTGGCCTCGGTCGGCGTCCAGGGTGGCGGTCACGGAGGAGGCGGAGTTGCAAAAGGGGCAGTTGAAGGACGTCTCGAGCTTGGGGCGCGATTTCTTTGTCACCGGCTTCTTGCTGGACTTGCGCTTGCCCATGGTGGCGGGGCGGGGAGGGCGGCGAGCGGTCGGCGGCTTGCGGGGACCGCGGCGCGGGCCGGATGCGCCGGCGCGCGCGCGCCTCCGGGCGGCCCGGGGCGCGTGCGGGCGCCGGTGGCGCGACGCTTCGACCTGGAGCGGCGGCGGCCGGGGGCGCGGTGCTGGGAGGCGGCGAGAGTGGGCGCGGCACACCGCCGGCGCGCCGCGAGTGATGCGGCGCCTGGCGGTCCGACTCGCGGCGGCCGCGGTCAGGCGGTCTGACGCCGCAGGTACGTGTGGGTCGTGTGGCGGCTGGCGGCGGCAATCGGTGTCGCGCATCGCCGACCGCCGCCAGTTCCTTTTCCGCAGCCCCCTTCCAGCCCGCCGCCCGCGCCATCGCCCGCCGGGTACACATCTCCTTCCCCTCCTTTCAGGTGGAGGACGTGGTGCGCGACCCGATCCCCCCCCCCCACCCCGCCGACGCGGCGACCGACCCTTTCCTCCTGCGCCCCGACGTCGCGGCCGCCGTGCGCGGTCCGCTCGCCCTTTACGCGGCTGCGAGGCTGTCAGGCCGCGTGCGCAAGGATCTCCGGCAAGAGGCGGCCGTGCTGGAGCTGCAGCGCGTCTTCGCCAACGTCGCGGGCGGCGCGGCGGCAGGCGCGCGCTCCGGCCTCACCATGGTCGACGCGATGCCGGGCGATGGGGACGATGGCGGCGGCTGGTTTGGGGCGCTGTTTGGGGGCGGGAGCGACACGGGCGCCACCAAAAGGGGAACCGGGGTCGACGCCCCCCGCGGCCTTTACATGTTCGGCGGCGTCGGCTCCGGCAAGACCATGCTCATGGACATGTTTGTCGAGGCGCTGGGAGGGACGGTGCCGGTAAGAGAGAGATACTTGAGGGAGGATGGCGCCGCCCGCGCGCTCGCCTCGACCCCACCAAACTCCCTCCCCCCCCCTTCCAGACCCGCCGCGTGCACTACCACGACTTCATGCTGGACGTCCACGCCCGCCTCCGGTCCCGCGCCGCCACGCGCGACCCCCTGGGCGCCGTGGCGGCCGACTTGGCCAGCTCTGCGCGCGTGCTCGCCTTGGACGAAATTTTCGTGCACGACGTCGCCGACGCCACCATCCTCGCCCGCCTTTTTGCGGGTTTGTGGGACGCCGGCGTCGTCCTGGTCGCCACCTCCAATCGGGCGCCGGACGCGCTCTACGAGGGCGGCCTCCAGCGCGCGCTCTTCCTCCCGTTCATCGCCTCGCTCAAAACGCGGTGCGTTCCCCACGACATGGCGTCCCCCGTCGACTACCGCCGCCTGTCCCACGCGCACCGGGGCCTGTACTTTGCGCCGCCCGACTGGGAGGACGCGGGCGGGGAGCTGCGCGCGCGGTTCGCCGAGGTCGCCGCCGCGCCCGGCTGCCACGCCGGCGACGGCGCGCCGCCGCCGCCCGCGCCGGCGACCGTGCCTGTGATGATGGGGCGGGAGTTGCACGTGCCGCTGGCGGCGGGCAAGGCGGCCTATTTCCGGTTTGCCGACCTGTGCGTCCGCGCGCTCGGCGCGGCAGACTTTATCGCGCTGACGCAATCCTTTCACACGCTCGCCCTCGACGGCGTCCCCCGCTTCGCCGCGCCCACCGCGTCGGCAGCCGCGCGGTTTGTGTCGTTGATCGACACGCTCTACGACCACCGCACGCGGCTCTTTGTGTCCGCCGCGGCCCCCCCGCACTGCCTTTTTGAAAAAATCGTATCCCAGGCCGAAGCCGCCGGCCTCGGGCCCCGCCTCCCGCCGGATGCCGTTGTCGACTCCAACCTCGCGTTCGCCAAGGAGCGCACGCTCTCCCGGCTGGTGGAGATGCAGAGCCTGCCCTACCTGACCGACCACGCGCGGCTGCACGCGCCGGTCCTGCTGCAGGCGCTCGAGGAGGCGGCGGCCAAGGCCGCGGCGACGCCGGAGAGGCGCAATTGAGAGAGACCCGGGGAGGGGGGGGCGGTAGCGGCGACTGTGGCGACCGGTGCGAGCGTTTGCGGCGGTCGGCGTCGTCCTCACTCTCCCGGGATGACCGACCCCGGTCACCCCGCCGTCGCCCGGCTCGGGCTCCTGCTCGTGGAGCAGAACTTCGGGCCCGTTGCTCATGTGCGTTGCGCGGATGGGGCGCGCCGCCGCCGACGCCGGCCGCCCGCATCGGGGGGCAGCCGCCGTTCCTCCCGGCGCTAGGCGACGCTAGCCCACGCCCACACATACCTCCCTCTCACCCGCAGGCCGCCCTGGCCGCCCTGGTCCACCGCGGCCCCCTGACCGCCCCGGAAGTCGCGCGGTTCGCCCCCCTGCCCCCCCCCGACGCCCGCCGCGCCCTGCTCGTCCTGCTGCAGCACAATTTGATCGCCGCCCTCCCACCTGCTCCGCCCCCGGCGACTCGCGGCGGTGTCCCCAACCCCGGCCACCGCCCGCGCGCGAGGTTCGCCGCGCGCCCCGCCGCCTTTCCCGCCCTGTTGAGGCTGCCGCGCTGCGTCATGCACGCCCGCCACGTCGCCGGCGCCCCTGGCGCGGCGGTGGTGGCCGCCCTGGCCGAGCACGGGCGCCTGCGCGCGGGCGCGGTCGTCGGCGCGGCGGCCGCGCGGCTGCGCGAGGACCGGCGCGCGGCCGGCGGCCGCGACGGCGACGGCGACGACGAGGGCGACGCCCGGCGCGCGCTGGGCGCGCTGGCGGCGGCGAGGCTGGTGGAGCGGGCGCCACCGGCGGCGCTCGCGGCGGCGGCGCCGCGCGCGCGGCCAAAGGCGCGCGCGGTGCCGGCGCGCGCCGCGCCGAGGCGCGCGCCCGCCGTGCGCGACGAGGATGACGATGATGGCGTCGAGATCGTGGCGAATGCGTACGCCGAGGTGCGGTTTGAAGTGGGCGAGGCAGAAAACGAGGGCGGCGACTCCGCGCCGCGCAAGCGCGGCCGCGCCGCTTCGCCCGCCGACGCCGCCGCCGACGTCAAGGCCGCGCCCGCCGTCCTGCGCATCAATGCGGCCGAATTTGCGCGCGTCTTCCGCGGTGAAGAGTGCGTGGCGGCGGCCACCGCGCGGCGCGGGCCGGCCGCGGGGGCGGTGCTCGCCGCCGCGCTCGCCGCGGCGGCCGACGCCTCGCCGCCGGCCGGCGGCCCCGGCGGCGACGCGGCGCCGGCATCCGTGTCCCGGGACGCGGTCGAGGCAGCGCTGGACGCGGCGGCGCACCACGGGACGCTGGCGGCGGGCGGCGAGCGCGCTGCGCGCGCCGACGTCGACGTCGGCGCGTCCCTCGCCCTCCTGGCCGCCGACGGGTGCCTCGCCCTGCTCCCCGGCGGCCACTGCGCCCCGTGCTGGGCGGCCATGCTCGACCGGCGCCGCACCGCGGCCCTCGAGGACGCGCTGCGAGCGCGGCACGGCGGCGGCGGCGCGCGCGTCTTCCGCCTGCTCGCCGAGCGCAAGCAGCTGGAAGCGAAAGCGGTGGCGGAAGCGGCGATGTTGCCGGCCAAAGAAGGGCGGGCTCTCCTTTACACGCTGCTGCGGGACGGCGCGGTCGCGGTGCAAGACGTGCCGCGCGGCGCCGACCGCGCGCCGTCGCGCACGCTCTACACCTGGCGCGCCGACGCCGAGGCAGCAGTCGCGCGCCTGGGCGCGTCCGCGGCCGCGGCTGCCGGCAACGCCGTCGCCCGCCTCGTCGTGGAGGCCGACCGCGCGCGCGTCGGCGAGGCGCTCGCGCTAGCGGCCGACGCCGCGCGCGGCGCCGCCGCGCCCCCCGTCTCCGCCGCCCGCGCCGCCCAGCTGCGCACCTACTCGGCGCGCAGGAGGATGCTGTGGACGCGGGTGCTGGAGCTGGAGCGGCTGATCACGCTGCTGGTGGCGGCGTGAGAAAAGAGGAGGGGAGGAGGCGGGGGGTGGCGGCGCGCGGCGTCGTGTGCCCTCCCTCTGGCCCTGCCTTCCCACCCCTTTTCTTGTTTGTTTTGGGGCTGAAATAAATGCCGGTTGCGTGCGCGCACTTCGAAAGCAGGCGCCAGAGCGGGTTTCAGAGCGGTCAGCCTGACTCCCCCAAAAAACACAAAGCAAGCCCCCTTCCCTCACTTTTCTCACTCACGGGTGCGCCTCGAGCAAGTGCCGCACCGTCCCCTCGTCGATGTCGGTCGGCAGCCCGCCCGGCGCCGCCGCGCCCGCCTCCGCCGGCGCGGCCGCCGCGCGCTCGGCCGCCAGGGCCGCCACAGGGACGTCGATCGTGCCGCCCGCCGTGATGCGCAGCAGCCTCGTGGGCCGCGTCTGCCCCAGCCGCGCGACGCGGGACGCGGCCTGGGCTTCCAGGCCGGGGTTGAGGCACGGCTCGAGGAGGACGACTGTATTCGCCTCCGTGAGCGTCAGCCCCGCCGCACCGCCCGACGTCGACAGGACAACGAGCAGCGCCCGCACGTCGGGGTCGGCCCGGAACGAGGCGAGCGCGGCGGCGCGCGCGGGCGGCGCCGCGCCGGCGAGCGACGCCGACGCGACGCCCGCTGCGGCCAGGGCGGCAGCCGCCAGGCGCAGCAGGGACGACCACGCGGAGAATATGACGGTCTTGCCGTCGCCATCGGCCACAATCTTGACGAGCGCGCCCAGCTTGGCGCCAAAGTCGTGCGCCGCAGCGGCGACCGGGTCGGCGGCCTCCGCCGCCGCGGCCGCGTCCGGCACCGCGGTGACCAAGTCGCCCACTCTCAACGCGGCCCGGCACAGTGGGCACGCGCCGCGCGCCTCGATGGCGGCCACCGCGCAGTCGTGGCAGAGGACATGGCCGCACGGCGTGACAGCCGCTTCTGCGCCGGCCAGGGCGTCGTAGCAGCAGGGACACTGCAGGCCGTCGTCTTCGTCGTTGACCGGGGTGTCGGTGGCGTCGGGGTCGGCGGCGTCGTCATCGTCGCGCTCGCCACCACCCCCACCACCTCCAGTCCCCGCTTCCGCCCGGAACGCGGCCCGCTGGGACAGCTTGTGCTTGAGCCCCCCAAATGTCGCCGCCGCCGCGCGCTCGGCGGTCGCGACTGCGGCCGCGGCGGCGTCGACGCCGCCGCGCCGCCGCGCGTCGCCCGGGGCCGCCGCGTCGCGCCGCGCGGCCAGCGCGCGCGCCTGCCGCACAAACAGGGACTCCCGCTGGGCCGCGTGCGTGGCTTCTAGAGCGGCGGCAGCCGCGGGCGCCAGCTCTTCTGTGGCGTCCATGCCGCGCTTGCGCTTGGAAAAGCGCGACGACGGGCCGACGGGCTCGGCGTCGCCTGCGCCGCCGAGCGCGGCCCGCAAGCGTTCTGCCGCCGCGGTGGCCGTCCCTTCAGGGTCGGCGCCCAGCATGGGGAGCAGGTCGAGGCCGTCGGCGTAGAGCGAGGCCCACGCGGCGGCCGCCGCGCCGGGGCGGTCGTCTGCGTCGGCCGCAGGCCGTCCCCTGGACCGGCCGGCGTCCGCCGTTGTCGCCGCCGCGCGCACGCCCGCGGCGGCCGCACCCGTGGCCAGCAGGACGCCGCCCGCGGCGGCGTCGAGCCAGTCGGGCGGCGGCGCGGGGAGGCCGCCGTCGGCGCCGCGCCGGCGCACGACGGCCGTCGGGTCGCCACCTTCCTGCGACAGGTGGAACGCGGCCTCGCCGCCCACGCGCGCGAGGGCAACTTTCACCTCGTCAGGCTCTCGGCGCACGGCGGCGAGCTGCAGCTCGGCCGCGGAAAGCGCGCGACGCGCGCTCGCCTCCTTGGCCGCCGCCACTCGCACCAGACGGTCCATGACGGCCGCCATTGTCATGCGCTCGCCGCCCACGGGCGCCAGGGTGGCGCCGCGCCGGCCGGCGCCGGCTTGGGGGTGGCACGCGGCTTGGCGCAGGGAGACGTACGACCCGCGCAGCAGCCTCGCGCGCCGCACCGCGCCCGGCCCCGCGCGCGGCGCGCGGGATCGCAGCAGGGACCGGGTGGCGGCCAGGACGGAGGCGTAGGCGGCGCCCTCGGCGCGGGAGAGGGTCACGCCGACGTCGGACACCGTCGGCGGCGGCACCGCCAGGGCGGCCGCTTCCCGGGACCGGTGCAGGGCGAGGGCGTGAAAGATGGAGGCCAGGGGGCCGGCAGGGGTTCCAGGCTGGAGAGGGATGGGGCGGAGGCGGGGTCAGGTGGTGGCCGGTCGCAGCGACCGACCCCCCCCCTCCCCCCTCCACCTCTCTCCTACCTTGGCCAGCCCAAGCGCGCGCACCGCGCCCGCCAGCGACCCGGCATTCAGAAAGTCGAGCAGACCCTGCACCTCGCCCAGCTGGCGGGAGACGGGGGTGCCGGAGAGGAGCCATGCGGCGCGGCGAAAGAGCGACGACGCGGCGAGCGCGGCGACGGAGGCCGAGGAAGAAATGAGTTGGGCCTCGTCGCACACCAAGCGCCAGAAGCCAAGGCGGGCGAGGGGGGAGTCGGCGCCCCAGGCGACTTCGGAGCTGTGAGGACAGGAGGGGGAGGTGGTGGGGCGGGGGCGCGCGCGCGCGCCGGCGCGCACCACCACCGCCGTCCCCCTCATCCTTCCCTCCCTCACCGCAAATTCTCAAACGAGAGAAACACGACGTCGCACGCGTGCACCGGCACGCGGGAGCCGTCGCGCGCGGCGGCCCAGGCGGTCTCGGCGCGCGGCGCGGCCTCGGCGCGCGCGCCGGCCGCGACTCTGCCGGCGGACGCGGCCGCGACCGCGAGGCCCAAGGTCGGGCCCGGCGCGGGGGCACGCCGGCCGCGCTTGGCCTCGCGCTTGACGGCGGCGGAGATGGAGGCGGGGGCGGCTGGGGCCGGGGCAGCGGGCGGCGCGCGTGCGGCGCGCGCGTTCGCGCCGCCGCCCGACGCGCCAGCGCCGAGCCGCCGCGACTCGCCGACCCCCCCGTACACGCCCACCGTCAACGCACCGGGAGCCACGTGGCGGTCGCACTCGGCGAGCCACTGGGGCACGAGGTTCGACGGCGCGACGACGAGCGTCGTTTTGACCGGCGCCGCGCCGACCCCGACGCCTCCGCCGGCGTCCGGATCCGCCGCCGACCACCCCGCCGGCGCGGGCGCCGCAAGCGCGAGCGCTAGCAGGTGCAGCGACTTGCCGGTGCCCATCTCGTCGCACTGCAGCCCGCCGCGCACGCCGGCGGCGAGCCAGTCGGCGGTGAAGAGAGTCGCCGACAGCCTCGCAGGCTTGACGCGGTGCGCGTAAAAGGTTTGGCCGTCGGCGGCCACGAGCTGCGCCCAGAGGGGGTGGAGGGCGAGGCGGCCGTGGCCGCGCGCGTCGCGCACCTCGCGCGCGCGCATCCAGGCGAGGCCGGCGCGCTGGTGCGGGAGCAGGGGGGTCGTCAAGCCGGGAGGTGGGCTTGCTGCGGGCGCGTCGGGCGGCAGGCCGGCGGCGGCGAGGAGGACGGGGACCGCGCGAGCGTGCGCGGCGAGCGGCGCGCGGCCGTCGAGCCCCGCGCCGCCCCGGGGCAACGCCTTCAGGTGCAGGCCCGCGTCCGCGTCCGGCCCCAGGCGCAGGCCGTCGCCCAGGGTGAGCATGGCGTGCAGTGCGGCGGCCAGGGCGGCCGAGTCGCCGGTGGAGGGGTGTGGGGGTGGAGGGTCGGCCGACTCGCCGTCCCACCCAAAACCAGCGGCTGCCGCCTCGGCCGCCGCCCCTTTGCCCGCCCGCGCGGGCGGCGCAAACGCGGCCTCGGTGAGCGCGACGTCGACGACGACCGCGACGCCGCCGGTCGCGCCCAGCGGCACGAGGCGGGCGGTCAGCGTGGCAAAGCCGAGCCGCGCGAGCGCCTCGAGCGCGAGCGCGGCCGACGCTTGCGGCGTGTCGCGGCCCAGAGGGACGACGGCCTCCACTGGCGTCCCTTTGTTGCCCAGAGACGCCGTGGCGCGCAGGACGAGCGCCTTGGCGACCTCGGGCGGCTGCTCGCGCGAGAGGTCGACGCGGCGGAAGCCGGCGGTGGGGGTGGGTGTGGAGGTGGCAGCTCCGCTCCCACCCTCGCTCCCGCCCTCGGCGACTTCGGCCTTGCCCAGCTTGACGCCCCAGTCGAGGACGGCGTCCGCGCGGGCGGCCGCCGCGGCGCGCGCGCGCGCGCCGGGAGCGCGCGCCGGGAGCGCGACGCACCCCGCGCGCAGCGGAAACGTGAGCTGCCGGGCCGGCGGGAGAGCGGCCGGGACTTCCTCGTCCGGTCCGGCGTACAAAACGCCGCCGCGGCGGCGCTCGGGGAAGGGAGGAGCATAGCCGGCGGGCAGCCCGCGCCCGACACTCGACAGCAGCCCCGCGACGCCCAACGGCGCCGCGTCAAAAGCGGCCGGCTCGGGCACGACCGGGTCGGGCGGCCGGCCGGCGGGCGGCGGGGCCCAGGCGTGAGGAGGAGGCGACGCAACGTCGACCGGCGCCGGCGGAAACGTGACGAGCGGCGCCCAGGGCGCGTACGATGCCGCAGCCGCCGCGGGCGGCCGGCGAGTGCCACGACCCGCCGTCCTGGGGCGGCTGCGGGCGGGCGGGGAGGGCGGGAGGTCCGATGCAGGGGCGGGGTCGCCCGCCGACACGCCACCGGCGCCGCCCTCGGAGCCGCTGCCGACCGCAATCACGCCGTCATCCGAGCCGTCATCCCAGGCCGAGGGGCCGGGCGACGACATATGGGCCGACGGGGGAGTGGAGGGCGACGCGGGCGCTGGGCCCACTCTACCGGCCATGGGGGAGCCGCCCGCCCCCAGTCCGCCCGCCCACGATGCCCCCCCCCACCCCGGCTGTGACGCGTGCGAGGCGCTGACCTTCGACGCCGAGTGGGCGGCCGCCTTCGGCGTCGCGCGCTGTGGGCGCTGCAAGCAGGACGAGCACCTGATCTCCAAGGTAGTCAAAGGGGGGGCGGTGTGTCGTGGGCGTGTTGGGGCGGCGCGGCGTCTGACCAATCGCGGGGAACGGGCGACTCGGAGGCGCGCGGCGACGACCCCAACCCGCCTCCCCCCCTCCAGCGCACCGCCAAAGACCTCTACCTCGTCACCGACCGCGACCTGGCCCGCCTGGGGTTTGTGGAGCGCAAAAACCCGCACGGCGCGGGGTGGGCGCCCATGCGGCTCTTCTTGGAGGCGCAAGTCGCCGCCGCTGCCGCCACCCGCCACGGCCCCGGCGCCGACCTGGACGCCGAGCGCACGGCGCGCGTCGAGGCCCGGCTGACGGCGCGCGCGGGCAAGCGGGCGGCGGCGGAGAAGCGGGAGCGGGAGGGGGGCGCGAAGGTCGCGCGCGCGCGCGCCGCGCTCGACGCGCGCGAGGCGGCGGCGCGCGGGGATGCCGCTGCGGGGCGGGAACGGGCGGAGGTCGAACACATTTGATGGGAGAGAGAGGGGGCAGAGGACTTGCCGCTGCTTTCGTTCTCTGTTTTCGTGCGGCCACCGCCTTCATTCACACACACGCCCCTCACGCGCCCGCCGCCCGCACCGACCCCGCGGCCGACGGCGCTTTGGCCGCGGTCGAGGGCGCCCCGGCGAGAGCGGCCGCGGCGGCGGACGGCGCTTTGGCCAGCCCCCCGCCGGCCGCCGGCCCCGCCGCGGCCGCCGCGGCCCGCTCCGCCGCCTCGACCGACAGCCCGTCCAGCTTGACCAGGCGCGGCAGGCGGCGCAGGACGTCCACGCGAAAGGCGGCGGCGTCGCCGCGGTCGCGATACTCGGTCGCGAGCGGGTTGCCTGCGAGCATCAATTCCGTGAGCCCCGTCAACCCTCCCAGGCGCTCCACCTCGGCCCAGGCGGTGACCCGGTTGTTGGAGGCGAGCAAGGCGCGCAGGTGGGGCAGCTTTTCGGCGGGGGACTGGGGGGGCGAAAGGGGAGGGGGAGGGGGGCGGCCGTCGCCGGCCCGACCTTCCACCACCCCCCCCCCCCCCCCCCCCCTCCACACACCAGCTTGTCCAGTTGGTTGTACGACACCCACAACTCTTGCAACCCGGTCGCGGCTTCAACGCCGTCCAGGCGGCGCAGCGCGTTGCGGCCGAGCGAGAGCGAGGTCAGGCGCGGCATGCCCCCCAGGCCCGCCACCCGGTCGATGGCGTTGGTGGATAGGGAGAGGCGGGTGCAGGCAGCGAGGCGGGCGAGGGGGGCAGGGTCCATGGTCTCCAGAGGAGGGCACTGGCCGAAAAGGGGGGCGACCTCCAGGGACGCCGGGGGCACGCCCGCGGCCGTGGCCGCGCGGTCGATGGCGGCGGCGAGCGGGGAGGCGGCGAGCGCGGGCTTGGGCATTGGTGGGGGGAGGGGGCGCGGGCGGGTGGAGTGAGGGAGGCGAAAGGGCGAGTGGGACGGCGGCGCGGGGCGCCGTTTCCCTGTCGCCCCCACACCCCGCCAGCTTCCGGCCGCCGAAATCAATTGCAGAGAGACACACTGGGGCGCCCCGGGCCGTCACCGCTTGACCCACTGGAACGCCTTGCGCGCCTTGGCCCGCCCCGGCTTTTTGCGCTCCACCGCGCGCGGGTCCCGGGTGAGCAGGCCGGCAGCTTTCAGCGCGGGCCTGTGCGCCGGGTCGAAGAGCTGCAGCGCGCGCGCCAGGCCGTGGCGCACGGCTTGCGCTTGCCCGGTCGGCCCGCCGCCGACGACCGTGGCCCTGACGTCGAATGCGCCCAGCGTGCCCGTCACCGCGAGCGGGGACAGGACGTCGGCCCGGCGCGCGAGCGCGGGGAAGGCGGCGTCGAGGGGCGCGCCGTTGACGCGCGCGGCGCCAGACCCCGCGCGCACCCACACGCGCGCCACGGCCGCCTTGCGCCGACCGGTGCCGTACGCGCGGCCTTGGCCGTCGACCAGGCGCGTGCGGCGGGCGGCGACCTCGGCGGCCGCGGCAGCCTCGTACGCGCGCCGAGCGGCGGCGTCGCCGTCGGCCGAGGCGGCCGCGGCCCACACCTCGCCCAGAGGCGGCAGCCCCGGCGCTCCAGCCGTGCGCGCCTCGAGCAGGCGCAGGACGCCGTCGTGGTCGCCGGCGTCGAGGAGGGCGCCCCAGGCGTCCAGAAGGTCGTCGACGTCTTCGAGCGTGCGCGCGGGGGCGCCCCAATCCTCCTCGCCGTCGTCGCCAGAGCCGCCGGTCGTCGAGCTGGCAAACGAGCGGTGGGCAGTGCGGAAGGAAGGCGCGGCCGCCGGCGCGCGATTGGCCGCCGCGGTCGACGTCGAGGTCGCGGTCGCCTGCCAGCCCGCTGCGCCGCGAGACGTCGCCGCCAGGCGCGCCGCGGCGCAGGCCAGGCGCGAGGCGGCCTTCATGGTCGGCCGCCGCTGTCTGCGGCGGGCGTCGGCCGTCTCCACTCTTCTCCGCCCTCCTCTTGCCATGCGCGCCCTCCGACCGCCGCCCGCCCTGCGCGCGGCGCCCGCGCGCAGCGCGGCGCCATCGCCCCGGCGCCCGTCCCCCACAATGCGCCCGCGCGCTGCGCTCGCCGACGCGCCGCCGCCGCCGCCCGAGCCGCCTCGCGCCGCGGGCCCACCCCCGGACGTCGTGCCGGCCGAGCCTCCGACCGCCACCGAGTGGCAGCTCGACTTCTCCTCGCGCCCCGTGCTCGACGAGCGCGGCAAGAAGCGGTGGGAGCTCCTCATCACGACTCCCAACCGCTCCTGGGAGTGCGTGCGCTGGTTTTCCAACAACAAGATCAACAGCGCCGAGGTTAGAGGAAGAGGGAGGGTGGGGTGGGGGTGATTCGGGGTCGAGGCCAGCGCGCGCCTCGTTTCTTTTCGTTCGCCGACGCACGCCCTTCCTCCACCCCTCCGCCCTCAGCTCAAGGCCGCCCTGGAGATGGCGCTCGCCGTCCCCGGCGCCGTCCGCCCCGACCGCGCCCTCTTCTTCCGCGGCACGATGGCCACCATCATCTCCCGCGCCCTCACCGACCTGGCCATCGCCCCGGTCCCGTCCCGACGCGCGTTTGCGCTGACGGCCGCGTTGACCGAGCGGGCGGACGCCGTCTACCCCACCCTCCCCGGCTACAGCGACACCGCCCCCCCTCCCTTTGGCGGCCTCGACGGCGGCCCCCCCGAGGACGCGCCCGACGCCCTGCGCGGCGAGGCGTGGCAGTTTGTGGAGCTGCCCCTGGAAGCGCTCGAGGAGGAGGCGGCGGGCGTGCGGTCGGGCGCGTCGTTCGGCGCCGTCTTCGACGCGCGCGCGGTCATGGGCCCGGCCGCCCCCCCGCCCGGCGCCCCCATCCCGGGCGTCGCCGTTTACTCCCGGCGCGCGCTGCCGCTCGCGGCGTGGACGGCGGGGTATGAGGTGGCGGCGGTGAGGGCCGACACCGAGCGCGGCTGCCTTGTGCTGGAGACAGGCGTCGGCGCGAGGTGGAAATACGCCGCGATTCCGAAAACGGCGGCGGTCAATGACGAGGCGGTTGCGTGGGAAGCCGCCAAAGCGGCGGCCAACGGGCTTCACTTCCTCGTCGTGCAGGACGGGGAGGAGGCGGACGTCGCCGGCCTGTGGCTCCTCTGGGACTCGCCGCCGCCCGCGGTCTAGAGAAGGAGAGAAGAGGGGAGGGAGGGGCGCGGGGGTTGATTTTTGGGTGACACCGCCCGCGCGCATGAAAGCCCCAGCGAGCGAAGGCGCCAGCGTCACATGCGCCCCACCATCCCCCTCTCTACGCGGCGCTGTTGTCCGATTCGTCCCCCGGCCGCGCCGCCACCGGCTCCCCCCCACCCCCAAAGAACGACCCGCGCGCGCGCGCGTCAGCTTCGTGCGCCATCTCGTCCGGCGCCGCGCGCCACGCCTTGTCGGGCGAGTACCAGGCCAAGTTGGAGACGTGGGACGTGTAGAGGCAGGCAAAGCGTTCGACCTGGTGGGCGTAGCGCGAGTTTTGGTAGCCGGTCTTGAGGAGCGACCCCCACACCGCGTGGAATTGCGAGTGGTAGGCCTTGAGCAGGGCGACGTGTTTCGAGCGGGCCGCGTTGCGCTGGGAGCGCAAAGAATCGTAGATCGAGGCGTAGGCGTCATCGCTCCCGCCCTCGTCGTCCGACCCCGACGCGCCGCCATGGTCGCGCTGCCACTGGATGCGCTGCATCTGGTCCTCCAAAGCGTCGCGGGCCAGCCTCAATGACGCCAGCTCGGCGGCCGTGGCGCCGGCGGACGCGCGGGCCGCGAGCTCGGCTTCCAGTTCGGGGACGACGAGCATCGTGCGCCAGCCAAGCGTTTTCTTGGATCGGAGGATGTCGCCGTAGATGTGGTCGCCCACGTAGAGCACTTCGGCGCCATTCGCCACGCCCAGCATGCGGTGCAGGTCCAGGAACGTCCCCCCTTGAAACGCGCGCCCGCGCGCGCGGCCGCCTCGCGGCGCGCGCGACGTCGCGCCGGGGCGCGGCAGGTCGGCGTCCCCGATCTGCACCATGGGCGTGCCGGAATCCGTGTTGCGCAGCAGGCCGGACGGGGGGTCGACCTCGAAGAGGGGGCGCTTGTCCGTGAAAAACGCGGGTTTGCCGCACCCCGTCACGACGACGTCGAACGCATCGAGCCACGCGGGCGCCCCGTCGTCTTTCAGCTCCCCGCCCAACAGGTGCCGCATGATGACGTCGGTGTAGTCGTACAGGGAGTTGGTGGCGAGAAACAGTTTGCGCCCCGACGCGCGCAGCGAGCGCAACAGGTGGGGCAGCGCGGGGTCGTCGTGCACATACTTGCCGGGGTCGGCCGCGACCGCGGACTTGAGCGACCCGTCCCGGTGGCACAGGTCGACCGCGGCGCGCACGTCGCGGTAGAGGTCTGGCGTGGTCTTGCCCGGGGGCAGCGCGCCCGGCGCTTCGTCGGCCAGCTCGACGAGCTGCATGAAGAGGTGCGCTTCGGCCAGGGAGAACAACGTGTCGATGAGCGCAAAGTCGGGCTCGTCAAAGGACGCGGTCTCGGGCGACCGGGCATAGGTTTCGAGCCGGTCGTCGCGCGACAGCTCGCGGAAACCGTGGTAGGCCAGCTTCACGTACTTGTGCCGGTCCACTTTCAGCACATTGCCCCGTTTTTTGTCGATGACGAGGCCGCGCGCCATGTAGCGCCAGTCGAACTCGAAATCGCGCAGGACGAGGGGGTAGCCAAAAACGGTGACCAACTTGTCGACCGTCAGGGCGTACGCGAGGGCTTCAAACGTCTCTGGTTTGTATTGGGCCAGGGTGTAGTCCTGTGAGTGGGCGAGGGGGTGGGGAGGTGGGCGGCAGGGAACGGGAGAGCGCGCGCGCGCACGCGCTGAACCGCCCCACCACTCTCCGCACCATGTCGAAGCCGATGGCGCGGATGGAGGCCATGTTGAGCGACCTGGGGAGGAGGGGTGGGTGGGTGGTGGGCGGGCGGGCGGCCAACGGAACGCCCTGCTCCTCCTCCCTCTCTCGCACCGGTTGCAGAACACGCGACGCCGCACGTCAAGTGGCGTCGCCCACGCCGCCCCGGCCCACGCGGGCGAGTCGTCGGTCACCGTGGGCGGCGGCGGCACGGTGAGCTTGGCCGCGGACCCGGTCGGGGGGGGGGGGGGCCAAGTCGCTGTGCGGTATGACTGGCGCGCGTCAGGGGCGCCCGCCGCCGCAGCCGCCGCGTCTCCAGGGGTCGAGCGGGCCACGGGCGCCGTCCGCAGGGCGGCAGCCAGGCGGCGGCCGGCCAGCGCGGTCCGCATCGGGGTCGGCGCGGCGCGCGGCGGTCGCGTGCGCATCGGGCGGGCCCGCCCGATGCGCCCGGGCGGCTCCGAGCGCGCGCGGGAGCCGGCGGCTGGGCGGCCGGCGGCGCGGGAAGAGGGGAGGGCGGTGCCCCGCGCGCGAGAGCAAAGCGAATAGTGCGACGGTCGGCCGAGCCGCGCCGGCACTCCGTCCCGCTCGCATGCTTCTGCGCCGCGCCGCGCTCGGTGCCGGCGTCGGCCGCCGCTGTGTGGACCGCATCCCCAGGGCGCGAACGCTGGCCGCGGCAGCCCCTGGCGACGCCGACGCGCTGCGCACCGCCGTCGCCGGGGCGGCCGGCCCCCTCCTCGACACTGTCCTCGCCGACGGCCCCGCCGCGGACGCCGCCTTTGAGCCGGCCGCCCTGGCCCGCGTGTCGGTCGCGCTGGGCCACGATTTCGGGGCGCGCACCTGGCTCCTGCGTGCCGCGCTGACCCACCGCTCGTTCCGCGCCGAAACCTTCCGCTCCCGCTGCTCCGAAGCGCTCGCCTGGGTGGGAGACGCCGTGATTCATCATGCGCTGACGCCGGCGTTGTTGTCTGCGTACCCGGCGGCGCCTGTGGGGGACCTGACGGCTGTCCGCGCGCACCTCGTGTCGCGCGCTGCGCTCGCGGCCTTGGCCCGCGACGCCGGCGTCGCCGACGCCCTCGCCACCGGCAAATCTTTCGCCGGCGGTGCCGCCGGCGCGGCCGGCGGGCCGAGCGTGGCGATGCGGGGCGAGGCGGCGGAAGCAGTGCTCGGCGCCGTCTTCGCCGACGCTGGGGCCGAGGCCGCCGAAGCGGCCTACTGGCGCCTGCGCGGCCCGCTGCCGCCCACGCTGGGCGCGCTGCAGTCCCAGGTGGCGGCCGCGGTGCAGTGAAGTGAGGCGGGCGTTTTGGGGGTTGCAAGAAACAGAGAAGAATGGCGCGCACGCACACACACACACAGCCACCGCTCCCACCCCACTCTTTATCACAGCCCCAGCCGGCACACCGGGTTGCGGCGCACGGTGGACAGCGACACCTTGTGCCCAAACAGGTCCCGGATGTTGTCGATGCCGTACAGGATCATGGTCGGCCGCTCCAGCGAGAGCCCCCACGCCGCCACGCGCACGCCGTCGGGCAGCCCCATCGGTCGCAGCATTTCCGGGCGGAACAGGCCCGAGTTGCCGACCTCGATCCATTTGCCGAGTTGGTCGGAGAAGGCGAAGATCTCCATGCTCGGCTCCGTGTACGGGTTGTAGGCGGGCTTGAAGCGCAGCTTGGTGAGGCCGAGGCGGTCGAAAAAGGCGCGCAGCGTGCCGATGAGGTCGCCGAGGCCGAGCCCCGGCGCACACACCAAGCCTTCCACTTGGTGAAACTCCGCGAGGTGCGTCCGGTCGACCGCCTCGTTGCGGAACACGCGGTCGATGGAAAACATGCGGGCGGGGCGGAAGCCGGCCTGCGCGATCTTGAAGAGCATGCGCGACGACACGGCGGTCGTGTGCGTGCGCAGCAGGTTCTTCTCCGCCTCGGCCGGCGCCCACGGCGCGTCGTAGCCGCACGAGCCGTGCCCGCCGCGCTCGTGCACGGCGCGCACGCGGGCCGCGTAGCCGGCGGGGACGGTGGACAGCGGCGTCGTCGGCGGGTCGGCGAGGAAAAAGGTGTCGTGCGCGTCGCGCGCGGGGTGCTGCTGCGGCTGGAAGAGGGCGTCGAAGTTCCAAAAGGCCGACTCGACCCAGGCATTAGTGTCCATCTCCGCAAAACCCATGCCGACGAAAATGGCGCGGTACGCGGCGCGCACCTTGAGCAGCGGGTGTAGCGCGCCGCCGGCCGGGAGCGTGCCCAGCGCGTCCAGGTTGAGGGTTTTGAAGGTGGCGGTCTTCCAGGCGCCGGTGGCGACCATGGACGCGGTGACGTCGGTGGCCAGCGCGACTCTTTCCAGCGCAAACGCCGGCCCCTTGCCCACGCGGTACGTCGTCCACGTCTCCACCGCGGCCAGCTTGCGCTTTTTGAGGGCGGCGGCGGTCGCGTCGTCGAGAGCGGCGCCGGCGGCGAGCGACGCGCACGCTGCGCCGACCACGTCCGCGGGCGTCCCTTCCACGACCCGCACCACCCGCGCCTCGCCACTGGACTTGTCCACCTTGATCCACTTGGCCGCCATGGCCGCGGGGAAGCCGAGCGCGGCGACAGGGCCCAGGGCGGCTTTGACCGACGCGAGCTCGCCGCCGTCGGCCGGCACGCCCGCCAGGGCGCGCGATTCGGCCGACCCGTGCTCCGCGAATTCGGCGCCCGTCGCTGTCAGCGCCAGGCGCGAGTGGGGAATGGGGGACGCGTCGACCATCTCCGCCGCGATGAGCGACTTGACAACGCCGACGACGGTCGCGTGCTCCACGCCCCGATCCTCCGCCCAGGCGCCCGTGTCGTCAACAGCCCCTGCATCGTGCACGGCGCGCAGCAGGTCGCGCTCGAGGTCGGCGGAAGGGGCCATGTCGGCCGGCCGCCGCGGATCGGGGGGGGACCGCGGCCCGGGCGCGGCTCGAAGCCGGGACGAGGAGCAAGAGCGGCCGCAGTCGCGTGGGCCGGCGCCGGCACCGGCGGCGGCGCGAGGAGTGGCGGGGCGGCCAATCGACGGCGGCGCGGCGCCGGGCCCCCACTCTGCCGCGTCGCCCGCCTCTCCCGCCGCCGGCGCGCCTGGTGAGACAGGTGGAGGGCGTGGTCGCGCCGCCGGGACGGCACGCCCCGCCCGCGCCCCGATTCGCCCCCCCGCGGCCGCGCCGACGCCCACGCCTCCCCACCCCCCCAGGCGCCGCCCCTCCATCACCCCCTCTCTAAACACATGGTGTGGCGCCGCCTGCCCACGTACCTGCCCTCGTTCCCGCTGCGCCTGCTCCCGCTGACCGCCGCGCAGAAGCGGGCGTACGAGGCGACGGGGCACCTCGCGGAGGTCGTGTTCAAAACGCTGCCCAGCATTGGCAAGGTCAGCGGGAGAGGGAGGGGTGGGAGGTGGGGGTGGCGGTGGCTTTTCTTGCGCGCGCCGACCGGACCCCCTCTCCTTGCGTCCCTCCTCGCCCCCAGCTCGAGCTCAAGGAGTACCTGACCAAGGTCTACAACCTCCCGGTCGCCTCCCTGCGCACGTCCGTGCTCGCGGGCAAGAAGAAGCGCGGCAAGCACGGCCACTACGCGCGCGCCGACGTCAAAAAGGCTTACGTGTCTCTCAAGCCGCCAGCTGGCAACAGCTCGTGAGGCTAGGCACCAGGGCAATGGCGAGCCAGGACGCGGCCGCTGCCGCCTCGCCCAAGCCCCCGATCTTCGTCTCGCACCGCGAAGCGCGCACGCCCGCGTCGCGCTCTGGCAAAAAGGGCGGCTACAGGCTCGAGTTCCGCCTCGTGCACCACGACGGCGGCGAGACGCTGGCCGCCACCGGCGCGGACGCGGGCGACGCGCACTACACGTACGTGCCGGCGCCGGGCTTCGAGCCGCCGGCGGGCGTGCCCGTGCTGCGCGCGCGCAACAAGCGCGACCTGCACGCCTGGATCGACGCCGTCATTCGCGCGTCCCAGGACGTGGCCGGGTTTCACCTGGTGTCGTCCGACGATGAAGCGGCCAAGAAGCCGGCCGAAGGCGGCGGCGGCGCGGTCGCGGGCAAAGCGGCGACCCCCGCGCCCCACCCACCCCCCTCCTCCGCCCCACCCGCCTACATTGCGCACCGCACCGCCCGCGTCGACCTGCCCGACGGCCGGCGCGGCGTGCGGTGGTGGCTGGTGGACGCGGCGGGCGTCGAGTGGGCTGCGGCGTCTGGCGAAGAGCGCGGCGCGCGCGACGGCCACTACGAGTACGCGACCGACGCCTCCCTCCCCGGCGGCGTCGCCATGGAGTGCCAGAACCAGGCGGGCGTCATGCGGTACCTGGAGACCATGATTGCGGGGGGTGGCGGCGTCGCGGCGCTCGGCGGCGGTGCGGCCGCGCGCTGCGACCGGCCGCCGACCGCCAAGCGCGCGCGGGAAGCGACTCCGTCGGCGGCGGGGTCGCCCCCACCGCCCGACGCGGCGCCGGCGGGGCCGGTGCTGCCCACGATCGCGGAGCTGGCGGCCGCGCGGCCGGCGGGGCGCGCCGGCCTCGTTGCCGCTCTGGCCGAAGGCCTGCCGCCCGATCCCCCCCTGGCCGCCGACGCCGAGGCCGCGCTCGCGTCTCGCGCGCGCGTCGACGCGGCGGCCGCGGAAGCCACCGCGCGGCTGGCGGTGGCGGCCGAGGCGCGCGCGCGCGGCGCGCGTGCGGGCGCCGCGCTCGACGCCGCCAAGCGCGTCGCCGTGCGCTGGCTGCGCGCGCCGCCGGGGACGGCGACGAAGGCCCGCGCGGAGGCTGCTGCGCACGACGTGCGCGCGGCGCTGGCGTCCCTGGGCGCTCTTGCTGCGCGGTCGGCGCCCGCGGCGCGCGTCGCCGCGCTGGCCGCAGCGCACGCCGCCGTGCGCGACGCGGCCGGCCTGGCGCTGTCGCCCAAGCTGGCGGCCGCGGTGCCGGCGCTGGTGCCGGCGGTGCTCGCCGCGGCGGCGTGCAGCGACGCGAGCGTGGCCGCCGCGGCGGCCGCCGTGCTCACCTCGTGGCGCGGCGCCACCGGCGCCCGCCTCGCCGCCCTCACCCGGCGCGACGCGCTGGCGGATCCGGATGAAGAAGTGGAGGCCGTGCTGGCGGCGGGGGCGGCGGCGATCGATGCCGCCGCGGCGGCAGAGGGTGGCGGAGACGGGGGCACCCCCGCTGCGCCGTCTGTGTAAGCGCGCGAGCGCGGTCAGTGTGCAGCGTGCAGCGTGCATCTGGACAACGCAAGTCAGGGCGCCTCCCCTTCACTCTAACAGGGCGGCACAATCCGCGCGCTCGCGCTCTACTCGGGTCTGCGCAGCTCCGCGTGGTCGGCGGGGGCTGGCCGCGACCGCGCCCACGCCCTCGCCCTCGCCCTCGCCCGCCGCCGCCTCGCAATGGCGACTCCGCCACCGCCGTTGGGGCACGGCCACACACCCACACACGCAAACCAACGAAAAAGAACCAACATGCTGCCATCGCCGATGCTCCCCTCGAAAGCAATGGCGGCTTTTGACCCTGACCCTAACCCAGACTGTGACCGGGTGCCGAAACGTGCAGCCCCGCGCCGGAGCCGGCACATGTTAATGCATGTACATGTAAATAGATTTGCCGCGCCTTAGGGTCAGGGTCAGGGTTAGGGTCAGGGTTAGGGTGGAGAAAAGGCGGGGGGGCTGGGCTTTGCCTCGACGTAAACGAGATCGTGGTTGTCCGGCCCGCTTGCGAGGGGGCCCGACAACGGTCGACCTTCATCTTTTGTAGTACAGCACTTTTTTGGGAGACCTACTCCCAAAAAACACCCATCCCTCAGCCAACTGCGTCACCCTGTCCGGCAGGGACGACATGGTGACAGCCATCGTCCAGGCACGCACCTTGCCGTTGCATTCGTACGGCGAGTGCCCGCAAAATATGGCCGAGTCGGCGCGCGGCGCGTCCAAGATCGACACCCTGCGCAAGCACCAGTTTTGCGTGACCATTGAAAACAGCGTGGCGGAAGATTACGCGTCGGAAAAGGTGAAAAGAGGCAGCGCGAGGGGTCGCTCGGCGGCGGTTTCGCGGCCCGGCGACCCTCCTCACCCTCCCTCCCGTCGCCGCTTGAGCAGCTCGGCCGCTACCGCCGCGTCTGCCGCCGCGACGAGCGCCGCGTCGTCTGCGCGCGCGGCCAGTGCGGCCGCTTCCGCCGCGTCCACCGCGG
>Ga0315284_10001507_pt1 | contig 33227 bp, 31 predicted proteins | sample YL17G09_16_MG_FD_203696 | JGI IMG/M metagenome (GOLD analysis project Ga0315284, IMG submission 203696) | Sediment microbial communities from Yellowstone Lake, YNP, Wyoming, USA - YL17G09_16 | ecosystem: Environmental > Aquatic > Freshwater > Lake > Sediment | place: USA: Wyoming | collected... | reverse complement strand
CTGCGAGCCCTGCGCGGTGACCTCGGGGCGCGCTTCAAGCTCGGCATTGTCGCCAACCTGGGCGATGAGGCACGCGAGGTAGACGACCGAACCGTCGCCGTGCCTCTCGCCTCGCTGCTCGGCGTCGGCGCCCAGGGCCGCCCACCACGGTAGGCCGTGCTCGTCGTAGCCGAGGATCTCATCGGCCGCGCGCTCGTCCAGCACAGGCAAGGCGTCGGCGCGTCGCAACGCGGCACGCCCGAGCGCCAGCTTGGGAGTGCGCTTCACTGACGGCCGGCGGTCATCCGCGGTGGGCCTGAGATCAACTCTGCGAGGGCAGCGGCCCGAGCGGTCGCAGGACGCAGACCGGCGTCTGCTCGTGCCCCTGCCCGAGCGGGTTGTCGCGCATGAGGGTGGCGGCAAGGACGCGGTCGGCGCCCGGTGAGGCGCCGAGGACCGTGGCGGTGAGGTCGTTGGCGTCGATCACGACGAAGTCGATGGGCCCGTCGGCCGCCTCGGCAAGAAGCGCAGACAGGTGAGCGGCGACGCCGTCCGGGTCGGCCGGGCCGAGCTTCGCGTGGGTGTTGTGCGGCGGCAGGGTGTTCCATGTGGGGCCGTCGATGGCCTCGACGTTCGACCCCGCGATCTTGTAGAAGAGGCCGCGCTTGCCGACGAGCTTGCCGGCCGCCGAGGCGGCCGCGGCCGCGACGATGCGCGGCGCCCCTGCTTCGTCGATGGCGAGCTGCATCGTTTCGGGGATGCCGAGGCCGATGCCGTGCGGCGTCCTGGTCACGGCCTTGCTGAGCAGCTTCGCCAGCTTCGTCGGATGGATCTCGTCAAGGGCGTAGCTGCGGCCCTGGCTGGCGGCGATGGGCTTCTCGGCCATGACGACGATGTCGCCGGGCTTGACGTGCGCGACGACCTGGCGGCGGAAGAGCTCGTCCAGGTCGTCGCCGCGGCCGACGAGGTCGGTCTTCAGCGGGACCCGTGCCCACGCGGTGCCGCCGAGCGCGGCGAACAGGTGCTTCATGTCGTTGGGCCGGTACTCGTCGAGGAGGCGCTCGGCCGCGGCGGCCGCGGCGGGGCCCTGCGGGCCCGCGGCCGCCGCGAGCAGCGCCGGCACGCGCGCATCGCCGGCCGCGGCCAGACTGCCGCGGTGCTTTGGGCCGATCGCGGCCGGCTCCGTCAGCGCCGCCTCGACGTCGGCGTCGGCGAGCACCGCGCTGCGGTCGCAGAACTCGCGCAGCCACAGCTCGGCGTTGGCGGCGCGCCAAAAGAACATGCTCTCCTCCACCTCGCCGCGGCAGCAGGCGCGGAACGCGCTCACCACCGCGGCGCCGTCCCAGTACTGCCGCGCCTGGAACGAGGGCGACTGGTACAGGCTGGTGAAAGCCGCGCGGCGCGCCTTGATCCAGCGCATCTCGGGGGTCGTGAAGCCGACCTTCCAGCGGCGCAGGCGGATCCTCTCGGGCAGGGTGCCTTTGAGGGCCGCGCGCAGGATCCAGCGGCTCCAGCCGTGCCTGATGATCGCGTCGTCCGGCAGGCTCAGGATGTAGTCCACGAACTCCTGATCGAGGTAGGGGACACGGCTCTCGATACTGAACGCCATGGAATTGCGGTCCTCGTAGCGCAGCAGGCAGGGCAGGCTGTAGGTGAGCAGGTCCTGGAGCAGACGTTCCTTGAGATCGTCCTGTGAGCGGCCGTAGCCTGGGTCGGTGGTGCGGGCCAGGAACGCGGACCGCAGCAGGCGCCGCGTCGGCAGCCGCTTGCGCCGCTGGCTCAGCCTGCGGCGAGCCAGCGGCCAAAGCACGTCGCGCGACTGCGCCGCCTCGCGGCGCAGTTCCGCGTACTTGCCCTGCTTGCGGAGCTGACGCAGGTAGACGAGCTGGTAGGGCACGTAGCCGGCGATGAGCTCGTCGCCGCCCTGGCCGTCAAGCAGCACGGTCACCTGCTCGCGGGCGCTGCGCATCACGCACCACTGCGCGTAGGGGCCGGTGCTGACGATGGGCTCGTCCTGGTGCCAGATGAAGTCACGCAGCTCGTCGACGAACTCGAGCGAGGTGGGATTCGTGTAGGTGGTGTCGGCGCCGGTGCTCTCGACGGCGATCTCGATGTACTCGCGCTCGTCTATGGCGTCGCCGTCGAAGACGGCGCTGAAGGTCTTGAGCTGGCCGCGCAGGGACGCGGCGTCGGGCACGTCCTCCTTGAGCAGCTCGCTCATGAAGCTGACGATGGTCGTGGAGTCGAGGCCGCCGGAGAGGCACGAGCCGACGGGCACCTCCGAGACGAGGCGCCGCTCGACGCTCTCACGGAAGCGGCGCCTGAAGTCGGCGGGGTCGGGGCTGCCGTCCTGGCTGAGCTTCGGCGCCCAGTACGGCGTGCTCGTGAGCGCGGCGGTCAGGGGGCCGTTCGCGGCCTCCCCGCCCAGCGGCAGCTCTATCCAGGTCGCCGCCGGCACGTGGTAGACGCCGCGGAAGAACGTCTCGGCGCGGTGGTCGTGAAAGCCGTGCTGGAGGTACTCGAAGACCATCTGCTCGTCGGGCTCGGCCATGACGTCCGGGTCCTGGAGGAGCGCCTTGATCTCGCTGGCGAACAGCAGCCGGCCGGACCGCGGCGAGCGCGCGTAGTAGAGCGGCTTGATGCCGAAGTGATCGCGGTTCAGGACGAGCTTGCCGTCGCCCTCGCGAAGATCGGCCACGGCGAACGCCCACATGCCGTTGAAGCGCGCGGCGCACCCCGGGCCCCACTCCTCGTAGGCGTGGACGATGACTTCGCTGTCGCAGCTGGTGCGGAACGCGTGGCCGGCGGCAGCGAGCTCGTCGCGCAGCTCGCGATAGTTGTAGACCTCGCCGTTGTAGACGAGCCAGACGGTGTCGTCCTCGTTGGCGATGGGCTGGTGGCCCCCGGCGCGGTCGATGATGCTGAGCCGGCGGTGGCCGAGGCTCACGCCCGCACTCTCGAAGGCGCCGGCGTCGTCGGGTCCGCGGTGCACGAGCGCCGCTGCCATGCGCCCGAGGAGTTGCCGGTCGGGCGAGCCGGTGAATCCGAGGATGCCGCACATGCGCGGGAGATCTCCTGGGGGTCGGGGCCGATGACCGGCGCGGCGGCTCTTGCGGCCGCCGCGCTCGTCAACCCTACCACAGGCCCCGAGGACGACCGACCCGCGCAAAGGCGCGAGGGGAGCTCGCGCGAAGGCCGCCGGAGGCGCCGCGCCGCGCCGGCGTCAGCGCGCGATGAGCCCGCGGTTCTTGGGGTGCGCCATGCAGTAGTCCTCTTTGCGCACCAGCGGGAACGCGCCCACCACGGGGTAGGTGCCGTACAGCAGATCGCGGCTCGATCCGCGGAAGTACTTCTCCGCCTGCAGGACGACCGGCGGCGCCGATCGGCAGGCCCCTGCTCCACCCTCGCCCGGCAACTCCGCGAACGCCGGGCACGTGCTGCAGCGATGCACGCCGTCCTTGTCCATCTGGCCTCCTCGACGGTCAGGCCGGTGCACGCGCGGCGTGAGACCCGGCCGCGCGCACCGGGGCTGGCACACTAGTTCCCCCGTCGCCGCCCGGCTCCTGCATCGGCCATGACCCAGGGCCACGGCGTTGCCGCTCCGCGACTGCGCCCGGTACACTCGGGATTCAACCTGTGAGCGTGGCACCAGGAGGTGGCCGCATGGCACGCGACGTGGATCCTCTGCGCACCGTCCGCCAGATCGACTACGAGTGGATCGAGCTGCGGGACGGCGCGCGGCTCGCCGCGCGCATCTGGCTGCCCGACGACGCTGCCGGAGACCCCGTGCCGGGCATCCTCGAAGCAGTGCCGTACCGGCTCAGCGACGGCATGGCGACGCGCGACGCGCTCATCCACCCCTGGTGGGCGGCGCGTGGCTACGCGTGCGTGCGCGTCGACCTGCGCGGCAGCGGCGAGTCGGACGGCGTTCTCGAGGACGAGTACGCGCCGCAGGAGCAAGAGGACCTGCTCGAGGTCATCGCCTGGATCGCCCGGCAGACGTGGTGCAGCGGCGCCGTCGGCATGACGGGCATCTCGTGGGGCGGCTTCAACAGCCTCCAGATGGCCGCCCGCCGGCCGCCGGCCCTGAGGGCGATCATCACGCTCATGAGCACCGACGACCGCTACGCCGACGACGTGCACTACAAGGGCGGCTGCCTGATGGGCACCGACCTCCTGCACTGGAGCTCGTGCATGCTCCACGGGCAGTGCCAGCCGCCGCACGAGGTCGCCGTGGGCACACGCTGGCGCGACCTCTGGCGGCTCCGGCTGGAGCACAACGAGCCCTGGGTCCACACGTGGCTCGCGCACCAGCGCCGCGACGACTACTGGAAACACGGCTCCGTGTGCGAGGACCACGCCGCTATCGAGGTGCCGGTCTACGCGGTCGGGGGCTGGGCCGACGGCTACACCAATGCGGTGCTGCGGCTTCTCGAAGGCCTGGATGGACCGCGCAAGGGCCTCATCGGCCCGTGGGGACACGGCTTCCCTCACTACGCGGCGCCGGGACCGGCCATCGGCTTCCTGCAGGAGTCCCTGCGCTGGTGGGACCACTGGCTCAAGGGCCGCGACACGGGCGTCATGGACGAGCCCATGCTGCGCGTCTGGCTGCAGGAGCCCACGGTGCCGAGTGGCCGGGTGGCCGACAAGCCGGGACGCTGGGTCGCCGAAGACCGCTGGCCGTCGCCGCGCGTAGAGCCGCGACGCTGGCGCATGGATGCGGACGGCGTGCTGCGCGACGCCGCAGGCGCTTCGCGCGCAGGCCCCGAGGCGGCCGCCGCCCACGGGGCGGACGGCGGCGGCCGCCTGCGCATCCGCGGCTCGCAGCTCTGCGGCGTCGACGCCGGCGCCTGGTGCGCCGAAGGCCAGCCCAGCGACACCGCCCCCGACCAGAGAGCGGCAGAGGGACAGTCGCTGTGCTTCACCGCGGCGCCGCTCGCCGAGAGGCTGGAGATCCTCGGCCACCCCGTCGTCACGCTGAGCGTCGCGGCCGACCGGCCCTTGGCCCTGGTCGCCGCGCGTCTGGACGACGTCTCCCCGGACGGCGTCTCCAGGCTGGTCGCCCAGCAGGTGTTCAACCTGGCGCACCGTGACGGTCACGAGCGCCCGGAGGCGCTCGAGCCCGGACGCGAGTACACCGTCGCGGTGCGGCTCGACGCCATCGCCCACGCCTTCCCGGCCGGCCATCGCCTGCGCGTCGCCGTCTCGCCCACCTACTGGCCGCTGGCTTGGCCATCGCCCGCGCCGGTCGAGCTGACGCTGGCCGGCGGCGAGTGCCGGCTCGAGCTGCCGGCGCGGCCGCCGCGCGCCGAGGACGACGAGCTGCCGGCTTTCGAGGCGCCGCTGGTGCCGCTGGGCCTCGGCGAGCAGACGGTGGGCGGCGGGCCCGGCGACCGGCGCTACGTGCGCGACCTCGCCGACGACAGCGTCTCGTGGACGTATCACTATGTGGACGGCGGCAACGTCGTCATGCCCAACGGCTGGGAGAGCGAGGAGTGGAACACCGTGACGTACGACGTGCGCGAAGGCGACCCGCTGTCCGCCGCGGTCCGCGTACGCGTGGAGAGCGTCCTGCGCCGGGGTGACCAGGGCCGTTTCCACATCGTCACCCTGGGGCAGATGACCTGCGACGCGACGACCTTCTTCGTCGAAGACGAGGTGCGTGTCAGCGAAGGCGAAGACGGGGAGGAACGAGAGGTCTTCGCGAAGACCTGGCGTCACGAGGCGCCGCGAGACTTCGCCTGAAGCGCGGCGCCGGCGCGGCATGGTGCGGCGCAGCGAGGAGGGGTGCATGTACATCGGCGCGCACGTCAAGTCATCGGGCGGCGTCTGGAACGCCGTGGCCAACGCCGTGCAGATCGGCTGCGAAGCGGTCCAGTTCTTCGCCGGCAGCCCGCGCACCTGGGCGCCGACGCTGTACAAGGACAAGGACGTGGCGAAGTTCCGCGAGGCGCGCGCCGAGTCTCCCATCCGCTTCGTCGTCATCCACACGATCTTCCTGATCAACCTGGCGAGCGCCAGGGAGGACTTCTACGAGAAGTCCGTGACGTCGTTGCTGGGGGCCGTGGCCGCGGCGGACCAGCTGGGCGCCGACGCCATCGTCACGCACGTCGGCTCGCACCAGGGCGCGGGCTTCGATGTCGGCCTCGCGCGCGTGCAGGCCGCCCTCCGGCGAGCTCTTGCCGAAAGCGAGGGCTCGCCGGTGCGCATCCTGCTCGAGAACACGGCCGGCGCGGGCGGCACCATGGGCGTCGACTTCGACGAGCTCGGCGCCATGATCCGCGCCGCCGACGAGCACCCGCGGCTGGGCCTGTGCCTCGATACCGCGCACGTCTTCGAAGCCGGGTTCGACCTGCGCACGGCCGCCGGTCTGGACGAGGCGCTGGCGCGCCTCGACGCCGCCTGCGGCCACGAGCGCCTCGTGATGCTCCACCTCAACGACTCCAAGACGCCCTTCGGCTCGAACCGCGACCGCCACGAGAACATCGGCGACGGCGAGATCGGGCGCGAGGGCTTCCGCGCTATCGTCAACCACCCGGCCTTCGCCGAAGTGCCCGGCATCCTCGAGGTGCCCGGCTTCGACGGTGAAGGCCCCGACGCGCAGAACGTCCAGATCCTCCACGAGCTGACGGAGGGACGAGCATGAACGAGCGCATCGTCACGGTCGCGTCGACCACCGACATCGGCCTCGCTACGATGTGGCGCGAGCTCCTTGCCGCCGAGGGCATCCATGCCGAGCTCGGCGGCACCAACAGCGTCTACGTCGTGATGCCCGGGATGGGCGCCATCGACCTGTTCGTCCGAGACATCGACGCCGCCCGGGCGCGCGAGCTCATCGATGAAGCGGAGGGCGAGGATCCGGACTCACCGGGAGGGCCCGATCCTCAGACGGCGCCCTGACCGGACTCGGCGCTCCGCGGGTATACTGCCGGTGCGCCGCGCCGCGACGCCCCCCGACCCGGATTGCGAGGTGACGCCATGGAGCTCGTGCCAGTGTCCACCGTCGGCAACGCAGGCCTCGCCAACCTTGTCCGGGGAGTCCTCGAGCAGGCCGGCATCGAAGCCGTGATCGGCGGCACCGGTTCCGAGGACGTGTACCCCACGCCCACCGTGAACCCCTATCACATCCTCGTGCGCGAGGAGGACGCGGACCGCGCCCGAGAAGTGCTCGCGCAGTACGACGCCGTGCCGGACGACGGGGACGACGAGGAGTAGTCCGGCCGGTTCTGCTATCATTCGCCTTCTTGCAGCACTCTTCCGGCCCCAAGGGGCTGCACTCACACGGGAGTGATGATGTTTGGACGCATGTTCGGCCGCGGCAAGGACGAGTCAGACCGGGCAGTCTGCGCCGAGTGCGGTCGCACCCTCCTCGCCGGCGAATGGACCCAGAAGGTGGTCGACGCCGACGGTGAGGAACGGCTCATCTGCTCGCTCTGCGGGCAGACCCACGCCCTGAGCGGGGCGGAGCCTGTGGCCGCCGGCCCCACGCCGGCCAACAACGGGCGCGTGCGCGAGTCGCGCGAGGAGGCGCGTGAGCCGCGCGCCGAGGCGCGCGCTTCCCGCACGGAGAGCGACGCCTTCTGGAAGGCCCTCAAGAACAAGGACGCCGAGATCGAGCGCCTGCAGGCGCAGCTCGCGCGCGCCGAGGCCGAGAAGCAGGAGCTCGGCGGCCAGCTGGCGCGCGCACGCATGCGCGGCGAGCTCGTGCCTGGCGAGCCGCTCATCCCATCCGCCGCAGGTCCCGAGATCGCCGCGGCGGCCATCGCCTCACCGCCGACCGGCGACGACTCCGAGCCCGGCGAGCGCACCTGGGGCGAAACGCCGGCCGAGTTCGCCGCCGAGCTGGCGGCGCTGCGCGACGAAGCGGCAGCGGCCGCGGCCGCGCAGACGCCGGCCGCCGGCGCTGAGCCGGCCGGCGACCGCGAGACGACCCTCACCGCGGAGCCGCAGCCGGCGACGACCGTGGCCGCGCCGGCCGAGGCTGCTATCTCGTCGATCGCCGCGGAGACGGCGGCACTCGCCGCCCAGACCCCCGAGACGCCAGACGCCGGCGTGCCACTCGGACCGACCGACGTGGCCACCGAACCCACAGCCGCCGAGCTCGCAACAGAGGCCGCTTCACTCACCCTCCTGCAGCGCGGCGTAGACCTTCTCAACGTCAGCCGCGTCCCGCACAAGATAGCGGAGACCAACGAACAACTCGGCCTGCCATCCGTGCACGTCGGTTTCGACGGCCACACCACGGCCGTCACGTTCATGTGGTCGATGGGCTGGTACCGTTTCCACGTCGACGCCGAGAGCGACGGCGTACGCATGGTCGACCGCGGCTACGACGAGCTCACCGATCTGCGTCCCAATGCCGGCGTGCGCGCCGACGGCACGGTCCAGCTCGCCGCGGCGCAGATCAGCCGCGCCGCCGCGGCGCGCGCGCAGCCCGAACCGCAGCCTGGGCCTCAGGCCGCTGCCCCGGAGGCAGCTCCTGCTCCGGCCGAGCCGGAGCCGCCCAGCGTGGCGGCGCAGAAGCCGCCCGAGATCCTCAGCAAGTCGCTGCTCGGGCAGCGCAGTGACGACGAGGCCGCTTCCTGGGAGAAGACGCAGTCCCGCGACTTCGACTGGGACCGCTGAGGGACCCGCACGCGCCAAGGGCCGGGAGGCGCCTCTCGGCGCCTCCCGGCCCTTCGTCATTTCCAGGCCGCCGCGCGCCGCGGCCTTTCACGTCCTCGTCAGAAGCTCAGCCCGGAGCCGCTGCCGCCCAGCATGCCCCCGAACACCTCGTTCATGAGCTTGTCGAAGGGCAGCGCCTTGGCCGGCGGAGTGACGCTGACCGGCTGATCGAAGTCAGCCATCGTCATGCTCATCTTCATGCTCATGCCGTCGACGCCCTCCATGCCCTGCTGGCCCTTGGTGGCCAGTCCGGCGGAGAGCTCCGCCTTGCGCATCAGCATGTCGTCCACGCCGATCCAGTAGTCGACGGCGACGTCCCTGAGGCTCTTCTTGAGCTCTTCGACCTGCTTCTTGTTCTGCGCCAGAGCCTGCTCGAGCTGCTTGGCCGTGCTCGGGTCGCCCAGCTTGTTCAGCAGGCTCGGATCGTTCATCGCCTTGGTGAGGTCTTCGGCGAGCTTGGCCGGGTCGGCCGTGGCCTTGACGTGGTAGACCTGCGTACCGGCCATGTCCTCGGTGCCGACCATCTCATAGCTCGTACCCCAGGCGGACGGGTCGAGGCCCAGGCTCTTGAGCTGTTCGGTGGGCGCGGCGCCCGTCTTGGCCTGGTCGCTCAGGCTCGTCGAGTTCTTCTGGTCCACCGCGTACCACTTACCCTGGTACTCCACCCACGCCTTGTCGCCCTGCGCCATCATCCCGAAGTCCAGGGTCTGCCCGGCGATGCCCACGCTCATCTTCATGTCGGAGGCCATCGGGTCGGTGGCGCTCTTGCCCTCCACGTGCAGCGAGATGCCCTGGGAGAGCAGCGCCTTCTGCGTGGGGTCGGTCATCTTGCTGGGGTCGCCCTGGACAGCGAGGCCCACGTCGGCGGTGAAGGACGCGCTCTTGAGCTGCGCCATCTTGGCTTCGCTGTCTTTGACGACCTGGTCGGCGGACACGCCCGCGGCGGCGGCGGCCGGAGAGCTGCTCGACGACGACTTGTCTCCCCCGCAGCCGGCGGCCGCGAGCAGGGTCAGTGCGAGCACCAGCACCAGCCACGTTGACACGGACTTGCGACGCATGGGTTTGCCTCCCTCTGGCGTGGTTGGACCCCGGCGCCCGCCCGCGGCGGCGCGCCACGTTCTTCTATCGACTCGTAGGGGCTCCTCCTTTACGGAGGGTACCCGCGGCCGTCAGCCGGGCGGCCGTTTGGGAGAGACGACCACCGCCCGGAAAGGTTCGTTGCCCTCCGAGACGGTCTCGACGCGAGGATGATCCCTGAGGTGTAGATGGATCACCTTGCGCTCGGCCGCCGTCATGGGCTGGAGGGCGACGGCGGCGCCCTCCCGCACGACTTGCTGCGCCGTGCGCTCGGCCAGCGACGAGAGCGCGACCTCGCGGCGCTCGCGATAGCCCTCGGCGTCGACGATCACCTGGCGCCGCTCGCGACGGTCGCCGTTGACGACGATGCCGGCGATGTACTGCAGGGCGTCGATGGTGGCGCCGTGGCGCCCGATGAGGAGGCCGAGATCGTCGCCGCTGATGTCGGCCCTCACCGCCTCGCCGACCTCGCTGGCGCCGACGTGCGCCTCGATGCCCATGAGCTCCACGGTGGTCTGCACGAACTCGCGCAGCACCTCGACGCCGGGCGGGAGGTCGCCGGCGACGCGTTCGCCCGCCGGCCGCAGGCGCGCCTCGACCCGGGCTTCGCTCTTGCCGCGCCCGAAAAGGCCACCCTTGCTGCCCTCTTCCATGACCACGAAGTCGACGTCGGCCTCGTTGACGTAGGGGACGACCTTGCGGAGCTGGTCCAGCGCCTTGCGCTTGGCCTCCTGGATGGTGACCGCGCCGGCGATGGTCGCGAACTCCGTGTCGTCGTCTTCGCCGTCGTCAAAAGGCTGAAGGTCGTCGGGCTCTGTCATCGCTGCCTCCGCTCCCCGAGGGAGTGACGACGGCCCGGCGGACGGCTGCGCTCAGCCGCCCGCCGGGCCGCTCTGGTTCTTTCCCTGACCCGCCGGCGGGCTCTGCTTGCGCTTGCCCTTGCCGGGCGGGGCCTTGCGGGCGCCCTTCTTGGCTGCCGGCTGGCCGGCGGCCTGCTTGGCGCCCCCCTGCTTCGCCCTCTCGGCCTTCTGCTTGGCGATGAGCTCCTCGCGGGTCTGCATACGGTCGCCCTGCGCCGCCGTGATCGCTTCCATGAAACGGCTGCGCTTGACGGGCTTGGCCGCCATCGTCGCCAGGTCCTTGGGCTTCATCACCTTGCGGATGAGGAGCTGCTGACCGATGGTCCACACGTTGGTGGTGACCCAGTAGACGAACAGGCCGGCCGGAAACCGGAACAGGAAGAACACGAACATGATGGGCATCGCCCGCATGAGCATCTTCTGCGACTTGTCGGTCTGTGTGGTGAGCATCAGCTCCGTCGAGATGAGCTGAGAGACGACATACAGCACGAGCAGGATGTAGTACGGGTCCGGGTCGCCGAGGTGGGGGATCCACAAGAAGCTGGCGTGGTTGAGCGCCTCGACCGAGGCCTGGTATTGAGGGGCGCTGAGGGGGCCCAAGCCCTTGATGGCGGCGTACAGGCTGATGAAGACCGGGAGCTGAAGGAGGAGCGGCAGACAGGAAGCGAACGGGTTGACGCGGTGCTCCTGGTAGAGCTTCATCGTCTCCTGCTGGAGCTTGCCGCGGTCGCTCTTGTACTTCTTCTGGAGCTCTTTGAGCTGCGGCTGGATGACCTGCATGGACTGCGCCGAGCTGAACTGCTTCCAGGTGAGCGGGAAGAGCACGAGACGGACGATGATCGTGAGGCCGATGATGGCGAGGCCCCAGGTCCAGTTCGGGCCCAGCCCCAGCGAAGCCAGAGCGTCGTTGATGGTGACCAGGATCCAGTGCAGCAGCAAGACCAGCTGCTTGAGGATGGGCAGGTTATACACGGGCGCTCACGTCCGTCTCGCCGGGATCGTGCTCGCACCCTTTGTGGCGCGGCGGGACGGGGTCGTAGCCACCGTTGCTGAACGGGTTGCAGCGCAGCAGCCGCCACGCGGCCAGACCGAGGCCGCGGACGGCGCCGTGCTCGCGCAGCGCCTCCACGGCGTAGTTGGAGCACGACGGATAGTATCTGCAGCGCGGCCCGAGAAGCGGCGACATCGTGTACTGGTACACCCTGACGAAGGCGATGAGGATCTTGCTCACGAGCCCGGGACCTCGCCGAGGACGCCGGCGCGGACGAGAAGCTCGCGCACGGCCGCGCCCACGACGCCCTTCTCCCCGGCGCTCTCGCGAGCGACAAGTTCGAGCAGGTGCGGGCGCGCGATCACCACGAGATCGTACTCCTCGGCCAGATGCCCCGCGCAGCCCTGGAAGGCCTCGCGCAGCAGACGCTTGACGCGGTTGCGGACGACGGCTCCGCCCAGCTTCTTCGAGACCGACAGCCCCAACCTCGGCCCCTCGGTGCCCGCCTCAGCCGGGCGCTTGAACGAGTACAGCACGAGGAACCGGGAGGCCGTCGAGCTCCCTTGCCTGAAGATCCGCTGGAAGTCGGAAGAACGCGAGAGGCGGGGGCGCTTGGTGGCCATAGGCCGGGCGGCTATGCCGAGAGGCGCTTGCGCCCCTTCTGCCGCCGGTTCTTGATGACCATCCGACCCGCACGGGTGCTCATCCGCTTGCGAAAGCCGTGGGTCTTGCTGCGCTTGCGGGTGTTCGGTTGATAGGTCCTCTTCACAGCTTCCTCGCTCGATCGCCGATACTCAGAACGTGCAGTATAGCCGTGCGGCGGAGGCCGGGTCAATTTGGCCCGGCCGGCCTCCGCCGCACGGTCCGCGCCGCCGCCGTCTAAGCTTTTCCCTGCATGCTGCCGATACGCGGAATGGACGATGGAAGCCGGCAGAGACAAGGCGATGCTACTCCAGGGAGCAATCCACAGGTTCAGCCTGGCGGGCGTCCTGCAGTTCCTTTCGCAGAACGCCGCCACCGGCGTTCTCGAGATCCGCGATTTCGAGGAGTACGGGTTCATTTATCTCGTCGGCGGCGGCGTGGAGGGGATCTCCCTGCCGATCACCGACGAGAAGTTGGGCACGCGTCTGCTCAAGGCCGGCTGCCTGAGCGCGCAGCACCTCGCGGAGGCTCTCATCGAAGACTCCGCGCTCACTCACGACCAGAAGAAGTTCATGCCGCTGGGGCAGCGCCTCATGGAGAAGGGCTTCACGAGTGAGGCCAGGATCCGCGAGGTCATGGGCCGTCAGACTCTCGACCAGGTGTTCGAGCTGGCCCACTGGCAGAACGGCGTCTTCGTCTACGACGAACCCGAACAGATGCCCAGGTTCCAGATCACCATCCAGGGCAACGTGCAGAAGCTTCTGCTCGACGCCTACCGGCGCATCGACGAGGGCGAGTACTCGCGCAAGACCCTGAACGTCGTGGACAACGAGGTGTGCTACGCCTGCCCGCTCGAGGAGGAGTGCACCCCGGCGATCAAGGCAAAGCACCTCAAGAAGGACGTCTGCCTGTGGCGCGACATGGGCGCCGTGCTGGACGACGAGTACGACAGGCTGCGCGACGCGCGCCAGCTCTACCGTTCCAAGGAAGACGACGCGGGGGCGGTGCTCGACGCCTCGCTCGGCGCGGAGTAGCCTTCCCGCAGGCGATGCGAGGAGCGACGACGAGCGGCGACCACTCCACCTCGGGCGGCGAGTTGCGCCGCAACCCGGTCAGCGGAAAGCTGACGATCGTCGCGCCGGGGCGTGCGGCGCGGCCCAGCGACCTGCGCGCCACGGCAGCCGCCGGCGCGTCAGGCGCGTGCCCATTCTGCCCCGGCAACGAGAGGCTCACCCCGCCGGAGGTCGATGCCGTGCGGCCCGACGGCGGCGCCCCCGACACCCCCGGCTGGCGGATCCGTGTCGTCCCCAACAAGTACCCCGCCCTCGCCGGCATGCACGAGGTGATCGTGCACTCGCCGGATCACGACGCGGAGCTGGAGGACCTCGGCGACGAAGGTCTGCTCGAGGTCCTCGAGGTCTGGCGCCGGCGCATCGCCGCGCAGCTCGACGCGGGAGCGGCCGCCGCGACGCTGATCGTCAACCGCGGCCCGGGTGCCGGCGCCTCGCTCACGCACCCTCACGCGCAGCTGTTCGGCACCCCTGTGGTGCCGCCGCTTCTGCTCGACGAGCTCCTCGAGTTCGAGCGCTTCCGCAACCGCTACGGCGGCTGCGTGCTCTGCGCCGAGATCGACGGCGCCGGCGACCGCCTCGTGCGCGCCGGCGACATCGCGGCCTGGGTGCCGGCGGCGACGCGTTTCCCCGGGGAGCTGTGGCTCGCCGCGAAGACGCACGAGCCCGACGTGCGGCGCGCCGACCTGCGGCCGCTGGCCGGCGCCCTGCGGCGCGCCCTGGTCGCGGTGAACGCCGCGACCGGCGGCGCGGCGCTCAACTTCTGGCTGCACACGGCGCCCGCGGAGCTTCGCGGAGCCTACCACTGGCACGTGGAGCTGGCGCCGCGCCTCTCGGGCATCGCCGGGCTTGAGCTCGGCGCCGACATAGCGCTGGTGACGGTCGACCCCGAGGCCGCCGCAGAGGCGCTGCGCGCCGCGTGGCCTCAGGGCTGAGCGGCCGCCTCGCCGCGGCGCAGCGCAAGCTGCCCGCAGGCCGCCTCGATCTCCGCCCCCGGCGAGCGTCTCACGGTACAACTGACGCCCGCGGCTTCGAGCCGGGCGTGCAGGGCGGCGAGCTGGTTCGCCCGTGGGCGGGCGAACTCGCCGCCCGTCTCGTTGTAGGCGATCAGATTGAGGTGATAGTGCGGCGGCCGCACCCGCGCCGCCAGCATCTGCGCCTGCTCGTCGGTGTCGTTCACGCCGCGCAAGACCACGTACTCGAACATGACCTTGCGGTGGGTGCGCCGCACGTACCGCGCGCACGCCGCGAACACCTCATCCAGAGGATACGTGCGGTTGAGGGGCACCAGACGGTCGCGCAGCTCGTCGGTGGCGGCGTGAAGGCTCACCGCCAGGTTGAGCTGCAGCGGCTCCTCGGCGAAGCGATCGATGCCCGGCACCACGCCCACCGTCGACACCGAGATGGACCGCGCCGCGAGGTTGAAACCGGCCTCGTCGTTGAGAAGACGGCAGGCGCGCAGCGTCTCGTCGTAGTTGTGAAAAGGCTCGCCCATGCCCATGAAGACGACGTTGGTGACCCGGTGCTCGGCGTCGCGCAGCGACCGCGCAAAGTGGAACACCTGGTCGACCATCTCCTCAGCCGTGAGATCGCGGCGCAGGCCGAGACGACCGGAGGCGCAGAAAGCGCACCCGACGGCGCAGCCGACCTGGCTAGACACGCACACGGTGGCGCGTTTCGCAGAGGCCATGAGCACGGCCTCGACGGGGTGACCGTCGGAGGCCGCGAACAGGGTCTTGCGAGCGTCGCCGCGCGCGGCGACGCGCGTCTCGATATCCTCGAGAGAGAGCGGGCGCAGGCGCTCCGCCAGCGCCCGCCGCAGCGCCACAGGAAGGCTGGTCATGTCGTCGAAATCGACGGCGAGGCCCCGCGTAAGGGCCTCGTAGACCTGGCGCGCCCGGTACGGCGGCTCTCCCAGCTCCGTCACGGCGGCGGCGATGGTGTGCGGGTCGATCACGCGGCCATTGTACCGCCGCCTGCGGCAAGGAAAGACGCTCGCCCGGGCGAACAACTACGCTGCAAGGCACAAACGACCGGCAAGAGGACCCAGATCACATGACCACCGTGCAGATCGTGGGCATCGTCGTCGCGGCGGCGCTAGTCCTCCTGCTCATCATCGCGCTGCTGGTGACGCGGCGTCGGGGCTCCGCGAGCGAGGAGCCGGCGCCGGAGATGTCACGCGCCTCGTTCCTTGACGATGCGCCGCAGGACACTCTCTCCGCCCTGGGCAAGGCCGAACAGCCCGTGGAAGGCATCACCATCGACCCGGGCGTGCAGCGCCAGGGGCGGCCTGCAGACGAGAACGCCGTGCCCGCGCCGGCGGCCCCGGCGGACGACGAGACCACCGGTGAACTGCCGGCCGCGGGCATGACCGCGGCCGCCACGACGCCACAGAGCCTCTTCACGGAGAGCGACGCCTCCGCGGACGAACCGGTGCCTGCGCGGCCTGCTGAGGGCGGGTCCGCCGCCTCGGAAGAGGCGGCCCCGGAGTCCGGCGCCGATGGCCGCAGGGTCCCGCTCTCCGATATCATCGTCACGACGAGCAGCAAGATGGTCGACCTGCAGGACCCGGAGGTCCGCCGCATGCTCACCGACCTCGTCAAGTACGAGCTCGACCAGGCGACGCACTACCGGCGGCAAGGCCAGACCATCGACGCGGTGCTGCAGCTCACCGAAGCCGAGAAGATCTCGCGGGCTCTCGACATGAAGGGGTCGGCCGCGGCCATCCGCAAGATGATGGATGACCTGCGGGGCCAGACCTGAGCCGCCCCGTCAGTTCGTAAGACTCCGTAACGGGGCGGGACTGATCGGCCTAGCGCTATTGAGCCGTCCCGCTAGTTCGCAAGACTCTGAAGCGGGGCGGGAATGCGCCCCCCGCGCTCGACGAACGCGTCGTTGACGGCGCTGCTCACGGCCATCACCGGCGCTTCCCCGAAGAGCCCGCCCAGCGTGACCCAATCGCCGACCGTCTTGCCATGGGCGGGGATGAGGCGAGCGCCCGTGGTCTTCGCGTTGATCATGCCGATGGCCATGACGTCGGCGATCACGCCCGCGAGAGCGTTGCGAGTAATGTCGCCGGGCACGACGATCATGTCGAGGCCGAGCGAACAGACCGCAGTCATGGCTTCGAGCTTCTCGATGCTCAGCACGCCGTCGGCGGCGGCCTTGGCCATGGCAGCGTCCTCGCTCACCGGGATGAAGGCGCCCGAAAGGCCGCCGGTGGACGACGTGGCCATGGTGCCGCCCTTCTTGACCGCGTCGTTGAGCATCGCCAGGGCGGCCGTGGTGCCGGGGGCGCCCACCTGACCCAGACCCATGCTCTCGAGGATCTCGGCGATGGAGTCGCCGACGGCCGGGGAGGGCGCCAGTGAGAGATCGATGATGCCCATCTGCGCGCCCGGCATCTGCGAGGCCTCGCGGGCCACGAGCTCGCCCACGCGGGTGATCTTGAAGGCGGTGCGCTTGATGAGGTCCGCGAGCTCGATGAGCGAGGCCTCGGGGTGGCTGGCGACGGCGCCCCGCACCACGCCGGGGCCGGAGATGGCCACGTTGACGCTCACCTCCGGTTCGCCGCTGCCGTGCAGGGCGCCGGCCATGAACGGGTTGTCCTCGGGTACGTTGCAGAACACGACGATCTTGGCGCAGCCGATGCAGTCCTCCGCGGCGGTCTTCCTCGAGACCGACTTGAGCACGTCGGCCATGCGCACCACCGCGTCCATGTTGATGCCGGCGCGCGTGGACGCCACATTGACCGACGAGCACACGCGCTGCGTGCCGCTGATCGCCTCGGGGATGGCCTCGATGAGGGCGCTGTCGGCGTGCGTGAACCCCTTCTGCACGAGGCAGCTGAAGCCACCGACGAAATCGATGCCGATCTGCTCGGCGGCGGCGTCGAGCGCGTGCGCCACCTCGACGTAGGCGGCGGGGTCGTCGCTGCCCACCACGTGGGCGATGGGCGTCAGCGAGACGCGCTTGTTGACGATGGGGATGCCGTACTTGTGCTCGATCTCGTCGGCCACGCCGACCAGCCGGCCGGCACGCTGCACGATCTTGGCATGTACCCTCTCGGCGACCTCGTGGGGATCTCGCCCCGCGCAGTCGGTCAGCGAGATGCCCATCGTGACGGCGCGCACGTCGAGGTTTTCGGACCTGATCATGCCGACGGTCTCGAGGATCTCCTGCTCGGTGATGAAGACCACGGGGCGGCTCCTGGAGGGGGCGGGCGCCGCTAGATGCGGTGCATGAACTTGAAGATGTTCTCGTGCTGCACGTTGATCTGCAGGCCGACGCGCGCACCGGTGGCCTCGAGGGCGTCCTTGAGCGCGGCCATCGTCGTCTCGGTCTCGTCGAACGACACGAACATGATCATCGTGAACAGCCCGTTCGCGACGGTCTGGCTCACGTCGTCGACGTTGGCGTTCTGCTCGGCCACGGTGGTGGCCACGCCGGCCAGGAGGCCGCGGCTGTCGGGGCCGAGCGCTGTGACGATGACCGATGTGCGCATGGGGGTCGTTCCCTCGGAGCGAGTGGGCGGAGACAGGCGGATAGTATACTAGCGGGGATTCCGATGCCCTCCGCCCCCGGCTCCACAGACGCCGTGCCACTGACCGTCCCCGGCCGCCTCGACCGCCTCGACCGCGAACTCTCGCGGCGTGCGGCCATCGGCTGGCCGCACCCGCGCTGGTTCGCGCTCCCGCTCGGCGCCCTCTCCTTGACGGCCAACTACGGCATCCTCTGGTACGTCATCTCAATTCTGCCCTGGGTCTTCGGCGAGCCGCGGCCCCTCGCCCGGGCCCTCTACGTGGCCGCGCCGGTGACGGCCGTGGAGGCGGCAGGCTTTCTCATCAAGCACTTCGTGGCAAGGCCGCGGCCGCCTATCGCCGACCCCAGCCAGCCCCAGCAGATCCCGCTGCCCTTCAGCAAGTCGTTCCCCTCGTCGCACGCCGGCATGGCCGTGGTCGGCAGCTTCACCGTGGGCACCTTGTACCCCGCCGCGCTGCCGGCCCTCATCGCGCTCACCGTCGTGCTGTGTTTCAGTCGCGTGTATCTTGGCGTCCACTACCTCGGCGACGTTTTTGGCGGGCTGGCGTTCGGGCTCGTCGTCGGCGCCCTCTGGATCCTTCTGGTCCCGGCGCCGCTCTGAGATGACCGCGCTGCGCTCACGTGGTGGCCTGCTCGCGGTCGCGGTGGCGGCGGCCCTCGTCCTCGCCATCGGTCTGGCGGCAGCCGGCGCCTTCGGCGGCTGCGACCAGACCGCCAAGAAGGCGGGCCGCCCCTCCGCCGCCGTGTCTTCCAGCGCCCACGGCGCGGTGGCCTACGTACTGGCCAAGACGTTCGCCACGACCGTGCACCCGCGCGCCGCCGACACCTGGGGCGAGATCGAGGCGCGCGAGTTCGTCTTCAACGCGTTCCAGCAGTACGGCTACTTCCCGCGCACCCAGGAGTTCATCGCGCGTTCTCCAGGGGGGCGCGTGCACTCCGCCAACATCATCGCCGTCAAGGAGGGGGAGTCTGCCAAGCGGCTGATCGTCGGCGCCCACTACGACTCGGCGCCCGTCGGCGAGGGCTACTCCGACAACGCCTCGGGCATCGGCCTGCTGCTCGAGACCGCGGCGCGCATCAAGTCGCAGGACACGCCGTACACCATCGTGTTCGTGGCCTTCGGCGGCGAGGAGAAGGGCCTCCTGGGCTCCCGCTACTACGCGCGCGCCATGAACGACCTGGAGCGGCGCGCGACCATCGGTATGATCGACCTCGACGCCGTGGCCGGCGGCACCGCGCTCTCGGTGACCAGCCGCTTCGGCGGTCCGACCTGGCTGCGCGACGACGCGCTCACGGCAGCGAAGAGCCTGGGCATCCCGTTGGGCACCAGCCCGGCCGGCAAGGGCCGACCGGCCGGCGTCTCCATGGCGCCCAGCGACGACGAGCCGTTCGCCCTCCAGGACATCGCCACGGCGGCGTTCACCGCCACGGACTGGACGGCGGACGACACCGGCCTCGCCGCCACCGGCGAGGGCGGCCGCCTGTGGCACAGCCGCAAGGACACCGTGGCCTACGTCGAGCGCACGTACCCGGGGCGCGTCCGGCGACAGCTGACGGACATGTCGCGCCTCCTCGAGACCCTGCTCACCAGCAAACTGGAGAAACGCCCGTGAAACTCGGCATCGTCGGCCTGCCCAACGTCGGCAAGACGACCCTGTTCAACGCCCTCACCCACGCCGACGCGGCGGCGACCACCTACGCCTACACGTCGGCCGAGTCCAACATCGGCGTGGTCGCGGTCCCCGACCCGCGGCTGGACCGCCTCGACGAGGTACTGGAGACGCCCCGCAAAGTCAACGCGACCATCGACGTCGTCGACATCGCCGGCCTGGCCGAAGGCGCCAGCCGCGGCGAGGGTCTCGGTAATCGGTTCCTCGCCGACATCCGCGGGGTCGACGCCGTCGCGCACGTGATCCGCGTGTTCGCCGATCCGGAGGTCGCCCATGTGCGCGAGACCGTCGACCCCAGGGCCGACGTGGACCTCGTCGAGACGGAGCTCGTCCTCGGCGACCTGGAGCTCGTCGAGCGCCGCATCGACAAGACGCGCAAAGCGGCGCGCAGCGGCGACAAGGCGGCCCGGCGCGAGCTGGCGACGCTCGAAGACCTGCTCGCCGCGCTCCAGCAGGGCCGGCTGGCGCGCGGCGTGGCGCGCCATCGCGAAGACGCGCCTCTGTTCCGCGAGCTCGCCCTCGTCAGCGATCGGCCGGTCCTCTTCGTCTTTGACACCGACGACGACGTGGGCGCGGCGCCAGCGCTCGCCGCCCACGCCGCGTTCGTGGAGTGGGCGCGCGGCCGCGGCGACCAGGTGGTCGCCGTCGCCGCGCGCCTCGAGGCCGAGCTCGCCGACCTCGAGCCCGAAGACGCCGCCGAGTTCCGCGCCGAGCTCGGCGCCGACGAGGCGGGGGCCATCGACGTGTTCCTGCGCGCGGCCTACGAGGTGCTCGGCTACATCACGTTCTTCACCGGCGACTTCCGCAGCAGCGAGTCGCGCGCCTGGCAGCTGCCCCGCGGCTGGACCGCCAAGCAGGCCGCGGGGCGCATCCACAGCGACATCGAGCACGGGTTCGTGCGCGCCCAGGTGGTCAACATCGACGACCTCATCGAACTGCGTTCGTTCCACGCCGCCCGCGAGAAGGCGCTGCTGCGCACGGAGGGCAAGGAGTACGTCGTCCAGGACGGCGACGTGATCAACTTCATGCACACGGGGTGAACCGCGGCGGCGAGGGTCAGTGGCCGGTGGAGCCGGCGGCCACGACGCGGTCGCGGCCGAGCCGCTTGGCGACGTAGAGCGCCCGGTCCGCGGCCTCGAGCAGACCTTCCTTGGTCTCGGCCGCCTCCGGATAGGTGGCCACGCCGATGCTGATGGTCAGGCCTCCGTTGTCGCGGTGGTGCTCGGCCACGGCGGCGCGGATGCGCCCGGCGATCTCCACGGCCTCGGGCTCGGCCGCCCCGGGCAGCACGACGACGAACTCCTCACCGCCGTAGCGCGCGAGCAGGTCGGCGCGGCGCGTGCAACTCTCGATGATGCGCGCCGTGGCCCGCAGGGCGGTGTCGCCGGCGGCGTGCCCCAGGCGGTCGTTGTACTCCTTGAAGAAGTCGAGATCGCAGAAGAGGAGCGCCACGCCATGACTCTCGTGGCGCGCCCGGCCCAGCTCCTCGGTCAGGTGCTCGTGCAGGTGGCGATGGTTGTAGAGCCCGGTCAGGCCGTCGGTGATCGCCTCGATCTCGGCGCGGCTCAGCCGGACGGCCGCCTCCTGCAGCGTCGAGACCGGGGTCTCCGTGGTCATACGCGCGAACCCCTTGGCGCCGCTCGCACTCAAGGCGGGCACGTCGGCCGCCACGGCGGCCAGGATCTCGCCATCCTTGCCCACCAGCGGCGCGAGGCCGTTGACCCACACCCCGAAGTTGTCGACGAAGAGCACGTTGGAGCAGATGGGGCGCCCCGTGAGGACCTGGGCCAGAGCGTCGTCGGCCATCACCACCTCACCGATCGGAGTGAAGTCGACCTCGCCCTCCTCGTCCGCGTCGACAATGATCACGTAGCGTCCTTCCAGCCGCGTCTCCGTGGTCATGAACCGCACCTCGGGGTGAGCGTCGCGCACGCCTCGCAGCACCGTGCGGATCTTGGCGTACTCGGGGTCCGCCTTGTCCTCAGGGGTGCGCAGGGCCGCGTGCCGCTCGGGGTCGATGCGCGCCGCCGCCTCGGCGGCGGCGCGCATCGCCACCGCCCGCAGCGCGGCCAGCCGCTTCAGCACGCGCAGAAACGCGTCCGTCAGGCCGGGGTCGAACTGCGTGCCCCGGCAGCGCCGCAGTTCGGCGAGGCACTCCTCGTAGGTGCGCGCTTCGCGATACGGACGTTGCAGGGACATGGCGTCGTAGGAGTCGACGACGCACATGGCGCGCGCCAGTTCGGGGATGTCCTCGCCGGCGAGTCCGTCGGGATACCCCTTGCCGTCGTACCGCTCGTGGTGGTGCCGCACGGCAGCCACCAGCTCCGCGGAGAAGAGCGGCTTGATGATCTCCGCGCTCACGGCCGGGTGCTGCCGCATGAGGTCCCATTCCTCGGCGTTCAGCGGACCCTGTTTCACGAGGACCCTGTCGGAGACGCCGATCTTGCCGATGTCGTGGAGATACGCGGCCTCGCGCACCTGCTCGATCCATTCCGGCTCCCAGCCCAGTTCTTCGCCGAGCAGCACGGTGTACGCGGCCACGCGCGCCGCGTGCCCCAGGGTGTAGTAGTCCTTGGCATTGAGCGCCGTGGAGAGCCCTTTCAGGTTGCTCAGGTGAAGGGTCTTGATCTCCTGATAGAGCCTGGCGTTGTTGGCGGCCAGGGAGAGATGCACCCCTACCCGCTCGAGGATGCCCCCGTCGACCGCCGAGAACGCCCCGGGGGAGGCGCCCTCCAGCATGAGCACGCCGATCAGGATGTGCTGGTCGAACAGCCCGACGGCGGCGCTCGAGAGGCTGCCGACGACCGCGGGGTGCCCTTCGGGCAGGGACCCTGCGTCCATGCCGTCGAGGATGACCACGCGCTCGCGGCGTAGCCGCTCGAGCACGTCGCCCAGAGCGTCGCCGGTCATCGACACCGCGCGTGGACGCTCGGAAGGCCGCGACCCGTACACCTGGGTGAACTCGCCGAGCTCCACCAGCGTCAGGCTGTAGCTTGCGATGGGGACGAGATGGCTGAGACCGGCGACCGTGGCCTCTGCGATCTCGCCGAGATCGAGGCTGGCCGTGGTGCGTCTGGCGATCTCGTTGAGCACCTCAGCCTCGCGATTGCGGCGCTCGAGGTCGCCGATCAGCAGCGCGTTGTCCATGGCCAGGCCGGCGACGCGGCACACGGCCTCTACGAGGCCGATCTCGTCGCCGGAGAACACGCGCTCCCGGCGGGTCTCTGTGAGCTCGAGCGTGCCGGCGACCGCGCCCTTGGCGATGAGCGGCACCACGAGGTAGCTCTTCACATCGTGCTCCGCCAGCCACGCCCGGCTCTCGGTGTCGATGCGCGGGTCGTCCAGCGACGCGACGGCCGCCGCGCGCTGGGTCTCGATGACGAGGCGAGTCACCGGCCAGCGCTCCAGGCCGACGAACACCCCTGGCACGGTCCCCTCGGTCGGTTCGCCCAGCGACGACGTGGCCACGCACTCGAGCCGGGCGTCGCCGGCGAGCAGGAAGGCGCTGCATTCGCTCACGTCGGCGACGGCGCGCACGCGTTCGGCGACCATCTCGAGAAGCCGGCGTGTGTCGAGCGCCCCCGACAGCTCGGCGCTGACCTCGTTGAGCAGCGCCGCGCGCTGGGCGCTGCGGTCGAGCTCACCGTACAGGCGCGCGTTGACGATCGCCTGCCCCACCACCTGGCTCAGTCCGCGCAGCAGGTCCGGCTGCCCGAAAGACCGCGGCTCGATGTCGTAGAGCGCCGTGGCACCCACGATCTGGGCGCCGTTGATAAGGGGGACGATGACCCCCGAGCGGAAGTCGTACTGCGCCCAGCGCTGCCGCTCCAACGGGCTGGCGCGGACATCCGTGACGATGTCTTCGACCGCCACCGGACGACCGGTCCTCAGCGCCTGGCCGGTCAAGGGGTAGTCGGCCATTGCGAACTCCTGGCCGGCGAAGTCCTGGGCGACCGCGTCCGTGCCGTCGACCCCGACCAGGGCGCGGAGCAGTTCCCCATCCAGCGCATAGATGTCGCACGCAGCCGCGCTCGTGGCCACGCGCATCCTTCGCGCGATGGACAGGAGCACACGGTCCATGTCGAGCGTCGCGCCGAATTCGAGGCCGCCCTCCACGAGCGTGCGCAGGTCGCGGTTACGCCCTTCAAGGCGGCCCAGGAGGTCGGCGTTCTCGATGGCGCCGGCCACCAGCTGCCCCACGCCGGCCGCGAACTCGATACCTTCCCGCCAGTCGCGCGGGCGCGTGCCGTAGAGGTCGATCAGGCCGACCGCCGCGTCCTTGACCACGAGGGGGATGCAGAGCTTGCTGTGAAGACCCTGCGCGAGCAGCGCGTCGCGCTCCTGCGCCGTGAGCTCCGACGCCTCCACATCGGCGACCACCAGAGTGCGATGCTCGGCGAGCGCCCTCGCACTCGTGGGGCTGCCCGAGAGGTCGAGGACGCTGCCCTCGCACGACCCCGGGAACCCGTCCGCCCCCGCGCTCACCACGCAGCGATAGCTGTCGCCGTCGATATGGTACATGTCGCAGCGGGCGGCCTGGACGGCCTCGAGGAGGCGCGTCGCCACGGTGCGCAGAAGCTGCTCCACGCCGTAGGTCCGGGACAGGAGCTGGGCGAGGTCGAAGAGCTCGCGCAGCACCCTGGCGCGATCCTCCAGCGCGGCCAGCAGCAACGCCTTCTCGAGCGCCCCGGCCACGACGTGGGCGGCGCCGCGGGCGTATTCGAGCGCCCGGGCGAACGCGCGGGGCCGATCGCTGTACAGCTCGATCACGCCGACGACCCGGTCCTGCACCAGCAACGGGACGCACAGCTCACTGGCGAAACCGTACTCGTCGTACACCTCGAGATCCTCGTCACTGAGGCGCGGGTCATCGCGGTCCTCCACATGGGCCACGGCGCCGTCGGCGAACGCCTCGCGAACGACCGGCGAGACCTCGGTGCGCAGCACGGCGCCGACGGCCTCTTCGTCGAGGCCGCCGCGATCCAGGCTGACGAGACAACGAAACACGCCCTCGTCTTCCAGCCTGTAGATGTCGCAGGTGACGGCGCCGGTCGCCGCCAGCATGAGACCGGCCACATCGCGCAGCAGTTCGTCGGCGTCGCGCCAGCGGCTTGCGGCCTCCCCGAGATCGGCGAGCGCCCTGAGGACCTCTCGCTCGCCGCCTTCTCCGTCGCGGCCTCTGCGCAGCAGACGGTCGCGAGTCAGGCCCTCGAGGGCGGCCCGCTCGAAGCGCCGGTGACCGCCCGGGCTGCGCCGGCAGGCCAGCACCCCGGCGTCGCCCGCACGGCGCACGGTCGCCGGGCTCACGCCCAGCTCAGCCGCGGCCTCGGCCACGCTGAGAAGCCCGGATGTCGAAGGTCGTCGTGTCAAGGTCACCCGCCGCTCGCAGAAGAGGTATCGGCAGCGGTGGACCAAAACTTAGGCAAAACTCTCACGAAGGCACGGAAACCGCCGCTTGGCGGCTTCGCAGAGTCCCGTGATCGAGCGGGGACGGGACTCAGAGACCCGACAGTACCTCGACGTCGGCGGCGACTGCCTGGACCGGGTACGACTCGGCCACCGGCCCCGTGAAGCGCACGGCCACACGGAGGCCGTCGCGGAGGTCGCCGGAGGCCAAGCTGCGCCGGCCTTCGCCGGCCGGCGCCCACACGACCGTGTCTGCCGTGGTGCGCACCATCGCGCGGTCGTAGACGCCGGAGACGTTCGGGTCGGCCACCACCAGGAAGGACACGGTGCCGTCGGCGGCCGCCGAGAGCTGCGAGAGGCGGCCCGTGATGTCGGCGGCGCCGGCGGGCGGCGGCGTCTTGCCGCCGCCCGGGTCGCCGCCGTCCCCGCACGCCCCGACGGCGACGAGCGACAGCGCCACGAGAGCGACCGCAGCCGCAAGCGCCGAACCCGTGTGTCTCATCGGCGCTCCTTCCCCGGGCGCTGTCGCACCCGTCGACGTCAAAGCAGGGAGACGCGCGGTAGAATCGGGAGGTTCGCGCACCAACGAAAGGATCGCCGTGACATCCGCAGCCGCCTCGAACTCAGCCCCGGCGGGCTATCGCCTGCGACGTCCGAGTGCCGAGGATGCCCCGGCCGTGGCCGATCTGAAGCGGGCAGTCGAGGTCGCGCAAGACGGCGACAGCGACGTGACGCCCGCCCAGATCGTGGAGGAATGGGCCCTGCCGCGCCTCGTGCCGGACGAGGACCTCTGGCTGGTCGAGACCCAGTCAGGCGAGCTCGCGGGCTACGCCCTCGTCTGGATGGAGGATCCACCCAACGTGTTCGTCGCCGATCAGACGGTGCACCCTGCCCACCGCGGCCACGGTCTCAGCGAGCTCCTGCTGGAGCTGAGCGAGTCGCGCGCGGCCCGCGCGGCCGGACCCGCGACTGGCGGGGCGCCCGCGAACCTGGGCGTCTGGACCCACGAGGACGACACCGAGCGGCGCGCCCTCTACGACCGCCAAGGCTTCCGCTACGTGCGCACCTTCCTGCGCCTCGAGGTCGATCTCGGGGAGCCACCGGCGGCGCCGGTCTGGCCGGCGGGCATCACGGTGCGCGGCTTTCGCCGGCGCCGCGACGAGGCGGCCGTGCACGCCGCCGCCGAGGAAGCCTTTCAGGACCATTGGCGCCCCGACACCATGGACCTGGACGAGTGGCTCGCCTTCCGCTTCACGCGCCCCGACCTCGACCTGGGCCTGTGGTGGGTCGCCTGGGACGGCGCGGAGGTCGCCGGCAGCCTGCTGGCCTTCGAGTCGCCGCTCGGCGGCTACATCGACTCGCTCTTCGTGCGCAGGCCCTGGCGCGAACGGGGACTGGGCCGCGCCCTGTTGCGGGAGGCCTTCGCCGAACTGCGCCGGCGCGGCATCCGCCGCGCCTATCTCGGGGTAGACAGCGAGAACCCCGCCGGGGCCATGGGCCTCTACGAGTCCGTCGGGATGCGCCCGCAGCGAGGCGCTCACCTCGTCTTCGAGAAGGACCTGCCGGGCGGCTGAGACCTTGCCGGGCGCCGGGCGCCGGTCATGCGCCGCGCGGCCGGCGCCGGCGTCGCGGTCAGCGCGGCGCGGCGGGCCGCGCCGCGCGAGCCAGGCGCCTCAAGCGGCCGGCCGCGACCAGCAGCACGCCGCCGAACACCACGCCGAACAGGCCGATCGCCCAGGTGATCTCCAGCGGGTCGTCTTTGGGCACGGCGATCAGCGCGATGCCCACCAGCAGAGAGAGGCCGCCGGCGAGGAACAGGGATGCGTCGCTGCCGGCCAGCCGTCGCAGCCGCACGCCGGCCTCGATCTCGAAGACGCCGGTCACGATCGCCCAGGCGGCCAGCAGCGAGAGCAGACTGAGGCCGCCGATCCCCGGCCACGCCAGCGCCACGAGGCCGACCGCCACACCGACGACGCCCTCGACGAGTACGACCCACCACTGCTCGAGCACGTCGCGCCCGACGATGGCCACGGCGCCCAGCACCAGGCCGTCGACGAGCGCGAACGCGCCGAACGCGACCGCAACGACAGCAGCGCTGGGGTCTTGCCACAGGAGCACCGTGACACCGAAGACGAAAGCGACGGCGCCACGCATGGCGGTCATCCACCACTTCTCACAGAAACCGATCAAGACCGCGCTATCGTCAACCCCCGCCGCCCACGACGCAAGCGGCGGGCGCAAGATCGTCTGAGCGGCCGGCCCCGGGCGCCGGCGGCGCAGCGGCCGGCGGCGCCTTTCCTTGACACCCCAGGCACCCCGACATCTAATGAGTGCCGTAGAGCACCTGTCCGGTGGGGCCGGGAGGAGACGCGCACGTGGGGGACACGTTTGTCGGCTGTGAGCGTTCGCGGCGGCATGCCGCCTGTGGGCTGCACCGCACCGTGGCGTGCGCCTGCGGCCACCTGTTCTGCGAACTTGCATCCTGCTGACCTCCTTCGCCCGTTAGGCCGCCGGCCGGGCGCGCGCAGCGCGCCACCCCAGCGGCGGACCGCCTCTCGAACCACTTCCGGAGGGCACTTGCGAAGGACCATCCCATGAATCACGCCACGCTCCGCGTCTGGGACGAGAACGCCTGCCGCCGCGTCCACGCGGCCTCGCTGCGGCTGCTCGCCGGGACCGGCGTCGACATGAAGCACGAAGGCGCCCGCGAGCTGTGCGCCGGCGCAGGCGCAGCCGTGGACGGCCGCCGCGTACGCCTCCCGGCGGCGCTCGTCGAACAGGCGCTCGCCAGCGCTCCGCGAAGCTGGACGTTGCGGCCCCGCGGCGGCGACTCGGCGCCGCTGGAGCTCACGCCCGGCAACACCTACTTCGGCAGCGGGCCGGACTGCCTCTACGTCACGGACCCGAGCACCGGCGCCCGTCGCCGTGCGCAGCTGGCCGACGTGACCGCCGCCGCCATCGTCGTCGACCGGCTGCCCAACCTCGACTTCGCCATGTCGATGGCGCTGCCCGACGACGTCGCCGGCGACGTCGTGGACGTGGCCCAGTTCGCGGCCATGCTCAAGGGCACGCGCAAGCCGCTCGTGGTCTCGAGCCCGTTCGGCGGCGCCTCGCTGTACGCGATGTACGAGATGGCGGCGGCCTGCGGCGAGGCCGGCAGCTTCGCCTGCCTCGCCATGTCCTCGCCGCCGCTCATGCTCGACAACGTCTGCTGCGACAAGGCGCTCGCCTGCGCCGACCTGCAGGTGCCGCTGGTGCTCGCCGGTTCCGTGTCGGTGGGATCTCAAGGCCCGGCGTCGCTCGCCGCCTGCGTCGCGGTCGTCAACGCCGAGGCGCTGGCCGCCCTCGTCGTCCACCAGCTCGCCCGGCCGGGCGCGCCGTTCGTCTTCGGCGCCGGCACCGGCGTCATGAACATGAGCACCGTCGTCGACGTCTACAACGCGCCCGGCGTCTTTCTTGCGAACCAGGCGCATCTCGACCTCATCCACGGGGTCTACGGCCTGCCGAGCTGGTCCTACGCCGGCCACTCCGACAGCAAGCTGCCCGACGAGCAGTGGTCGCTGGAGCTCGGCATCGCCACCGTCCTCGGCACGCTCTCACGCGCGACCCTCCTCCACGACGTCGGCTACCTTGAGAGCGGGCTGCAGAGCGCCCTCGAGGGCGTGGTGCTCGGCGACGAGATCGCCGGCTACGCCCGCGCCCTGATGACCGAGGTGGCGGTCGACGACGAGGCGCTGGCCCTGGCCGAGATCGAGGCCGCCGGGCCCGGCGGTAACCATCTCGGCACCAGGATGACGCGCGCGCGCCACCGGCGCTTCTGGCGCGCGCAGCTGATCGACCAGAACACCCACGAGCGCTGGCTGGCCCACGGCCAGGGCACGCTCCTGGAGCGCGTCCGGCGGCGCCTGCAGGAGCTGCTGGCCGCCGGCCCCGCCTTCACCCTCGACCCCGCCACCACTTCAGTGATCGACGATCTCGCTAGGCACCCACGAAAGGAGCCAGGATGAGCCACCGCAGTCGAGAGGGCGCCCACTACGGCAGGAGGATCCTCCTTTCTCTTCTGCTGGCCGCCGTCGCCGCCCTCGTACTGGCCGGCGTCGCGTACGCCGCATCGAGCCCGGCCCCCGACGCCAAGACCTCGCTGCACATCGGCTGGGTCCAGGACGTCGACAACCTCAACCCGTTCATCGGCCTCCAGGGCACCGACTACATGCTCTGGCACATGAACTACGACTTCCTCGTCGGCTTCGACCCCAAGACCCTGGAGCCGCGCCCCGAGCTGGCCACCGCGTGGGAGGTCTCGCCGGACGGCAAGGTGTGGACCTTCACGATCCGCAGTGGCTCGACCTTCCACGACGGCGTGCCGGTCACGGCCAGGGACGTCGCCTTCACCTTCAACTACATCATCGACAACGAGCTGCTCAACCTGGCGACGTACACCAACGGCATCGTCAAGGCCGAGGCCGTCGACGACACGACGGTGAAGATCTACACCGCCGCGCCCAAGGCCAACATGCTGCGCATGGTCGTGCCCATCCTGCCGGAGCACGTCTGGAGCAAGGTGAGCGGCAAGGCGGCGACCAGCACCTACCAGAACAAGCCGCCGATCGTCGGCAACGGGCCTTTCCAGATCGTCGAATGGCAGAAGGGCAAGTTCGTGCGCCTCGAGGCCAACCCCGACTACTGGGGCGGGGCGCCCAAGGTGGACGAGGTCATCTTCCAGCTCTACACCAACCCCGACACGATGTCGCAGGACCTCAAGCTCGGGACCGTCGACGGCGCCCTCGACGTGCCGCCGGCGCAGTTCAAACAGCTCGGCTCCGAGCCGGGTCTCACGGCCAACAACGCCACGAGCTGGCGGTTCATCGAGATCGGCATGAACTGCTACGACAACCCGAACTCCCTCGGCAACCCCGTGCTGCTCGACCCCGAGCTCCGCAAGGCCGTCAACTGGGCGGTGGACCGCGAGAAGGTCGTCTCGGTGGCGCTGAACGGCTACGCCACCGTCGGCTCCACGATCATCGTGCCCTACTCCAAGTACCACTGGGAGCCGCCTGCGGACAGCCTTTTCACCTACGACCCAGCCAAGGCCAACGAACTTCTCGACGCGGCCGGCTACAAGGACGTCAACGGCGACGGCTTGCGCGAGACAAAGGGCGGCAAGAAGCTCAGCCTGCGCTTCTACGCCACCTCGGATTCGCCCGAGAACCAGACCGCCGGCAAGCTCATCGTCGGCTGGCTCAAGGACGTCGGCCTCAAGCTGCAGTTCCAGGTGCTGGACGTCGGCGCCCTCATCGACGCCCAGTACAACTACGAGGGCGACACCTACGCCCCCGACTGGGACCTGTTCATCTGGTACTGGACGCAGGACGTCGACCCCAACTTCCAGGTCGACATCTACACGCCCGCCCAGATCGAGGGCTGGAACGACTGCCTGTGGACCGACCCCGAGTACACCAAGCTGAACACGCAGCAGTTGCAGACCATCGACGAGACGGCGCGCAAGCCGATCATCGACCGGATGCAGCAGATCTTCTACGAGGCGGCGCCCTACGCCGTCCTCGCCTACACGTTCCAGCTCGAGGCCTACAACACCGCCGACTGGCAGGGCTGGGTGCACGTGCCGGGCAACGCGACCGGCGAGCAGCAAGGCGCCGTGCTCTACAGCTACAACAACATCGACACCTACCGCTTCGTGGAGCCCAAGACGGCGATCGCCGTGGCGACCACGTCGTCAAGCAACACGACGCTGATCATCCTCGTCGTGGTCGTGGCGCTGGTCGTGGTCGTGGCGGCGGTCCTCCTGCTGCGCCGCGCCCGCGGGCGGGCGGAGATCGAGTAGGGCCGGCCGGCGGCGGCGCTGCGAGCGCCGCCTGATGCCCAGGGCAGGACGGCGCGGGCGGGAGCTTCGCCTCCCGCGCCGTCCTGTACACTCGTCTGGGCACACCAGCGGGAGGGACCATGGCCGTCATCGAGGCCGAACACCTGAGCAAACGTTTCGGCAAGAAGGTCCTCGCCGTCGACGACGTGAGCTTCAGCGTCGAGCCGGGCACCATCACCGGCTTCCTGGGGCCCAACGGCGCCGGCAAGACCACCACCCTGCGCATGATCGTCGATCTCGTGCGCCCGACCGCCGGCTCGGTGCGCGTCCTCGGCAGCCGCTACCGCGACCTCACGCGGCCCACGACCCGGGTCGGCGCGCTGCTCGATGCCTCCGGCTTTCATCCCGGCCGCTCCGGCGTCAACGCCCTGCGCGTCGTGGCGGCGAGCGCCGGCATCTCGTACGACCGCGTCGACGCGGCCCTCGAGATGGTGGAGCTCGAAGGCGCCGCGAGGCGCGCCGTCAAGGGCTACTCCACGGGCATGAAGCAGCGCCTGGCCCTCGCCGCCGCCCTGCTCGGCGACCCCGAGGTCCTTTTGCTCGACGAGCCGGCCAACGGGCTCGACCCCGAGGGCATCCGCTGGCTGCGCACCTTTCTCCGGGCCCGCGCCGCGGAAGGCCGCACGGTGCTCGTCTCCAGCCACGTGCTCGCCGAGGTCGAGCAGACCGTCGACGACATCCTCATCATCAGCGAGGGCAAGCTCCTCGCTCAAGGCCCTATCAGCGAGCTCACGCGCACCGCCCAGCCGGTGGTCCGCGTGCGCTCGCCGCAGGCCGAGAAGCTTGAGGGTCTTCTGGTCGCCAAGGGCGCCGCGGTGAACCGCCTCGGCGACGCCCTTGCCGTCCGCGGACTCGCCGGCGCCGAGGTCGGCGAGGTCGCGCAGCGGGGTGGCGTGACCCTCCACGAGTTATTCACCGAGCAGCCCCGCCTCGAAGACCTCTTCCTGCAGATCGCCGGCACGAGGAGGGATGCGTGAGCGCCCTCCTGCGCGCTGAGCTGCTCAAGCTGCGCAGCACGCGCACGGCCCTTGGCATGGGGATCGCCGCCGCACTGGTCACCGTGCTGCCGGCCGTCCTGCTGATCGCGTTTCTGCCCAAGGGCACGATCGGCGGCGACGAAGCGCGCAGCATCCTGATCGCGGGAAGCAGCCTGGTGACGTACATCCTGCTCGTGTTCGGCATCCTCGGCATGACCGGCGAATACCGGCACGGGACGATCACCTACACCTATCTGGCCACGCCGCGCCGCGGCCGGGTGATCGTCGTGAAGCTGGCCGTGTACGCCGTCGTCGGTTGTCTCGCGATGCTCCTCGCACTTCTGCTCGCCAACCTGATCGGCGTGGTCGGGCTGCCCATCCGCGGCGTGAGCTATCCGGCCCCCGACGGCGCCGCACTGGCCGACTACGCCCGGCAGATCGTCACTGCCGGGCTCATCACGGCCTTCGGCGTCGCCCTCGGGGCGCTGTTTCGCGCCCAGGTCGTGACCGTCGCGGGCACGCTCCTCTGGGCGCTGATGGTCGAGCCCCTCATCGTCGCCCTAAAGCCTCACATCGGGACCTGGCTGCCCTTCAACGTGTTCAATCAGGTCATCTCGCTGGGGATCGGCACCGAAAGCGGCGTTGCCGGGGAGCTCTCACGCCCCGAGGCGCTCCTGGTCGCCATCGCGTACATCGCCGTGTTCACCGTCGCAGCTGTGTTCATCTCGATGCGCCGTGACGTCACGTGAACGGTGGCGCGTGAGCGCCCGCGACCCCGTCATCCGGGGACCGCTCGCCGGGCAGGGCGCGCTCGCCGAAGGCATCCTGCGCGCCCTGCCCGACTGGTTCGGTATCGAGAGCGCCATCGTCGACTACGCCCGTGCGGCGCACGAAGGCCCGACGTTCGTCGCCGAGGCCGGCGGGGAGACCATCGGTTTCGTGACCCTCAAGCAGACCAGTGACTGCGCCGCCGAGCTGCACGTGATGGCGGTGCTGGCGCAGTGGCAGCGGCGCGGGGTCGGCGGCGCGCTCGTAGCGCGCGCGGCCGCGTACGCCCGCGCCGGCGGCTGCGCCCTGCTCCACGTGAAGACCCTGGGCCCGAGCGACCCGGACCCGAACTACGCCGCCACGCGCGCCTTCTATGCGGCCGTCGGCTTCCTGCCGCTTGAGGAACTGCCGCAGGTGTGGGGGCCTGAGAACCCCTGCCTCATCATGGTCCGGGCGCTTACTTGGCCGGCGCCGGCGGCGTGAACACGCGCGCCGCAAGCTCTTTGTCGAGTTGATAGAGGCCGGCCGGCTGGTCGCCCGCCATGCCGAACTTCTGCACCATGTCGTTGGCGGTCTCTTCTTCCTCGACCTGCTCGGCGATGAACCACTGCAGGAAGTTGTACGTGGCGTGGTCCTTGATCTCCAGGGCCAGCGAGGCGAGGTCGAAGATGCGCGCCGTGACCTTCTCCTCGTGAGCCAG
>Ga0315284_10001506_pt1 | contig 33243 bp, 23 predicted proteins | sample YL17G09_16_MG_FD_203696 | JGI IMG/M metagenome (GOLD analysis project Ga0315284, IMG submission 203696) | Sediment microbial communities from Yellowstone Lake, YNP, Wyoming, USA - YL17G09_16 | ecosystem: Environmental > Aquatic > Freshwater > Lake > Sediment | place: USA: Wyoming | collected... | reverse complement strand
GGGGTGGTGATGACCATGCCCGCTTCGAGAGTTTCGAATTCGCGGCCGGCCGCGGGCGGACGCTTTTCGTCCCCCGTGATCATGATCTCGCTCATGATCGCCGCGCCGGCGCTCGTGCCGCCGATGATCGCGCCGTTCTCATAGATCTCGAGGAGCTTGCGGTGAACGGGGGTATCGAGGAGAGCCTTGGTGACCCGGGCCTGGTCGCCCCCGGTGAAATACACGCCGCCCGCGTCGTCCAGGATCGCGGAGGTTTCAGGCTTGAGGGCCTGCTCCCGGGTGAGATTGAAGTAGACGGCGTCCTTGGCGCCCAGCGTCTTGAATTCTTCGACCATCGCCTTGCCCGATTCGTCCGGCGTGGCGCCGGCCATGGGCAGGACAACGATTCTGCCGCTCTTGAACCGGCCGGCGAGCTCGACGAATTTTTTCATCATGCTCACCGGGCGGTTCCCGCCGCCGATGATGAAAAGGTGGCCTTTGAACGCGGCTTGAGCACAAAGGACCGATCCGAAAAGCATGACGAACAACAGGAAACGAAGTTTTTTCATATAGCTCTCCATCGGGCGCGTCCGGGTTCCCTTCTATTTCAGTCCCAGCCCCGCGTGTTTCCGGGCGATCGTCTCGGCCAGCGTTTCCAGGGCGTCGAAGTCCCCTTCGCGGGGCTTTCCGCGGCAGATCACGGGCGCCAGGACCTCGACCTTGAGGTTGGGGATCATGGCCGCGATCTGGTCGACGATCTTGTGACCCCAGCCGTAGGAGCCGATGACCGAGGCGAATTTCAGCTTCGGCCGCAAAGCGTTCGCCAGGAAGACCGCATGAGCGAGCTGGGGATGAGGTCCGATATGGACCGCCGGCGTCCCGAGGACGATCGTCGCCGCGTCCACGAGGGCGATGGCCAGTTTGCCGATATCGGTCTCGGCCAGGTTGAATTGGTGGACCCGGACGCCGCGTTCGGCCAGGGCGGCGACGAAATGATCGACCATCGAAGCCGTGCTGCCGTGCATGGAGATGTAGGCCACGACGGCTTCGTTCCTCAGCCTGTCCGAGGTCCATTCGCGGTAGGCTTCGAGAATGAATTCCGGCCGGCCGTAGAGAGGCCCATGCGACGGCGCGATGATCCCGATCTCGAGCATCTTCAGCCGCTCCAGGTTCTTCTGGATCGCCGTCCGGAACGGCATCATGATCTCGGCGAAGTAGCGTTTGGCCGATTCATAAACAGGGGCCTCATCGGCTACGAAAAGATCCGACTGGGCGAGGTGAGAGCCGAAGAAATCACAGCTGAAAAGGACCTTGTCCTCGCGGAGATACGTGCACATGGTCTCGGGCCAATGGACCCACGGCGTATGGACGAACTCGAAGGTCCGGTCGCCCAGAGAGAGCGTCTGGCCGTCGTCGACGGTGAGGATCCTGTCTCCGGACAAGACGAGGTGGTCCATGAGGATTCCCTTAGCCTTGGGCGAGCAGACGACCTTGGCCTGGGGATATTTGGCCAGAATCTCCGGGATCAGGCCCGAATGGTCCTGCTCGCCGTGATGGGCGATCAGGTAATCGATGGAGACGACATCCCGGAGATTCTCGAAAAGGATATCGTGTTTCGAGGGGTCGACCGTATCGAGCAGCGCCGTCTTTTCGCTCCCCCGGACGAGATACGAATTGTAGCTCGTTCCGTCCGGCAGCGGGATCAATCCGTCGAAGAGCCGGCGGTCCCAGTCGACGGCGCCGACCGCGTATATCTGGTCTTTGATCTTGCGTGGTCTCATTGGTTTTTCCTTTCGTCGGTCTACGGAAAATGTTTAAAAAATACTATATGGGAACGCGCCTTATTTTTCAAGTCAGCGGATGGTCAGGCGGCCGATCAGCGCCCGGTGCCGGGGGAAGCGGGCCAGAAGATCCTCGCGGCGGCCGAACTCGAAGTCGGCGAAATCGAAGCCGGGCGCGACCGTGCACCCGCAGAGCGCGAACGACCCGGCTCTCAGCGGCTCCGCCCCGAACAGGACGCCTCGCGGAAGGACGGCCTGCAAGACCTCGCCGGCCCCCGGATCGCGGCCCAGGCGGAGCCGGCGATAGGAGCTTTCATCGAACGCGTGGAACAGAAGAGGACCGCCCTCATAAAAATGCCAGATCTCATCGGACCGGAGGCGGTGGATATGCGAGACCTGGCCGGCCCGCAGGAGAAAATAGATCGACGTCGAGAAAGCTCTGGGGCCGCCGTATCGGGCGGGAAGCGCTTCGGCGGGGATCGACTCCCCCGCCCGATAGATCTCGCGAAAATATCCCCCTTCGGGGTGTTCGATGAGCGCGAGGGTTTTGATCCAGTCAGCGGCAGTTTTCATAGTCCCTCCCGAAAAAGCTCGGTTCTCGAGAACAGGGAGACGGACCGAATCAAGAAATTCGGAACATGTCCCCGCCTATCTAAGCTTGCCCCGGCTCAGCGAGGCGAAAACCCCTCCCAGGCAGAGCGCCGCGAAAAACCAGAAAGCGGTCCTGACCGCGGTCAGGAACTGCGGGAAGACGTCCGGCGTGATCCGGGACGCTCCGAGGAAAAGGGCGAAGATGAGCATGGCCGTTCCCATGCTCAGCATCTGGCCTGTCATCCGCATCGTCCCCAGCGTGGCCGAAGCGACGCCGTAAAAACGTCTCTCGACGGAGCTCATCACGGCGTTGGTGTTGGGAGAGGAAAAAAGGGCGAAACCGAAGCCGAGGACGAGGAGGGCCGCGCCGATGAAAACGAGGCTGGTCGCCGGACCGAGGAGCGACAGCAATAAAAGGCCTAAAACGGAAACGGCCATTCCGGCCGAAGCCAGAAGACGAGGCTCGATCCGGTCCGATAGCCTTCCGGTCAAGGGCGAGAAGACCGCCATCATGACGGGTTGGGCGATGAGGATCAGGCCGGCCTTCTGCGGGCTCAGGCCTTTGAGGTATTGCAGATAAAGACTGACCAAAAAACCCACGGCAAAGGTCGCGCAGTAATTGATCAAGGCGGCCAGATTGGAGAAGGCGAAGACGGTGTTCTGACGGAACAGGTTCATGTTGAGGACGGGATTCGGCGTCCGCGTTTCCCACCGGATAAAAAAAACGGCACCGATGAGCCCGGCAAGCATCAAGATCCCGCCCATGGCTTTCGGAAGCCGGGACAGGCCGAGCATGATCGCGATGAGCGTCGCGCCGAGGAGGAGAGAGCCCGCGGCGTCGAATTTCTCCCCCCGCGCTTCGGCCCATTCTTCCTTGAGATACGCGACGACAAGAACGAAGACGACCAGGCCCAGGGCGCCGTTGATCCAGAAGATGCTCCGCCAGCCCAGGTTCTGGGTCAGAACCCCGCCCAGCACCGGGCCCAACGACAGGCCGAGGTACGTGGACGAGACATTGATGCCGAGCACCTTGCCCCGCTCGCTCACCGGATAGGCCGAGGTGAGCATGGCCACCCCGGTGCTGAAGATCATCGCCCCGCCGATCCCCTGGAGGACTCGTGACGCCAGAAGAAGGCCCGGCGACGGTGCGAGAGCGGATAAGACCGAGGTCAGGGCATAAGCCAGGCTTCCCCAAGCGAAAATCTTTTTGCGGCCGTGAATGTCAGCGAACTTGCCGAAGGGGACGAGGAAGACCGCCGCCGCCAGGATGAATGACGTCGGCACCCAGCCGAGGAGGACGGCGTTCATCGCGAATTCCCGGCCCATCGAAGGCAGAGCCACGTTGAGGGCCGACGACATGAAGGGCGTCAGGAACGCCGCGGCGGTCGAAACGATGAGGACGATGGTCCGATGCGGGACAAGAATCTCGTGTCGCGCGTCTTCAGTCTGCATCATCCGAAAATCCAGGTAAAGTCATGTTGAGTTCCGGCCACTGAGATACGGCCCCCCGTGGTGCCCAGGATGTCCCTTATCATTAATCAATCCAGGATATTCAGACCCGGGCGGCCACCCTCAGGCCGCGGCTGGGATAGGCCAGAAGCGCTTCTCCGGAGGCCGTTTGGAGGATCTTGCCGTCGCTTCGAAATTTCGGCGGAACGCCTTTCTTTGCTCTCCCGACCGTGAGTTCGAGCAGGCCCCTTCGGAATGGAAAAGAAGCCGCGATCCGGTCCAAGCCCGGCAGGAGTCTCGGCCGCAGGCGCAGGCCGCCTTCCTGAGGCTGCACTCCGAGGATGTGATGGACGAAAAGGATCACCATTTCCGCCCAATTCCAGGGAACGATCCCGACCTGGGGGAACGGAGGCGCCAGCCTTTTTCCGTAAAACTCGAACCACGTGCCGGCGCCGGCGCCGGGAACGGTGGCCAGCCAATTCAAGATCCGCCAGACGTTGTCGAAAAGCTCCATCTCGACGCAGGCCCGGGCCGCGAACAGGGAGGGGAACGGCCAGGCCCCGGGTGAATCGGGCTCCGAACTGGCATGATACCGGCCGTAACCTCCGCCTTGCCAGGCCTGGTTCCAAAGCGTTTCGAGAGAGGCCAGCGTCAGGCGGCAGAGCGGGGATTCCGGCGGAACGAATCCGAGAGCGATGGGCAGCGCCGTGGATGTGTCGGGATTGAGGAAATGATCGCCCGGCTTGGCCAGGGGCGCTCCGGCCGGCAGGCCGGAATCGGGCCGGGCGGTGATCGTCTCCTGGACGGGACCGTCCGCCCTTCGCCGTTTGATGAATCCCCGTTCGTCGATCATCCGGAATTCGGGATCTTCGAGCATCGCCGTTTTGAGCCGGAGCGCTTCGCCGTCCCAGCGGACGGCGTTTTCCTTGTGGCCTAACTTGCGGGCCAGAACGGCCGCCGCGCTCAGGCCGAACGATGTGGTGAGCTGGTGAACGAGCTCGATCCCCGGCTCGATCCCGTGGGCCTGGTGCCTTTCCCAGAACTCCCGCCGGTTGGCCAGAAGACCGCTCGGCCGATGGCGGAATGTATCCTTGAGGGGAAACTCCGCGGCGGCGGCGATCTTGTCCCAGTATTTGCGGGCGAGGCCGACATCGCCCGTCCAGAGGACATAGTCCTTGAATGTATAAAGCAGAAATCCGTTCTGGTCGAGCTCGACCTCCGCCGGGTCGCGCCTCTCGCTCGAATCGATCGTATCGCCCTCGGCGGTCACGAAGCGATCGAACAAACGCTCGAACATCGTCCCGGCCAAGCCCCGCTCTCCGATCATGGTCAGGGCCAAAGCGATCACGGCCTGGTCCCTCAGCCATTCGCGGTTATACTGCCAAACGCCTCCGTCCAGGCGTCCGGTCCGCGAAATCACGGCGGGAAGCTGGAACTTCGAAGCCCGCCAATAATGGTCGAGCAAGGGATGGCCGAAGTCGATCCGGGACAAGGATGTCCAGGAAGCGGCCGTTTCGGCTTCGACAGCCGACCGGCGGGTCCACTCGATCCGAACCTGATCATTCGCGGCGTCAAGGAGATAGCGGATGAAAAGCCTTTTCTCGCCGCCGGGACCCAGCCAGACGCTCTTTTCCAGGGATGTTCCCCGCAGACCCGTCCTGATCCCGAATCTCGCCTGCCGGCGCCTCCGGTTCTTGAGCCGGACCTCGCGGAGAATGACCGCTTCGGATCTGTCAGGGCAATAGAAAAATTCCTCGACCTTCAAAACCGTATCCCCCCATCGGACGCGGACGGCCGGGATCCGATGTTCCGGCGACCATGAGGCCGCGAAGCGTCCCGGCGCAGGCGTGAGGATCCCGGATTCCGTGGAGATATGGAGCATCGTCGGCGCCAGGCCCGTTTGAGCGTCCATCGTCAGGGCTTCCCGCTTTTTCCGGAGACGCTCAGGGTCCATGATGAGAAGCCCGACGGGCGTCCCGTCGCCGGCCGGGGCCGCCTGGACCGCGGCCTGGATCAGGCCGTTGCCGAGGAAAAAATAATCGACATTCTTGAGTTCCGTACGGACGTCGGGATGACCGGTGTTGGGGTCGTCATGATAAACGTGTTCCTTGACGTCGATCATCGGATGAAGATGAGCATGACCGTCATGAAAAGGACCGTGGTCAACAGGCCGACGAGGACCGCCCGCCACCACTTGAGCCGCTGGCTGACGCCGACGGCGATCATGATCAGGACGAGCATCCAGGCCACGGCCGCGATCTGGTAAGCCCAACCGAAGATCTGGAAGAATCCCGGCTGGGCCATGAGATCCATGAACTTCTCTTGGGTCATCCCCATGAGAAGCAGAACGGCGAAGACCGTTTCCGGGATCCAGGTCATGAACGTGGGGACCGTTACGGCGAAACCGAGCGCCGCCAACGTCCCCTCAAAGCTCCCGCTCCCCTTCCCCACGTTGCCCAAGAGCCGGGCTAAGCCCGCGGCCAGGATCCAACCCGCCGCGACGACGGGCAACGCGAAAAATATTTCAAAGAAATAATAGTTCTCAGCGGAGATGGCGATGACGGCCGGAGCCGTGATCAGGGCGCCTCCGGCGGCGAGCATGGCCACGGTCAGGGTATAAAGGATCCCGATCAGCAGGATCGCCTTGAAACCCTTGGAGATCATTTTCGGATCGGATTGGAGCGCTTGGAACGTGCGGCCCGGGCGGATGATCACCCCGCCGAAATAGCCCCAAAAACTTTTCATCGACGCCCTCCCGGATCCCCCTGTTCAGCTCACGAACAGGTCCTTGCTCGAAAAATTCGGATCGCTCGTCAGATTGAGTCCCAGCCGTTTCAGCCCGGCTTCATCGCCCGGCGTGGGAATATGGGTCATATGGACCTCGCAGTCGCGGAGGTCCTTGAGCTTTTCCAGGGCGATTTGGGCCATCGGGTTCACGGAGGCGTTGAGGCTCAGGCTGATCAGGACCTCTTCGACGTCCATGCTGGCCGCCTTGGCCCCTAGGATGTCTTTCTTCAGATGGCCGATCGCCTCGATGGTCGATGACGAGAGCAGCGGGATCTTGTCGGGGATCTCGGCCAGTCTCTTGATCGCGTTGAGGACCAGACTCGAACCGGCGTGCATGAGCGGCGAGTTCTCGCCGGTGACGATCGATCCGTCCCGGAGCTGGATCGCGGCGCCGCAGAAGATCCCTTTATAACCCTTGCCCCGGCCTCGGGCCTCTTCGGCCGCCTCCCTCGCCTGTCCGACGACCGGCCGGTTTTCCGGGCCGACCTTCATCTCGCGCATGAGAAGTTCCGCCCGTTCGACGGTGTTTCGGTCCACAAATCCCATGGCGTATTCACAGAGATAGCGGAAGTACCGCCGGACCAGCTCCTGGAGGGCCGCTTCGCGGACGACGGCGTCCGCCGTGATGCCGAAGCCGGCCCGGTTGACGCCCATGTCCGTCGGCGATTTGTACCGGGATTCGGCGCCGGTGATCTTTTCCAGGATCCGCCGGAGCACGGGGAAGATCTCGACGTCGCGGTTGTAATTGATGGCGACCGTTCCGTAGGCTTCAAGGTGGAAGGGATCAACCAGATTGAAGTCCTGGATATCGGCCGTGGCCGCTTCGTAGGCCACATTAACCGGGTGTTTGAGAGGGAGGTTCCAGATGGGAAAGGTCTCGAACTTGGCGTAGCTCGAGCGATGGCCGCGCCGGTAGTCGTGGTAGAGCTGGGACAGACACGTGGCCAGCTTGCCGCTGCCCGGCCCCGGACCGGTTACGACGACGAGCGGTTTCTCGGTCTCGATAAACTCGTTGGCGCCGTAGCCGACGTCGCTGACGATGAGATCCACATCCGTCGGATAGCCCTTGGTGAAGCTGTGGGTGTAGACTTTGACCCCGCGGCGCTCGAGCTTGTTCTTGAAAACCCGGGCCGAGGGCTGATTGTCGAACCGGGTGATCACGACGCCGCGCACCCCGATGCCCCAGTCCGACAAGTCGTCGATGAGCTTGAGCGCGTCGACGTCGTAGGTGATGCCGAAATCCGCCCGGACCTTCTTGCGTTCGATGTCGCCGGCGTAGATGCAGAGGAGGATATCGGCCTTGTCCTTGAGCAGTTGGAGCAGGCGCATCTTGACGTTCGGGTCGAAACCGGGTAGGACCCGCGCGGCATGGAAGTCGAAGAGGATCTTTCCCCCGAACTCCAGGTAAAGCTTGCTGTCCGAATTGCCGACCCGCTCGAGGATCGCCGCCGTCTGCTCTCTCAGGTATTTCTCGTTATCGAAGCCGATTCTCATCGTCATGCGGATCTCCTCTTCAGAGCCCTGGGCCGGACCGGCTCGGGCCGTTCCTCATCCCAGGGCCGGGCTTTTTATACCGCATGACGACAGCGGAGTCAATCCGCTCAAGAGCTCAAGAATGTCGCCGGGTCAATCTTCCTTCCCAGGAGCTAGTCCCGCGAATTGATTCGGCGGATCAGCTTGAAATCCTCGAACAGCCCGTAGCCGACGACGCTGTATTTCGAGCCGGGAGGATAGCCTCCTTTCGCGCCCTGCTGGAACGATCCCGGCCAAGCCCGGCCCAGCGGGGGCTCGTTGTGGAACGGTCCGAGGGTGTTCTTGAGCGTGCCGCAAACAGAGACCTTGACCTCGTTGGCCCCGGGCGCGATGAATTCCGTGATGTCGAGCCGGAACGGGGCGAAGGCAATGAATCCGGCTGATGTTCCGTTGACGAAGACCTCGGCCACGGCCCCTCTCCACGGACCGAGTTCGAGGAAGATCCGGTCCTGTTTGATGTCCCCGGAACTCAGATCATAGCTCTTTTTATAGGTCACGGTGCCGGAATAAAGGGACAGGCCTTGACCATTCCAAGGACCCAGGCTCAAAGATGCCGCCGGAATGATCCTGAAGCCCTTCCCTGCGCTCTCGATCCCGAACTCGCCCAGAATATAGATCGGCTCGAGCTCGGTGTGGATGGTGAACGGTTCGGCTTTTAGCGTGATCCGGTTCTCTCCCGACTTGACGAAGGGACCGATCTCGTAGACGCCGAAGGCACGGTCCAGCCACCACTGGTCCTTGAGAGGCTCGATCCCGCGATCGTTAATGGAGACCCGATAAAGGTGGGGCCGCTCGACCACCGCCCGGAGCGACGCCGTCGGGACCCCTCCGCCGAGCAAAAACCGGAATGTCGCTTCGAAACCGGAGTCGGCCGGGAACTTGTCCTTATCCAGGATGTTGGTCTTGTATTGGACCGCGCTGTCCCAGGGATTCCGGTCGAGGCCGTGATGCCGGAACGTCTTGAGCTGGGCTTCATAAAAATAAAGGTCTTTTTCGGTCTTTCCTCCCAAGGTCAGGTCGCAGTAGTCGAGCGTCAGGACGTTCGGAGAATCCCTTTGGACGCTCAGGGGCTTTAGGGGGTTGAGTTCCTCCTCATGGAAGACCGACGGAACCGTCGGATCGATCTTGTCGGGCCGCAGGCCGAGGAGAAGACTGCCGCCCGGCGGGAGGTCATAATCAAGGGTCATCCGGCCGCCCTCGATCTTAAAGGGATAGGGTCTGACCTGACCCGTGAAGGGGTCCCATTCTTCGCAGAACGCGGAGGGAGCGTTCAATGTCCCTCGGGAGGCCTTTTCTCCGCTCGCGTTGGCCAGAAAGAGGAGCTCGCCTCCCTGGAGAGTCCGGCGATGATGGAAAAGGAGGTCCGACCCGGCCTGCTCAACGTTCTTTTTGTTGAAGACGAGGACGGGCGGGCAAAGCCTCACGATGTCTTCGACCCAGGAGCTCGGGCTCGACCTCGTCCAATTCTGGGCGTGTGCGGCCGCGAACTTGGCCATCCGATCGTCCGATATTCCGTCGATAAAAGAGGGCGGCGCCGTTCCGGAGAGAACCTTTCCCCCTTTCGAGGCAACCTCGCTCAGAAGGGCGAACGTCGGCCCCTCCACGTTATCCATGCCGGGGGGCAGGACAACCAGGTCATAGCCGCGTTTGCCGAGGATTATTTTGCCCCCCTCGACCTTCCCCGACTCCTTGAGGGTGAACTCGCTGCCGAGATCGTATTCGATCTGATTCTCCTCGAGCCGGTTGACGAAATCCTGAAATTCCCGGCCGATGGCCTTGATCCTGTCCGTCTCGCCGCGCGGCGAATGGTGCATCCAAGCCGTCGTCGTCGGCTCGAGGACGAGGATGCGGTTCTCCTGCTCGCCCAAGGACAAGGCCGCAGAGAGGCGGCCGAAATAATCGGCCAGGACCTTGTACGCCGGCCACCAAGGCTCGTGATAGGAGAAGGACTGGGGATGATCGCGCTTGCGGGCTCCCATGATCGTCACGTAGGACAGATGCTGGTTCATGAAGTTGACGCCCAGGGCGTATTCCCAGTCCGCGATCCGCTTCTGGTCGAAGAAGGTCAGGTCCCATCCGGCGGCGCCGAAGGTTTCGGACATGGTTCTCTTCGTTCCGGACTGGTTGGCCGCGCTCCGGATCTCTTTCACCGCCCGGGCGTTGCCGAACTGGGCATGGGTGTCCGTCTGGAAGTCGTTCATGAGGATGTCGATGCCGGGCATGTGGGAGTAAGCGGCGAAGGCCAGGTTGTCCGGATTGACCACCGGCCGCGGCCATTCATGTTCCCAGTAATGTCCGCTGAAGATCAGCTTGTTCCGGGCCGCGTAATTATAATACGGCTTGGCCCAGCCCTCGATGAACAGGTCGAGGAGGGTGGCGTAGAAATCATGCCGGACGCGGGCCCAGTCGCCGATCTCATCGAAGAGCGAGGGCAGATGGAGCCTGAGGTCGTAGCCCCATTTGGCCTGGAATTTCTCGAAGAGCGCCGGCGTGTAATTGACGACGGTCATGTTCGGACCGCCGGGCGGATTGATCTCGGCCTCGTCCTGGAAGACGCCGGGGACCGTGCCGCCGAAATCAGCGCCGGCGGCGCGCTTGTAGGCGTTGAGCGTCACGTCCAGGAATTTCTCGGTGACGTCGCGGCGCATGAGATCGACATAGGTGAATCCGCCATACCAGGGATTCGGTTTTTGCCGGTTCAGGTCGAAGATATAGAAGTCGCCGCGGCCCAGCTCTTTCCCCCTGGCGCGCGCCTCCGAGGTGATCTCGTCGAAGCCCGAGGCCGACTTCCTTAAGACGACCAGGGGCTCGTTTTCGAACACGGCCGGCAGCGTCTCGGCCCTGATCAGGCGCAGGCCGGTCCGCGTCGCGTCCGGCATCTGCGCCGGAACGTGGCCGCCGGCGAATCCGGACGGATAGGAATTCTCGTCGTAGATCCAGATCTTCAGATCGAGCTTCTTGCCGATCTCTACAGCGTGCCGGAATAGGGACAGCCATTCCTCGGACAGATAAGGCGTGATGAGGCCGGGCCGAGGATGAACGAAGACGCCGCCGAGGCCGTGCGCTTTGAAGTCGGCCAGCTGGTCCTCGATCTGCCGCTCCGTGACGCGGTCGTTCCAAACCCAGAGGGGGGCGCTGCGGAACTCGGAAGGCGGGTCCTGGAACGTTTTTAGGACGGAAACGTAGGAGTCCACCGGGACGGCTTCCGGAGCCTTTTGACATCCGGTCGTCGCCGTCAGAGTCATGGTCACGACAAGCCCAAGACAGGTCCTAAATCGCATGATGATTCTCTCCCTTTCCAAAGATGGCCGAAACGCTTTTAGGAATTTCCTTTATTGACATTAATCCCCCCTACCCCCCTTAAAATCAAGGGAGGAGCTGTCAGCGTTACTGACGCCCAAAACACTCCCCATTTTTAAATTATTCGTCTTATCCCCCCTGCCCCCCTTAAAATCAAGGGGGGAGCTGTCAGCGTTACTGACGCCCAAAACACTCCCCATTTTTAAATTATTCGTCTTATCCCCCCTGCCCCCCTTAAAATCAAGGGGGGAGCTGTCAGCGTTTTGGGAAAGGAACGGAGAGGGCGGGATTCGAACCCGCGGTCCCGGTTTGAGCCGAGACAAGCGCTTAGCAGGCGCTCCTGATCGACCACTCCAGCACCTCTCCGCGTCAGCCTGGAAGGCGGCGCTATTCTAACATTTTTAGAGCATTAGTCAAAGCCGCGTGGCGGCGATAAAAACGGCGCCGCGGAAATTGAAAGGGAATAAGAAAAAATCGTTCGGATCAGCGGAAGACGTGCGAAATCTTGATGTTCTCGCTGGGCTTGAGCTCAATGGTCTGGGTATAGTCTTTATAGGATGACTTTTTGATCTCGATCTTATGGCGCCCCGGCGTGATCTGGACGAACTCCATGGGCGGCGATGAACCCACCATTTTCCCGTCCACATAGACCTCGCCGTTCGGCTGGATATCGAGCAGGATGAACGCCGAGGCTTTGACCGCTATGTCCATGGTCGTCTGTTTGGGGACCGTCGGATCTTTATCGAGCTGTTTCCCGAGGGATTCTTCCGTCTTGAGATCGGGGGCGACATCGGTCTGTCCGTCTTTGAGATCCCTCATCGCCTCCGGGAATTTTGGCTTCAAGATCAACAGGCCGGCGACGATCAGCCCGATCGCCGCGGGAATGGCGACAAAGAAGATCTTGCGCGAGCCCCCGCCGGGCCGCTTTGTTGATCGCCCCTCGGCTTTGAGAGGCGCGGCCTGACCTATTTTTTCATCGACCTTCTGTCCATCCGGGCCGGAAGGACTCGGCTGGGGAGGGACCTCTTCTTTGATCGGGCCGCTCATCTGGGCTTGATCGGAAGGGGACGGCGGGACGGCGGCCGCCTTGTCGGACACCGCGCCCTTTTTTTCCTTGTCGTCGGGAACCGGCTTGGCGCCTTCCTCCTTCGCCTGCTCGACCACGTAAAGTTCATGCTCCCGGATATGCTTGTCAGCCCGCATCCCCAGATAGTGGAAAAGCCGGGCATACTCCTGGGAAAGACAGGATACGACTTCATAATACGAACGGGAGACGAGGATCTGGCCGGGTTGGGCGAAAGCCATCACCCGCTGAGCGACATTAATGCCGTCCCCGATGAGATTGGGCCGCCCGTTGATGTCCTTGACCAGTTTGACCGGTCCCAGGTTCATCCCGATCCGCACGGCCAGGGGAAGGGACCCCGTCTTCAAATCCTCTAAGATGGCGTCCCGCAGGCTCAGCGCGACGAACAGGGCGTCCTCGGGATCGCCCAGGAAGCTGATGGCGGCCCCGTCGCCCGTGTCGAGGATGAGGCGATCGTTGACCGCGACGTCCTTGATCGCCTCGATCACGAATTTGTTCAGATGATCCTTCAAGCGGATCTGCTCATCGACGGATTTCTTGGTGTACTCGACAATATCGAGAAAGACGACACTGCAGATGAATGTCCGGTTGAGCCGGCTCATGAACGAACCAGCGCCCATCCCCTTTACCGTCGAGGCTTCGCTGTCCGTCTTTTCTTTGGTCATGGCCGTATCCTGTAAAAAAATCTTATTCTTTTCGGCCGGAACAGTCAACAAAATTCCTCTTTTTGCGGCCGTCCTCCTTTTTTTAGTGTGATCGGCCCTGGCCTAAATCCGGCCCTATTGAATCCGGACGAGATCTGCGTTATATTTCAGGAAAGGAATTGGCGGAAGGAGACGACGTCTGTGAAAAAAACAAGAACGCTTATCGTCCTCGGCCTGTATCTGGCCCTGATCCTGGCCGGCTGGACATCCTGTTCCAAAGCCAAGGATGCCCGGCTGAAGGACTCTTATCGCCAGGACAAGAACGGCTGGATTTACGTTCATCTGGAAGGGTCGCCGGGGGAGATCGGCTTCCAGCACGGCTGGCACCTCGCCCCGGAGATCGATGACGCCCTGCGGATGTTTTCTTTTTATCTGGCGAGCTCGACTAAAAAAAACTGGAATTTCTACCGCGAAGCGGCCCAACGCCTGTTCTGGCCGAAGCTCGAACAGGAATACAAGAATGAGATCGAGGGCATCGCCGAAGGCCTGAAGGCGCGCCTTCCGGACAGGGAGTTCGACGCGATCGACATCACGATCCTCAACGGCTGGATCGAGCTGGCCCAGTACTATGTTCCTTCTCTGGCCGACAAGCTGAAGGCCGGCGCGGGCGACAACAAGGCCCCCGGCTACTGCAGCGCCTTCATCGCCACCGGCAGCTACACCGAGGACGGTCAGATCGTCATGGGGCACAACTCCTGGGTGGAATATATCGTCGGAGAGCGGTGGAACGTCATTCTGGACATCGTCCCGGCGCAAGGGAACCGGATCCTGATGGACGCCCTGCCGGGATACATCCACAGCGGTGACGACTTCGTCATCAACGGCGCCGGGATCCTCTATACGGAGACGACGATCTCCCAGTTCAAGGGATTCAGGGAGGACGGTGTCCCGGAATTCATGCGGGCCCGCAAGGCCGCTCAGTACGCCGCATCCATCGACGATTTCATCCGGATCATGACAGCCGACAACAACGGCGGCTATGCCAACGACTGGCTCGTCGGCGACCTGAAGACGAACGAGATCGCCCGGCTCGAGCTCGGCCTGAAAAACCAGCCCGTCTGGCGGACAAAGGACGGCTATTACGTCGGCTCGAACTTCCCCAGCGACCCGAAATTCATCGCGGATGAAACGACCTTTGATCCGAAGAACGCCTCCCAGTCGGTCCTCGTCCGCAAGGCCCGCTGGGAAAAGCTGATGGCGGACCACAAGGGGAAGATCAACGCGGAAACGGGAAAGCTCTTCGAGGCCGATCACGTCGACGCGGCGACGGGAGCGCCGGGGCCCAACGCCAATACGCTCTGCGGCCACGTGGATAACGACCCCAAGGGCTGTCCGGAGTTTTCCTGGGCTCCGTTCTGGCCAGGCGGATCGGTCCAGGGGAAGGTCACGACGGCTGCCCTGGCCAAGGACTTGAAAATGTGGGCGCGGATGGGCCATCCCTGCGGCGAGGATTTCCTGGCCGGCCCGTTTCTCGAGAAACACCCGGAGTTCCAATGGCAGGCCCGCTACCTTAAGGATATGAAGGCGAATCCCTGGACGCTTTTTGAAGGGAAGAAGTAATAAGGAAGGCGTCTTCGGGAGCAAAGATCGGGACACGCTTTAAGATTTTTTTCATATATTTAACCCCCCTACCCCCCTTACCAAATAAGGGGGGCCTCTGGACGCCGGTAGGCGTCCCTCGACATTCCAGATCGGGACGCGCTTTAAGACTTATTCTTTATCGGTCTCTACCTCTCCTACCTCCCCTAGGACTAGGGGAGGTCTGCTGGTACGCGTCCCTCGACTGCTTCAAATATCGGGACGCCTTTAAGAAATTTCTTATTTATTTATCCCCCCTACCCCCCTTACCAAATAAGGGGGGCCTCTGGACGCCGGTAGGCGTCCCTCGACTAAGGAACGGAGGGAGGGGGATTCGAACCCCCGTTCCAGTCACCTGGAAAGCGGTTTTCAAGACCGCCGCCTTCAGCCGCTCGGCCATCCCTCCGTCTTGACCATTGTATCAAAAAAAATGGGTGACAAAAAAATCGGAGAGACGAACCGAATTCGAAAATTCGGATCATGTCTCCGAATGCTTTTCCCCTGTTTATGAGATCTTGTCCAGTCCGTCCATGAAGGGACGAAGTCCGGGTGGAACGACGACCGTCCCGTCCGCCTGCTGATAGTTTTCGAGAATAGCGCTCACGGTCCGTCCGACCGCCAAACCCGAACCGTTCAGCGTATGGGCGAACTCGGGTTTGGCCTTGGGGTCCTTCCGGAATCGGATATTGGCCCTCCGCGCCTGAAATTCGCCGCAATTCGAGCACGAGGAGATTTCCATGTAGCCGTTCCGCGAAGGCATCCAGACCTCGAGGTCGTACGTCTTTTGGCTGGCGAAACCCATATCGCCCGTGCAAAGGGCGACGACCCGGTGCGGGAGTTCGAGCCGCTTGAGGACTTCCTCGGCGCTGGCGGTCATCCATTCGAGCTCGTCAAAGGATGTCTCCGGCCGGGAGAAGATCATCATCTCGACCTTGTTGAATTGGTGCTGGCGGACGAGCCCGCGGACGTCCTTCCCGTACGAACCTGCCTCGCTCCGGAAGCACGGCGTATAAGCCACGAACCGGCGGGGCAGGTCCGCCCCGTCGAGGATCTCGTCCCGGTAATAGTTGGTCAAGGGGACCTCCGCCGTCGGGATGAGGTACCAGGGGAATCCCTCCAGCTTGAAGAGGTCGTCAGCGAACTTCGGCAGGTTCCCCGTGCCTGTCAGGCTGACGTCGTTGGCGATGAACGGCGGGATGACCTCCCGGAAGCCGCGCTCCTTGGTGTGAAGGTCGAGCATGAAATTGATGAGCGCCCGCTCCAGCCTCGCTCCCGCGCCGAGATAGACGGTGAAGCGGGAGCCCGTGATCTTGGCCGCCCGGTCGAAATCGAGGATGCCCAGTTTCGTGCCGATGTCCCAATGGGCCTGCGGGTCGAAGCCGAACGCCGCCGGCGTTCCCCATGTCCTGAGGACGATGTTGTCGGCCGCGCTTGTTCCGACCGGGACGGAGTCGTGGGGCAGGTTGGGGATGTTGAGGAGCGCCAGCCGGATCTTATCGTCGTGCTGGCGGAGTTCTTCGTCCAGCTTCTGGATCTCGTCGCCGACCTTTTTTGTCTCGGCGATTAGGGCCGAGGCGTCCCGTTTTTCGCGCTTGAACTGGGCGACGAGCTCGGAGGCCTTGTTCCGCTGGGCCCTCAGGTCTTCGGACCTTCGGAGAACCGCCCTTTTTCCCTCCGACAGGCGGATGAACTCGTCCAGGTTGAGGGTGAATCCGCGGGTCGAAGTCCTTTGGATCACGAGATCCCTGTTGTTAAGAACGAATCTGGGGTCTAACATCGCCCGGATTATAACACAGGAGGCCGGCTCGCGAAAATGGCGCTTTCGCCCCGAGGTGACGAAAGATCCTGTCATCGCAAGGAGCCATGCGACGGACTCGGAGATTTGTCTCGAGCACAGCAAGGGATCTTATATAGATTAGAGCAGGGTCTATGAGATCCTTCGCTTCGCTCAGGATGACCCAAAAGATCAGAGTTCTGCGCGCCATCGGGCCCCTCGATGATATGAGGATCAACACCTTGCCAATTCTATCGACAAGTTTGGGTCAGTTGACTCACTCGACGGATTCCCATATATTTAAAGCCCGATGGAAGACGAAAGAAAAATCTGGGGATTCAGGGGATCCATACAGGTCTATACGGGCAACGGCAAGGGAAAGACGACCGCGGCGCTGGGCCTGGCCCTGCGGGCCGCCGGCTATGGCTATAAAACTTATATGGGGCAATTCTTAAAAGGCCAGAGCTACGGCGAGCTCAAGTCCGTCAAAAAACTGTCGCCGTTGATCACCCTTGAGCAGTTCGGCCGTAAAGGATTCCTCCACGTGACGGAGCGTCCCGGGGATGAGGACGTCCGGAGGGCGCGGCTCGGGCTCTGGAAATGCCGGGCGGCCATGCTGTCCGGGAAATACCGGATCATCGTCCTCGATGAGATCAACGTCGCCCTCCATTTCCACCTCCTCGGCGAAAAGGACGTCTTGGCCTTCCTCGACCAGAAACCCGACAGCGTCGAGATCGTCCTCACCGGCCGCTATGCTCCCGTATCCATCATCCGCCGGGCCGACCTCGTCACGGAGATGAAGGAAAAGAAACACTATTACCGGAAGGGCCTGGCCGCGCGCAAGGGGATCGAAAAATAGGCCGGCATGGAACGAGAGGCCTTCGAAAAACTGGTGGAAGAGGCGATGGACGCGCTCCCTCCCAAGTTCAAGAAACTGATCGACAACGTCGCCGTGATCGTCGAGGATGGTCCCTCCCTTGAAACACGGCGGAGCGTCGGCGCTCCTACCCGGGGCGAAATCCTGGGGCTTTATCACGGCGTCCCCTACCAGCACCGGGGACCTTACTATGGGAACCATCCTCCGGACGTGATCGTGATCTATCAGCAGCCCATCGAACGGATCTGTTCCACGGACGACGAGGTCCGGGAGCAGGTCAAGACGACCGTGATCCACGAGGTCGGGCACTATTTCGGATTCAGCGACCCCGCGCTGAGGGAAATCGAGCGGGAGATCCGGCCGAGGAGAGGGCCGCGATTCCCGCCAAGGGAGAGATAGCGATGGCCAAAAAGTTCAGGGGCATCTACGCCGCCCTCTTGACCCCGTTCGTCGGCGACGAGATCGCCACGGACAAGTTCCGCGACAACATCCTCAAATTCAACGAACACAACCTGGCTGGGTACGTCGTCCTGGGCTCGACGGGCGAATGCGTCTCGATCTCGGACGAGGAATCGGAGCGGCTGGTCAGGACGGCCAAGGAGGCCGCGGCCAAGGGAAAGGCGATCATCGCCGGCACGGCCCGCGAATCGACCCGTCTGACGATCGAATTCACGAACCGGATGGCCGATCTCGGCGTCGACGCGGCCCTCGTCCGGCCGCCGAGCTATTTCAAATCCAAAATGACCCATGAGGCGCTGAAAAAGCATTACCTCGCCGTCGCCGACCGATCCCGAGTGCCGGTCATTCTTTATAATATCCCCCAAAACACCGGCATCACCCTCGAGGGAAAGCTCATCCTCGAGCTCGCCGGGCATCCCAATATCATGGGCCTCAAGGAGAGCTCGGGGACGATCGCGTTTCTGGGGGAACTGATCCGGCGGCTCCCGGCGGATTTCAGCTATCTGCTGGGACACGGCAGCGCCTTCCTGCCCGCCTTGCTTATGGGGGCGAGCGGCGCCATTCTGGCCGTGGCGAACGCGGCGCCCGGCTTCTGCGCGAAAACATTCCATCTCTTCAACGAGGGGAAGATCGGAGAGGCCGCGGCGCTCCAGCTCGACCTGGTCCCTCTCAACAAGGCCGTCATGGAGATTTACGGTATTCCGGGTTTGAAATACGCGCTCGACCGCCAGGGTTGGTACGGCGGTCCCGTGCGCCCGCCGCTTCTTCCATTGGAAGAGAACGGCAAGGCGGAGATCGAGGCGCTGCTGAGAAAGCTTGGGCTTATCGGTTAATCAAATCGGGGACACATCACTTTTTCCATAAAAGTGATGTGTCCCCGTATAATCAGGAGGGGCAAAAATGAGATTCCTGCCAACCGCTGTCATCGGTCTATTCTTGATCATGGGAAGGGGGACATCCCCGTCCCCGCAGAATTCTGCTGCGCCCGGCCAGGTCCCTGAATGGGAGAACCCGAAGATCTTCAGCGTCAATGCCGAACTTCCCCATGTCACCTTCCTCCCCTATGCCGACGAGACATCGGCCCTCAAGAACGACAAGAAAGCCTCGCCCTTCTACCAGACGCTGAACGGCACATGGAAATTGAAATGGGTGACCAAGCCGGCCGATGTCCCGCCGAATTTCTACGCGGGCGGCTACGATACGAGCGGCTGGAGCGACATTCCCGTGCCGGCCAACCTGGAATTCCAAGGCTATGGGGTCCCCATCTACGTCAACCAGTCCTATGAATGGGTCAAGCCGCCGGCTCAACCCGATCCACCCCATGTTCCCCATGATTATAATCCGGTCGGATGCTACCGCCGGACCTTCAACCTGCCCGCCGGCTGGAAGGACAAGGAGGTCTTCGTCCATTTCGGCGCCGTGAAATCGGCCTTCTATATCTGGATTAACGGACGTTACGTCGGCTACAGCGAGGATTCCAAGACGCCGGCTGAGTGGGACATCACCCCATATCTCCAGTCCGGCCCGAACTCCATCGCTCTTCAAGTCATACGGTGGTCGGACGGCTCTTATCTCGAATGCCAGGACTTCTTCCGCCTCAGCGGCATCGAGCGCGAGGTGTATCTGTGGGCCGCTCCGAAAGTCCGGATCCGCGATTTCTGGGCCGACGCCGGCCTCGACGAAAACTATGAGGACGGGAAGCTCAAGGTCACCGTCGACCTTAAAAACAAGGTTCCCGGCCTCCAGGCCGGCGTCCACAGCGTCGAGATGAAACTGCTGGATGGCGGCGGGACAGCCATCGCCTCGGAGACGAAATCCCTCGATATGAACCGTCAGGAGGCCGGTTCGCTTGTCTTCGAACGGACCGTCCCCTCCCCCAAAAAATGGACGGCCGAGACGCCCGACCTGTATCCGCTCGTCCTCACCCTCAAAGACAAAAGCGGCCGGGTCCTCCAGGCCCTCGGCTGCAAAGTCGGTTTCCGGAAGGTCGAGATCACGGACGGCCAGCTCCTACTCAACGGCGAACAGATCCTCCTCAAGGGCGTCAACCGTCACGAGCACGATCCCTACACTGCCCATGTCATCTCCGAGGAATCGATGCTCAAGGACATCCGGCTCATGAAGCAGTTCAACCTCAACGCCGTGCGCACCTGCCATTATCCCGACGATCCGCGCTGGTACGAACTCTGCGACGAATATGGGATTTATCTCATCGACGAGGCCAACATCGAGTCCCACGGGATGGGCTACGGCGAAAAGAGCCTGGCCAAGAATCCCGACTGGGGCCCGGCCCACCTCGACCGGACCCGGCGGATGGTGGAGCGCGACAAGAACCACCCCTCGGTCATCATCTGGTCGCTCGGCAACGAGGCCGGTGACGGGATCAACTTCGAGGCGACCTCGGCCTGGATCCATCAGCGCGACAAGACCCGGCCGGTCCATTACGAACGCGCCGAGCGGCGCCCGCATACCGACATCGTCTGCCCGATGTACGCCCGGATCGAGGACCTCGAAGCTTACGCCGTTCGGAAGCAGACGCGGCCCCTGATCCTATGCGAGTACGCCCACGCCATGGGCAACAGCGTCGGCAACCTCCAGGATTACTGGGACGTCATCGAAAAATATCCCCAGCTCCAGGGGGCGTTCGTCTGGGACTGGGTGGACCAGGGCTTCGCCAAAAAGAACGAAAAGGGCGAGTCCTTCTGGGCTTACGGAGGAGACTACGGCCCCCCGGGAACGCCCTCCGACCGCAACTTCTGCTGCAACGGCCTGGTCGGGCCGGACCGGACGCCCCATCCCGGTCTCTGGGAAATCAAAAAAGTCTATCAATACATCAAGTTCAAACAGGCCGGCGCTCGGGACGGCGTCCGGGCTATCGAGATCGCGAATCGATACGATTTCATCAATTTGAACAGGTTTGCGATCCAATGGGAATATCTGGAGGACGGAGTGACTCCGATCGCCAAAGGGACGATCCCGAATCCCGATATCGCCCCGGATGCGGCCAAGGTCTTCAACCTGGACATCCCCGTCCTCGAGAGGAAGTCCGGCGTCGAATATTTCCTGAACGTCGCCGCGGTCACCGCCTCCGACCAACCGCTCATCCCGCGCGGCCATGTCGTCGCCGCCGAACAGTTCCGGGACCAGGTGAGGAAGCCTCTGGCCCCCAAGGCCGTGGGCGCTTCATCCGCGCTGAAGACGTCTCAAACCGATTCCGCGGCGGTCATCGAAGGCCAGGATTTCTCCGTGACCTTCGACAAAAAGACCGGGCTCCTCATCTCCTTCAAGTCCGGAGCGACAGAAGTCCTCAAGCGGGCCTTGGAGCCGAACTTCTGGCGGGCGCCCACGGACAATGACTTCGGCAACCGGATGCCCACGCGCCTGGCCGCGTGGCGGAAAGCGGCCGACAACCGGACGCTGGACAATTTCTCCGTTCAACAGGTCGGCCCGACCGTCTGTGTGGCCGCCGCCGATTTCAGTCTCAAGGATGTCCAGGCGAAATATCAGGTCAAGTATCGCGTTTTCGGCACCGGTGACGTCGTGATCGAGGTCAAATTCTCTCCGGCCGGGCGTAATATCCCGGAGCTCCCCCGCCTCGGCATGAAAACGGCCCTGCCGGCCGAGTTCAAGAACATCCAGTGGTATGGCCGAGGCCCTCACGAAAACTACGTCGACCGGAAGACCTCGGCCTTCGTCGGTCTCTATAAAAGCTCGGTGGACGAGATGATCGTCCCCTACGTCAGTATCCAAGAATACGGCAATAGGACGGACATCCGCTGGGTGGCGCTTTCCAACAAGGACGGCATCGGCCTCCTGGCGGTCGGCCTTCCGCAGTTCGACTTTTCGGCGCTGCCGTATACGGCCGAGGACCTGACCCAGAACAGCCGCGGGGACAAACACCCCGCGGATATCGCGAAGAGGGATTTCGTCGCCCTGAACCTGGACTACGCTCAAATGGGCGTGGGGGGAGACGACTCCTGGGGCGCCCAGCCCCATCCCCAATACAGGCTTGGGGCGCGGGAATACGTCTACAAGTTCAGGCTCCGGGCTTTCACCAAAAACGACGACCCGATGGCCCTGAGCAAGATCGAGTATTGATCGTCTCGCTTTTCGGAGAAGCACGCTAAACTCGATCGTTCAACGTTTTGTTGGATGAGATCCCTCGAAAGACTCGGGACGACTCTTCGAGTCGGATCCTTCGCCAAGCTCAGGATGACCGCTTGGGCTGGATCGCGGCGGGCTTGCCGCCGCGATCGCCTCAGCGGTCATTTCTTCACGATTTCGACGCGGCGGTTCTTGGCCCGGCCGTCTTCCGTCCGGTTGTCGGCGACCGGTTTGTCCTGGCCCCAGCCTACGGCGGCCATCCGGTTCGCCGCGCTGCCCTGTTTAACGACGGCGTCGAGGACGGCCTTGGCTCGCTGTTCGGACAGCGTCTTGTTCGAGGCCGGCGTCCCGACATTATCGGTATGTCCTTCGATGTTGAGCTTGAGGTCGGCATGCCCCTTCATTAGAGCCGCGATCTGATCGATGATCGGCTGGGACTCGGGCTTGATCGTGGACTTGCCCGTATCGAAGTTGATATACAAGGCCATGAAACCGTCCTTGGATAGGGCGTCGTACATGGCATCGGCGGTTACTTCCTGGTCCATTCCCTGGATCTCGAGGATGGTCACATCATAATTATTTCCGTCATTCCAGACGTCCAATCTGATCCAGATCTCCTTCCCGTTCTTCACGACTTTGAAGGTCGCCTGAACATCCGACTCATAGAGGATCTGGCCGCCGAGGGTCTTAATGGCATTGCCGTAATTCCTCCGGATCTGGAGGGGACTGGACCTTTGGACATTTTCTTGGATGGCGTAGCGGAGAACCGTTCTCTGCCCTTCCAGCGTCTTGGTGCTGTCGGGGAGAATGAACTCGACGGAGTCGAATCGCGTCTCGCAATCCTGGATATAATAATTCTTCATCCGTGAGAGGAGCGGATGGTCCTTGCAGTTCTCGGCATCCGGTTCCTGGGCGATGGCCGCGCCGGCCATGGCCAGCAGGGAGAACAGAAAGCTCAGGAGCATGATCCTGGTTTGCAGTCTCTTCATGGTGACCTCCTTCATGATCGTCCTCCGAACATCCCGATCCGTTCTTTGAAAACAAGCATCGGGTAAAAAAAAGGACCGTGCACCCCGCTCCGACCGGATCCTTACCCGCGGAAGCGCCGCCGCCGGCTCAGGAGGGGCTGGCTGAAACACAGGAACTCTCCTGCTGCCGCTGCTACCTTCCGGTCCTGACGGGATTCACAGGCAGCCCCTTGCTCAGGGCCCGACCTTTCATCGCCGCCGACGAGGCCCCGTTCCGGACAAAGCTCGGCCTCGGCGAGGAATTCGACCCCACTATAGCGGGTTGTGGGCGACAGGGCACCGCTAGCTCCCCATCTAGCACGGTCGAATATGGAGTATAACAGAAATCCGGGAGACATCCTATTCGTCCGTCATGGGCTTTTATCACGCGGGCCCTTCAAGGACAGAGGAATGCCGCCGGGAGAGAAACCATCATGGAGATTTGCCCGTCCTCTTAGAAGCGGTAGGCCAATCCGCCCCGGAGGACGAATCCGTCCCAGATCCCCGCCTCGGCGAGTAGAGAGAGCCCTTGATAGATCTGAGCCTTGATCCCGAAATGGAGCTGGAGGATGACCAGGATATCGGGGATCTTGAAATCGATGTCCTGGGAGAGCGTGTCGAAATCCTTCTCCTGACTGTCGCCGATCGTCTGGGAGAAATCGTCCTTTTTAAAGGTGCCGGTATAAGTGTAGCTGAACGTCCCTTTCAAGGGGGCGAATCCAAATCCCAGGACGAAATACGGCGTCAGCTGGACGCTCTGGCCGACCTCCCAGCGGAAGTTGATATGTGTCGAAAAGGGGCTCGAAATGAGCGTCGATTTGACATCCGTAGAGGCGAAGGCGCCGTTAGTGAACGTCTGGCGGGCGTTCCCGTTGAGCGTCAGTTTAAGGTCCGTTTTTTCAAAAGCGAGGCCGAGGCTGAACGTTCCGGCCCGCCCCGCCGAAAAATAGCGGAGCTCCAAGCCGTAGTTCGATCCTCCAGAGTCGAAGGCCAAGCCCTGGGTGAATTCATAAGGCACCAGTCCGGCCTGGATGGTCCCCGACTTCTTAATGAGCTCGTTTTGGATCTCCTTGCCCAACTTGTCCGTCAAGGCGTCTTCAAGCAGCGTTTTGATCAGATTGACGCTCCAGGTCGAATAATGGGCGCTGAGCTCCCAGTGCCCTCCCTTCTCCTCGTCGAGCACTTCGAATTCTCCAGTTAGAACGGGCGTTTCCTCAGGCCGGCGGGCTGCTGGCTTCCCTGTCGCCGGGGGTTCCTTGGCCTCCTGGACCTTCGGCTTCTCGACCGTCCTCGGAGGCTCGGCTTCTTTCTTGGGAGGCTCTTCCTTTTTGGCCGCTTCCTCCTTCTTCTCGTCCTTTGCCGGCGGCGTCTCTTCGGCTTTGACAGGGACCGTTTTTGGAGCCCCGACCTTCTCCGTGGTCAGCCCTTTCTGATCCGCGATGTCCTTCCGAACCTGATTGAACTGCTGGACGAACGCCTTCGGATAGAACAGCTCGGAGATCTCCTTGTTCGGATCCACTTCGATGACTTTGCGCATGTAGCGGGTCGCGCCGGCCGTATCGCGAAGGTGATAGTAACTGAGGGAGAGGCCGAAGTAGGCTTGAGAGAGGTTCATTCGACTTTTGGAGAGGGCTGAGGCTTCCAGGTAGCAGCCGACGGCCAGTTTATAATCGGCCTTCTGAAAATAGGAATTCGCCTGGACCAAAAGCTTTTCGACATCGGTTTCTCTTTGCGACGCGGCTTGACCCGCCGAGAGCAGGGGTACCCCCAAGACGAGGACTCCGCCCATAAGAACCGCTAAAAACGTTTTTGCCCGCTTCTTTTTTTCTGTCACGCGTCCGTCCTACGCCCCCATGCTACCGGAGCAAATTTCATTTGTCAAATCTTATCCTCGTTCCACGTTCCGTTTGACAGGTTTTCCAGGAATCGGCTACCATGGGGATGTTATCATGCTGGTTCTTCGTTCGTCACGCGACAAGTGTTGCGTCTCAAAAACGGCTTTACAATAATCCTGGAACTGTCATTCCCGCAGGGGTAAACTTGTCCCCACGAAGGTGGGGAGCGGGAATCCAGACGTCGTTCCCACGTAGGTGGGAATCCAGGCCTTTTTATGTTGGATTCCGGATCAAGTCCGGAATGACAGCATTGTCAAGTCATTGCTGATACACAACACTAGGATCCCGATTTCCGCGCCGCGCGTCTCCGCGCTTGCGTCCGTGACGAGCACTTGTGATAAAATCGGCGCGCCCCGATTCCCACGGAAGGAGCTCGTCATGAAGCTTCGTCAGCCCAGGTCCCGTCGATTCCGGCTCTTCCTTCTGCCCGCGGCGCTGTTCATCGCCGCCCGCGTCGCCGCCCAGATCCCGTCGTTCCGCTTCGAGGGACCGGATTTTCTTCTCGACGGAAAACCGTTCCAGATCATCGCCGGCGAGCTGCACTTCCAACGGATCCCGAAGGAATACTGGAAGGACCGGCTGATCAAGGCTCGGGCCATGGGTTTGAACACCGTGGCCACCTACGTCTTTTGGAACGCCCTTGAACCCGAACCCGGGCAGTGGAACTTCACCGGCAACAACGACCTGGCCGGATTCATCCGCGCCGCCAAGGAGGCGGGCCTCTACGTCGTCGTCCGTCCCGGACCGTATGCCTGCGCGGAATGGGATTTCGGCGGGCTGCCCATCTGGCTCCTCCGGACCCCCGACATCAAGGTCCGCTGCATGGACGCCCGGTACATCGCCGCCTGCGAGGCCTATATCAAGAAGCTCGCCGAACAGCTCAAGCCGCTGCTCAGGGCCAACGCCGGCCCCGTCCTCATGATCCAGATCGAGAACGAATACGGCAGCTACGGCAACGATCGCCAGTATGTCCTGGCATTGAAGAGGATGTGGGAGACGGCCGGCATCAGCGGGCCGTTCTGCACGGCCGACGGCGCCACGCCTTACATGCTGGAAGCCGGGTCCATCCCGGGCGCCGCCATCGGCCTCGATCCGGGGACCGCGGACAAGCACTACGCCGAGGCGGCCAAGCTCAAACGGAACGTCCCCGTATTCTGCGCCGAGATCTATCCCGGATGGCTGACGCACTGGGGGGAGAAATGGGCCGCGGTCAAGATCGAAGAGCTCCTCCCCGACGTCCAATGGCTGCTGGACAACAAGAAATCCTTCAGTCTTTACATGTTCCACGGCGGGACGAATTTCGGGTTCACGGCCGGGGCCAATTTCAGCGACCGCTACCAGCCGGACGTCACGAGCTACGACTATGACGCTCCGCTCGACGAGATCGGCCGGCCGACGCCGAAATACGTAGCGCTCAGGGAGCTGCTCGGGCGCGTCCAGCCCGCCGGAACGCAGCTTCCGGACCTGCCCCCTCCCCTGCCCGCTCTTGAAATCCCGGAGATCGCCTTCAACCAGGCAACGTCCTTCTTCGACAATCTGCCGCTCCCTGTGAGCAGCCCGCAACCGAAGGCGATGGAATTCTATAATCAGAACAACGGTTTCATCCTCTACCGGACCAAGCTCATCGGCCACCACAGCGGCAAGCTGACCCTGACCGAGCTTCACGACTACGCCAACATTTACGTCGACGGCCGATACATCGGGACGCTGGATCGAACGAAAAAAGAAACGACCCTCGAGATCCCCAAGACCGATCCGCCGGCCCAGAGGCTGGACATCCTGGTCGAAGGGATGGGCCGGATCAATTACGGGCAGTCTATGATCGACCGGAAAGGGATCACCGACCGGGTGACCCTGAACGGCATGACGTTGATGGACTGGGACGTCTTCAACCTGCCGATGGAGACTCGGTATCTGTCGTCCCTCAAATTCGTCGTCGGCGCGCCGCCCGAAACCCCGGGCGCCTTCTTCCGCGGCTCCTTCGATCTGCAAGAGCTCGGAGACACCTACGTGGACATGAGTCTCTGGAAGAAGGGCGTCCTCTGGGTCAACGGAAAAAACCTGGGACGCTATTGGGAGATCGGCCCCCAAAAGAGGTTGTTCCTGCCCGCACCCTTTCTGAAGAAAGGGAAGAACGACATCATCGTTTTCGATCTTCATCAGACCCGTCCGGCGACGGTTAAGGGGATGACGTCTTTGAAAGACGATTCGGAAAAATAGATTCTAAGGAGCCGAGCGACGAGCCGTCGACGCCCGCCGCCGGCGATTCATTTCGGATGAAAGGAGAACCATTCATGAAAAAGAATCTGGTCAAGGTCGGCCTGCTCCTCATGGCGGCCCTCGTCCTCTCCGCCGCCCAGGAGAAGAAAGCCTTCGACGGACTGTTCCTCGATCTCAGCAGCCTCAGCCGCTTGTCCCACGCCCAAACCCGCTCGATCAGCCCCGAAAATTTCTCGGGTGAAAAAGGCAAGGCGGGCATGTCCACGGACGGCCCGGCCCTCAAGTCCGCACGCGACCTGGGACAGGGATGGAAGGTCTCGCCCTATGTCGTGATCAAGCCCAAGGAGACGTTCGTCCTGGCCGATGTCCAGGGCATGGGCGCCATCCAGCAGATCTGGATGACCCCATCCGGCACTTGGCGGTTCGCCATCATCCGCTTTTACTGGGACGGCGAGAAGGATCCCTCGATCGAAGCCCCCATCGGCGATTTCTTCGCCTGCGGCTGGCAGAAGTACGCCCAAATCAGCTCGCTTCCCGTGTGCGTCAATCCCGGCCGGGCCTTCAATTCCTATTGGCTGATGCCCTTCCGCAAGTCGTTCAAGGTGACGATCGAGAACATCGCCGACGAGAACTTCACGATCTACTATCAGATCAATTATACGCTCACCCAGATCCCCGATGACGCCGCCTATTTCCACGCCCAGTTCCGCCGCGTCAATCCTCTCCCCTATAAGGACGTCTACACCCTTCTCGACGGAGTTCAGGGTTGGGGCCACTACGTCGGGACCTACATGGCCTGGGGCGTGAACAACAACGGCTGGTGGGGCGAAGGCGAGATCAAGTTCTACCTCGACGGCGACACGGACTTTCCGACCATCTGCGGCACGGGGACGGAGGATTATTTTTGCGGCTCCTACGACTTCGACGCCCCTGGACCCGACGGCGTCATCCGTTACACGGAGTTCACCACACCCTACGCCGGCCTGGCCCAGGTCATCCGCGGCGACGGCCACTACAATGTCATGCAGCGCTTCGGCCTGTACCGCTGGCATATCATGGATCCGATCCGTTTCGAAAAGAACCTCAAAGTGACGATCCAGGCCCTCGGTTGGCGCTCGGGCGGCCGCTATCTCCCGCTCCAGGACGACATCGCCTCGACCGCCTTCTGGTACCAGGCCGAACCGCACGCCCCCTTCCCGAAGCTGCCGGCCAAGGACGCCCTGGAGATCATCTGACGGCTGTCAGCGATCGTCCGGACGGAAGAGGGACAAGAAGACTTGAAGAAGGAGTCTATCCCATGAACGCAGACATGAACGGAAAGACCGTCCTGGTGACCGGCGCCAGCGCCGGAATCGGATTCGCCACGGCGATGGAACTGGCCAGGATGAGAGCTTCCCTGGTCTTGGTCTGCCGGACCCGGGAGCGCGGAGAAAAAGCCAGGGAGGCGATCGTCCGGGCGAGCGGCAACACCATGATCGAGCTCATGCCCTGCGACCTCGCCTCGCAAAAACAGATCCGGGCCCTGGCCGCCGAATTTAAAAGCCGCCGCGACAGACTCCACGTGCTCGTCAACAACGCGGCCGTCGTACCGGCCCGCCGGACCCTCACGGAGGACGGGTTTGAAATGCAGTTCGCGGTCAACCATCTGGCCTATTTTCTGCTGACTCATCTTCTTCTCGATCCGCTCAAGGCGGGAGCTCCGTCGAGGATCGTCAACGTCGCCTCGGGGATGCATTTCCGGTCGGCGATAGACTACGGCAATCTCCAGGCCGAGACGGCCTACAAAGCGATGAAACACTACGGCCTGATGAAGCTGCTCAATATCCTGTTCACATACGAGCTGGCCCGGAGGCTGGAAGGGACGGGAGTGACCGCGAACTGCTTGTCCCCGGGATTCACGGCGACGGACTTGGGCCGGGATTTTTCCCCCTTTTCGCGCTTCGTCATGAAAACGATGGCCCGGAAAAAGGAAGAGGGCGCTCGAACCGTGATCTATCTGGCGGCCTCCCCTGAAGTCGCGGCCGTGTCAGGAAAATATTTCTCCAATAATAAAGAGGTCCGCTCGTCCAAGGACACTTATGATGTCGAGGCGGCTCGCCGCTTGTGGGAGATCAGCGCCGAAATGACGGCGCCGGCCTGACCGCGAAGGCGATCATTTTTTGATCTTTTCGATTTCCTCGAGGGTCTTCTTCGCCTTGATCCCCCGGCTCCCGCCCGGCTCGAGGATCAGAAATTTCTTCAAAGCTTCTTTGGCTTTCTCATAGTTCGAGACGTACAAATAGGCATATCCGAGTTTATAGAAAGGATCGCTCCAATAAGGCGAAAGCTGGGTCGCCGTCTTATAAGATCGGATCGCCTCATCGACTTTCCGGAGAGAAAAACAGACTTCGCCGAGGTTGTAGGCGACGACCTCATTCTCCGGGAACATCTCAAGCGATAGCCGGAAATTCAATTCCGCCTTTTCCAGGTCGCCTTTTTTGAAATGACATTCCCCGAGACCGGTCAGTCCCTTGGCCGTGATCGCTTTGCTCAGCGGATCCTTGGAGGTCATCTCGACGACTTGTCCGAACGCTTCGATTGCCTTTTGGAGATCACCGTTTTCCCGGTAGCAATCTCCGACACTGAGCCTGACCATGACGTCGTCGGGATTTCTTTGAAGATATTCCTGATAAGCGGCCGCCGCCTCCGCGTATTTCTTCAGATAAAAGAAATCGTTGGCTTTCTCTAAAAGGCCGGCGGGTTCTTGATCCCTGGCCCCAGATTGGATTTTGGCCAAGACTAAAACGACCCTCGGATTCTCATAAAGCTGGCGGACAAAACAATCGCGGTTGGCCGAATCGTAGCCGTCCGCCGAGGCCATGATGTTCCAATCCCCTCCGCCCAAGCCGAGGAGTCTCCATTGGCCTTTCCGATCCGTCTTCGTCTCAAAGCTCGCTTGGCTCTTGCCCAGGAATCGAGCGAAGATTTTCGCTCCCGCGATCGGCATCCCGGCCTCGTCCGTCACCACTCCCGTGAGACGTCCTATTCCCTGCCCCTGTGTGCCGCTCGTGCGAGAGAGTTGGAATGCCGTCAAGACGATCAGGACGAACGCGAGGCAGCCTCCGAATCCTCTTCCCATCATGGCTTAAACCATATCCTGGTCCGGAAGGCGCCCTTTTCAACCGGCCGGCGCCTTGGCTCCGAATCGCCAGGGATATCCCGGCGCGGACGCCGGCTTATTTTTTCTTTTTCCCGGCGATATTGGCTTCGCCGAATTGGAGTGAAAGGCCGCCCCGGAGGGCATCGCCTTCGATCACGGCCGAGAATTGGATGGGCATGGTCTGGCCGCCGGAACCCACGTTCACTAGGAACGTGACCTTGCCGTTCTCGAACTTGAGATTTTCCATCTTGAACTCGCCGCTGTTGCTGACGGATGTCCCGGTCAGCTCGCCTTTGTCCAAAACAAAGGTCCAGACGAAGGTGTACTGGCCGTCCTCGGTCTGAACATCCCATTTGCCGAGAAGGTCCTTATACGTGTCCTCCTGGGCGATGGCCGTCACGGCAAGCATCCATCCGCTGAAAACCAGACCGGCCGTCAAAATCAACAAGTTTTTCTTTTTCATCTAAACGACTCCCCTATCGAGAATTTCTTCGTCTTCAATGGGTCCATTATTCATGGATCAGGTCTCGAAATCAAACCAATTCTTTTTTCAGGAGCGCATAGAAGGGAAGGCGGGCTTCCCGCTCGATCCAGGGACGATGCCCGCATTTTTTCAAGAGGATGAAGCGAAAATCCCTTAGAACGCCGGAAAGAGGGATCTTGACCCCGTCGGAAGGATGAGGATCGTGATCGCCGTGGATCGCCACGACCGGACAACGGATCTCCCGGCCGAAGTCCAGAAGCCGGCCGCTTCGCCTGAGGTCATGCGCTTCCCTCCAAACGCTTTGATAGATGTCGTATCGGACCTCGAGGCTATCATCCACGCCGGGCAACGGATGATAAGCGTCGGCTTTGGCCATCAGCCGGCCAAGGCGGGCTAAAACCGAATCCTTGTCCCGCGCCGCGGGCTCGTCGAGAATATCGATCAGGGTAAACAGTTCTTCCTTCTCCCTTTCCTTTAAGCGGCTGAGTCGAGTATCCATGATGCGCTCGGAGTATTTTTCCTCGAAAGCTCCGCTGCTGAGAAGGATCAGTTTTTTGACGGAATCGGGGAATCGAGCGGCAAAAATGAAGGCGAGCAGGGCGCCCCAGGAAAAACCGATTAGAGAGACGGGCAAATCCGCGGATCGCTCCAGAGAGATCCTCAATTCTTCGACCTGGCGGTCGATCGAGTCGGCCGTCTGGAGAGGCTCCAAAACGCCGCCGACAGACGAGAGCTCCCTTGCCACGGGGGCCATTTCTCCGGCGGCTCCCGGTCCTCCGTGCAGGACGGCGATGGAATATGGCGGCGCGCCGTATGTTCTAAGGTTTTTCAAGCCTAAACAAAAACGGGGCCTCTGATAAGATCATCACGATTGAAAAACCGTGTGGCGTGAGGATGAGAAACCCAAAACCCACCTCTTTTCGGGTCCTCTATCCCCGTCGAGGCGTCTTATCAGCGGCCCCTAGGATCCTCAATTGGCCTGCGTATTATAGATAAGTCCCGATCCCCGGAAAGTCAAGTGGATTGATGACGCGTTCAAATGTGTTAGGCGGCCGCCATTCTCCGTCAGCCGACGGATCAGGCCTTGACAAACGAAGCTCGTTTCTCTATGTTCGTCCTCGCGAGACCCCCTCATGAAGATTTCTGATCCGGAAGGATCGCCTCCAAGTCCAAGGCAGTACGAGCCGAGCGGAGCGTCCTATCAGATCAAGATCTGGAGCCTCGGACGGTTCGATGTGCTGGGCTGCGAGCTGTCCGGCGACGGAAAGGTCCGGGGGACGGGCCTGCTCGGCCGATTTTTCCATAGACTGCATATTTTTATACTCATCTATTACCAAAGAAAGCTGGGCCGGCCGTACAAAAACCTGGCCCGTTTCCGGGGAAAAAGGGTCACCTATCTCATCTATCCTCCGACAGGATCGAGGAGCTTCTATAGAACCGCCAAAAGTATCTTCAAAGGCTATCTGGGAGGGAGCTTTTCGCCGTCCGCGGCGACCTTGGCCGTCACCTACCGCTGCCCATGCCGCTGTTTCCATTGCAGCGCGCAGCTCAACCTTCAAAAAGGACGGTCCGAGTTGTCCACGGCGGAGATCAAGGCCGTCATCGATCAATGCCTGGACATGGGGATGTCGGTCATCACCTTCACCGGAGGAGAGCCATTGCTTCGCGAGGACATTTTCGAATTGATCGATTATGTCGATAAAAAAAAGGCCGTGACGATCCTTTTTTCGAATGGGTTGTTGCTTGATCGGGACGCGGCCGAGAAATTGAAAAAGTCGGGCCTCTATGCCCTTTTCGTCAGCTTCGACAGCGATGTCGCGGAGGAACATGACCGCTGCCGGAACTACGGCGGCCTATTTGAAGCCGCGGTCGAGGGAGTCAAAAACGCTCAGGCTGCGGGCCTGCTGGTCGGGTTGTCCTCTTATTGCAGCAAAAGCAACGTCGAACAAGACCACCATCTCCGCATGCACCGGCTGGCCCAACGGCTCGGCCTTTTGACCGTCCTTTTGTTCGATGCCATCCCGACGGGTTCCCTCTTGAGAGCCGAGGACATCATGCTGACGCCGGAACAGCATCGCCGGCTGGCCGACCATACCGACCGCGTCTTGAAAGAGGGCATCGTTCCCCCCCTGGCGGCGCAATCCTGGCAGAACACGATGATGGGATACCTATCGGGGATCACCTGTTTCGCCGGTCCCATTCAGCTTTATATCACCGCCTATGGCGATGTGACCCCCTGCGATTTCACCCCGCTGTCGTTCGGGAACGTCCGGACCGAACCCCTCCGAAAGATCCAGAAAAAAATCGTCAGCCACCCCGCCTATGACCACCGGAGCCTGGTCTGCCGCATGCAGCACCCGAACTTTAGAAAGCTCTACATCGAGACCATCCCCGAAGGCTCCCCCCTCCCCTATCCGATGGACAAACACGCCCGTGTGGACTATCGAACAGTGTTCCAGAGAAGACTGGAATAGCAGTTGATGCCCCAGGTCAATCAT
>Ga0315284_10001504_pt1 | contig 33245 bp, 43 predicted proteins | sample YL17G09_16_MG_FD_203696 | JGI IMG/M metagenome (GOLD analysis project Ga0315284, IMG submission 203696) | Sediment microbial communities from Yellowstone Lake, YNP, Wyoming, USA - YL17G09_16 | ecosystem: Environmental > Aquatic > Freshwater > Lake > Sediment | place: USA: Wyoming | collected... | reverse complement strand
TATTAAGACAAGATGAAGTAAACGAACCTGGTGTTATTAAAGAAACAGTAGAACAAATGCGTTTATTTGATTCTTCGGTAGTGTGTGGTTTACGCTGTAGAGAATGGGAATACGGTTGGGGAATAGGGAATTTATTAAAATTCCTTAAAGATAAAAATTTAAAAGATATTAAGTGGCTTGATATAGGATCTGCGAGTTCTACTTTGCCTTTTTATTTGGCTTCTTTAGGAATTGATATATCGGTTTATGAATTTCCAGAATATCAAGATTTTTTTATGAAACATTCAGTTTTTCCTCCAGTAACATTTATTCCTATTGAGCATTATGAAAGATCTATTAGTGATGCTTGGAATGATTTGGGGTATCACATTAATGCAGACACATCATCTTTTGATGTTGTAACGTGTATTTCTGTTTTAGAACATCTTCCTCATCACGAAGAAACTAATCTTATAAAAGAAATTGCTCGTGTTATTAAATCTAATGGTTTATTATTTTTTACAACTGATGTGAATCAAGTACGGAATTATCATCCGCATTTACGAGCAGGAAATAATAAATGGCATATTTATGACAGACAAGATCTTCAAAAAGATGTTCTAAATCCTTGTGTTCAATATGGGCTAGAATTAATTGGAAATCAAATTGAATATGTTCCTGGGTTAGAAGAAAATAAGTTAGAGCATACAAATCTACACAATATTCTTTCTTTTTTTATGAGGAAAATTTAAATGAAACTATTTGCAGATTGGGTTGTGTGGAACGGTCAAGAATTTTTGAGCGCAGCGATTACTAAGGTAATACCTTTTATAGATGGTGGGGTAATAGTAGATACAGGATCTACAGATGCGACATTGAATATAGCTAAGGCTATTGCAGATAAATATCCTAAGATTAAAGTTATTGAATTTGGTTCATTAGCTCCTGAATATTATATATGCAACGCTCGTAATGTCGCTTGGTTAGCTGCTCCCCCCGACACTACTTGGTCTTGGAATATTGCCGATGATGAGGTTTATAGCTATCAAGACTGTGAAAGACTCAGAAAATTTCTTGAAGATCATGAACAGTCTCCTCAAAGATTTGTTAAATTGAATTTTAGAGATCTTGGTTATGACAAAGAGGATCGGAGTAAAATAGTTCATGGCGATCTATCATATAGAGCTATGATACATCGGTGGGATTCTAACGCTAGATGGGTAGGACGTTGGGGAAGGGAAGGATTAAAATATCCCGATGGTAAGCACCATATGAACTCAGATAAAGAAACTGATTGGCTAGATCCAAACGTATCATATCTTCATATGAACTGGTTAAGAGAAAAACAAACTAAAGTGGTTCAGCTTTATAACGAGATGAAATATTAAAAAATTTTGGGAATATGATGTCTGTAAAAAAATGTATTATAACAGGAATAAGTTGTCAAACTGGAAGCTATTTAGCCGAATTACTTCTGGAAAAGGGTTATAAAGTTTATGGATTATTACATCATAATAATCTAGGGAGTGCTATTCATCTTGTTAATTATATAGAAACTTTAACTGTAGATCTTAAAGATCCAATAGAAATAAATAAAATTTGCAAGTTAATAAAACCTATTGAATTTTATAATCTAGCCGCTCAGAGTAATATATGTGCTTCTTTTAAAGAACCTTTGCTTACTATGGAAATTACAGGAGAAATAGTAATTAAATGTTTAGAAAGTATACGTCTATATAGTCCAGAAACTAAATTTTTTCAAGCTTCTTCTGCTTCTATTTATGGAAGTGTTGAAGGGATTATAAACGAAGATACATCTTATGGTCCCAAAAATCCATATGCTTTAGCCAAACTTTGGGGACATCTTGCCGTTAAACTATATCGACAAAATTATGGTATATTTGCTTGTAACGGTATTCTTTTTAATCACGATAGTCCTAGAAGAAATCCTAATTCTCTCATAAAGAAGATTATATTAGGAATTAAGAATATTAAATCTGGTAAAGATACAAAACTTAAATTAGGAAATTTAGACGCAATAAGAGGATGGGGTCACGCAAAAGATTTTGTAAAAGGTATTTATTTAATACTCCAGCAAAACACCCCAGACGATTATATATTAGCTAATAATGAAACATATACTTTAGGCGAATTATGTAAAATGGCATTTAAAATTGCAGGCATATCTGATTGGCAACAATATATTGAATTAGATCCCATGTATACAAGTAAAACAGAAATACCAATTTTGATTGGAGACAACAATAAAGCTAAAAATATTTTAAATTGGGAGATTTCAATATCTACTTATGATATGATAAAAGAAATGATTGGAGATTTATAATGGGAGTTTATATTTTAGGGCCATGGCTTGGTGAATTTGCTACTGAATTAATAATGTTGCCTTATTTAAGATCTTTAAAAAATAAATTTTTAAAAGAAAATATTGTTATTGGATATAGTTGTCCGGGTAGAGATTTGTTTTATGAATTTGCTGATAGATATTGGTCGCTTCCAGAGTCTTTTGTTGATCAGATGGCAAGTAAAGAATATTTTACTTGTGGGGGGGGCATTATAGATAAAAAGACTTATAAAAACGCCGGATGGGATACTCCATTTTTAGATGAAGCTTGGGTTTCTTTGGAGACTCGAATAAATAAAGAATTTGGAAATCAAGATATTACTATTATTTCTCCCTGTTTTGACTTTGGCACTCCATATACAAAAATTTTAGAAAATAGACATTCTAGATTTAATTATTTTTTACCTACGAAAAGAATTTCTAGTTTATTTACTCCTAGTTATACGGTTGTACAAACACATCCATCTCCATGTTCTTTTCTCGAAGCTTTCCCATTAGAGCCAGAACATAAATTGATAAGGAGTCCGATAGATAAGGGTTTAAAATTAAATAATCTTATAGTTATATTTCCAAGAGATAAACTTAGTGATCCGTTTAGAAATTGGCAAAATCAACAATGGGAAAAATTAGCACAATTTTTTATTGATGATGGTTTTCAAATTGCAATATTGGGACATGGTAAAGATGATAGTTTGAATTTTAATATTAACCATCCAAATTTTTATAATACAATTGGAACAGACTTAGCTACCCAAATATATTTTTTACAAAATGCTAAAATATCAATTAATCCAATGAGTGGCGCAACGTATCTTTCTACATATACGGGCACCCCAGCTGTAGTATTTGGATCGGGTGATCATTTTCAGGCCGTCATTAAGGGTGAAGGAATGGCTCCTGGGACTAATTCTTTTGGAGTTCCTGTTTTTCTATTAGATACTGGAAAATCATGGACCGTTGAAGCAGAAAGTATTAGAGATTTTGTTTATCAAAAATTAAACTATCAAAGGATTTAACTTGAACGAGATTATAGTTGCTGGGCCATGGATTGGTGAATTTGGTCCTGAAATAGAAGATTGGATTCCGAGACTTAGATATTTTAAATCACAACATCTTGAGTCTTATTTGATAGTTTCAAGTTATCCAGGTCGAGAAATAATATATTCAGATTTTGCAAATGATTTTTTAGGACATCCTAATTTTTTTACGAAGTTATTAGATGAAAAAATATATAATACAATTTGGAATATTTTACTTGATACCAAAACTAAACAAGCTGTATCAATTAATAATCTAGATATTCAAAATTTAATACAGTGGCTTGAACAAGAGATAAAAAATAAATTTCCTAATCAAGAAATTAATTATATTAATCCTTTTTTAAAGACTGATAAATATAATTTAGATCAAAAAAATACTTTACATTTACCAATACAGACTTCTAAAATTAGTCCATGGACTAATCATATAGTAATATTTCCTCGAAATAGAATCACTGATTCTTTTAGAAATTGGCCCGAATCTTCTTGGTACGAACTTGTGTGTTTATTATTAAATAATAATTATAAAGTTGTATTATGTGGGAATATTGCAGATAGTCTTTCTTTGGATATAAAACATGATAATTTTTTAAATATATTAGGATCTACCTTAGAAGATCAGGTAATGTATACACAAAGTGCTCAACTTGCTCTTACGTCTTTTTCAGGAGCTTGTAGGTTTACTGCATATATAGGATGCCCTACAGTAACATGGGGGAACGCCTCACATCTTAGACAAGTAATTGTTGTAGAGGGAAAAGCATTTGACGTTAATCCGTTTAATACTCCGTTATATATATTGGCCGAAGAAAATAGATGGACTTATAGTTCAGAAGAAGTTTTTAATTTTGTTAAACAATATTTGAAAGAAGAATAAAATGAATATTTTAGACTTATGGCCGAAAGAAAAGCCAGATATTTTACCAAATGATAATAATTGGTTTAGAGATCCTAATGCTAAATTATTAGCTACCCTTTTAAGCGATAAGACTAAGTGTGTTGTCGAAATTGGCCCTTGGACTGGAGCAGGTTCTACTAAATTTATTTTAGATAAAGCGTTTAATGCTACTGTATTTACTATAGATACGTGGAAGGGTAATCCAGAGATGCAACATCTTGATGTTATCCCCGTCCTTTATGAAACTTTTTTGGTAAATTGTTGGAATTATAAAGATAGATTATATCCATTAAAAATGGATAGTGTTCAAGGCCTGAAACTTCTGCATAAAGAAGGTATTGTCCCTGATTTGATTTATATAGACGGAGATCATACTTATGAAGTGGCAAAATATGATATAGAAACCGCTTTTACTTTATTTCCTAAAGCACTTATTGCTGGAGACGATTGGGGGTTTAGAGAAGACTTACCTGTTCAAAGAGCCGTAAAAGAAGTAGCAAATAAATTTAATTTATCTATTAAGATTGTTGAAAATCGAGCTTGGTTATATATATGAAAATTTATTTAATTAATCCTCCTACTGATTTTTTATTAGATGATAGGTGTAATATACCATTAGGTCTTCTCTTTATTCATTCGTTCCTAAAAGATAATAATGTAAATGTTCAAATTATAGATTTAGCCGGTATGCCCATAGAACAATGGATTATACCCAAAGACGGAGACATATATGGTATTGCGTCTATGACTCCTCAGTTTGAAATAGCCTGCCAAATTGCCAAACAGATTAAAACTAATACTAACTTGGTAGTTCTAGGGGGAGTTCATGGAACATGTGTGCCAGAAGAAAGTATAGTAGGAAATGATTTTGATCTAGTTGTCCAGCACGAAGGAGAAGAAGCTTTATTAGAATTGTCCCAAGGTATACCACTTAACTTAATAAAAGGGATTACATATAAATATCAAGGAAAGATTTTCTCTACAGATAAACGACCACCAAAAAAAGAGATAGACGAATTTTCTTATCCAAAGATAGACTCTATTGATATGGAATCATATCACTGTGGAGTCTTTACTACTTCAGACGGAGATTCTATTAAAGGTATTCCCATTATAACCGCCCGAGGTTGCCCTCATAATTGTGCATTTTGTTGTAGTCCTTTTGTTAACCAGAGAAAAGTTCGGTTTCATAGTATTAATTATATTAGAAATTATTTAGCCTATCTAAAAGAGAAGGGCTATAAAGATTACTATATAGTAGACGACACAATTTTATTAAACAAGAAGAGATTAACTGAAATATGTCTTATCTTTAAGGAAAATGATTCAGTTTGGAGAGCCGCTATTCGTGGTGATGCTGCGACTCAAGAGAAATTAGATCAATTATATGCCGCAGGATGCAGGCAAGTAGATTTGGGAGTTGAATCTGGATCACAACGTATTCTAGATTTAGTTAGAAAGGGAGAACGTGTAGAAGATAATGGTAATGCGATTGAGTATGCACATAAAGCCGGAATTAAAGTGAGGGCATGTATCATAGTAGGTCTCCCTACCGAAACACAGGCTGATGTAGATCTTACAAAAGAATTCTTGAGGAAATACAAGCCTGACTCTGTTACATTAGCTACCTTTATACCTTTTCCTGGTTGTGATATACAAAGAAATCCCAAGCAGTATGGTTATGTTATTGATCCAAAGGCACCGTATAGTAAGTATTTCTTTAGTGGTTCAAGTCTTCAGTTATCAGCGGTTAGCTCTAAAGAACGTAATGCAGAGATTGCAAACTTTAGACAACAGTTATTAGATGTGATAGATGAAACATCTCTAATTACTTTTAAGGTTATTAAGAAACGTGTTGACCAGTTAAACCAGGAGGCAAACAAATGCGTACAATAGTTACGGGCGGATGTGGATATAAAGGAATGATCTTGGTTCAGAAGTTACTCAAACAAGGTCATGATGTTCTGTCTATAGATGCCGAATGGTTTGGTAATAGATTAGAACCTCACTCTAGATTAACTATCCTTAAGAAGGACACTAGAGAATTAACTGCTGAGGATTTAGGCGAAGCAGATATAGTCTTTCATTTAGCTGCCGTTGCCAGCGATCCAGGTGCCATTATAGATAGTAAACTTGCTTGGGAAGTAAATGTGTTAGCCACTCATCAATTACTAGACGCCTGTAAAAGACAACATATCCCTCGTTTTATATTTGCTTCGTCTGGGAGTGTGTACGGAATAAAAGAAGAATTAGAGGTTACCGAAGACTTATATCTGCTTCCTATTTCTGATTATAATAAAACTAAAATGGTCGGGGAACGAGTTGTTCTTAGTTATCAAGATGATATTGATGTAACCATTATTCGACCAGCTACTGTCTGTGGATATTCTCCTAGAATGAGATTTGATTTAGCGGTTAATGCTCTAACAGTGGGTGCGTTGGAAAGAGGTATTATAACAGTATTTGGGGGTCAACAAGTACGCCCCAATGTTCATATTAAAGATATTGCAGATTCATATATTTGGTGTTTAGATAATCCAGAAATTACTTCTGGGGAGATTTTTAATGTGGGCTTTGAGAATTTATCTTTACTAGAACTTGCCGATAAAGTTAAATCTAGCGTTAAGTTTAGGTTAAATAAAGAGGTAGAGGTTCGAGTTACTCCATCGAACGATCCTCGTTCTTACAGGGTCTCTTCTAAAAAGATTTTAACGGCGGGCTTCCAGCCGAAGTTTACTGTAGATGACGCTATTAATGATTTAATAAATCTTTTTATAGATGGTACTTTCTCTAAAAAAGAAGTTCATAATGATAATGGTTTATGGATGCAACAACAAGGGATTAAATAATGTCTTCAGCTAAAGTAATTTTTGACGTTAAAGAAATAGTTAAAGAAGGTAAGATAGTTTTATGTCAGGGGTGTTTTGATTTATTACATATAGGACATTTAAAACATTTAGCTTCAGCCAAGACATATGGAGATGTTTTGGTTGTTGCTGTTACCGCAGATAGGCATGTCAACAAAGGGCCTGGTAGACCGTATTTTAAACAAGATTTACGCATGGAAATGTTAGCTGCTTTAGATATAGTTGATTATGTGATTCTATCAGATTCAGAAGATGCGATAAAAATAATCAATTTAATTCGACCTAATTTTTTCGTTAAAGGAAGTGAGTACTTAGATTTAAATAAGGATATTACTGGTAAAATTTCTTTAGAAAAAGATGCTGTAGAAGCCTATAGTGGCCAATTAGTTTTTACAGACGAAGTAGTTTTTAGTTCTACTAAATTATTAAATAATTTTTTTGATCCTCTTAGTAATGAAGCTCAACTTTTTTTGAGTAAAGCTTCTATTGATATTGATAGTATTTTTAATTGTTTAGATAAGATAAAAACATTAAAAATTCTTGTGGTCGGGGAGGCAATTTATGATAAATATACATATGTCAACATTACTAATGTTGCATCAAAACACGCCATCTTGTCTTCTAAATTTAATTTTACAGAAACTCATTTTGGTGGAGCTTTAGCAACGGCAAGGCATCTTGGTAAAGTATGCGATAACGTTATTTTATATACTGGATTAACTAGTCTAGATAAAAGCATAGTAACGCAAAATTTACAAAATATTAAAATAGATTCGTTTGAAATTTCAGAGGATAGAAAGATAATAAAAGAGCGTTTTATTGACGATAAAAAGAAACAATTATTTTGTGTGGATTATATGAATGATCTTCCTTATATAGAATACGAACAGGAAATTATTCATTATATTAATAATGCTGATATAGATATTATTTTAATTAATGATTTTGGTCACGGAATGTTTACTGAAAAGATAATACATTTTCTAGGTAAATATAAAAAGGCTTTCTTGTGTTTAAATGTACAAACTAATAGCGCAAATAAAGGTTTCAATTTTGTAACAAAGTATTCCTGGGCCGACTATATATCAATAGACCTCCCAGAGGCTAGATTAGCTTTAAGTAATAAATATTCTCTCGTACAAGATTTAGCCAATGAATTAAGTGGATTTTTTGATTGTAGAACTCTTTCTATAACTCAGGGTAAATATGGTACAAAAATTTATCAAAATAAAAAAGAAACTTCGGTTCCTGTATTCTCTTCTGAAGTAATAGATACTACTGGTGCTGGTGATGCTTATTTTGCAATTACCGCCCCATTGGTGTATCTTGGATCTCGTGCTGAAGAAATTGGATTAGTGGGAAACGCCGTGGGACTTTTAGCTTCAAGAATTATGGGAAATAAAGAAGCAATTGATTTAATAACTCTTAAGAAATACATAACTACTTTAACAAAATAAGGACACCCAATGTACACCGAGCCAAGACAAATAATAGATATTTCAAAAGACTATATTAAAGAGATTAATGGTTTAATTCAGTGCTTAGATATGCAAAAAATAATAGATATTGCTTATTTAATTAAAGAATCTAGCCTAACTATTTTTTGTGGCAATGGAGGTTCTTACACAAACGCATCTCACATGGCGGGCGATATTCTAATAAACTCCCCAGTCGAAGGAAATATGTTCGCTATAGGAGACAATTTAGTTTCCTTTTCTGCTTATAGCAATGACATATCTTACGAACGAGCTATGGCGGAAGAAATAATAAAACGAACTAAACTTATTAAAGACTGTACGATAATACTTTTAAGTACATCGGGGACTTCAAAAAATATTCTTCAGACCGCAATAGAATCTAAGAAGTTAGGATTCAAAGTAGTATCTTTAGTTGGAGCTTATAAGGATATTTTAGAGCCATATTCGGACATTATAGTTACTACTAAATCTTTAGATGCTGGTTTTGTAGAAGTAGTGCATGATTTTGTTGGTCATTGTTTAGTAAGAATTCTTAATAATTTAAAATAATGTCAACACCCAAAGAAACATCAACAAGGTCTTTTATTAAGGGTTTAACATGGCGAGCAATTGCTATTTTAAACGGGGGCTTGATAGCCTATATATTCTTAGGAAGTTGGAGCAAGGCAACTATAATTTCTTTAAGCGCTAATTTTACTGGATTTATTTTATATTTTTTACATGAACGATTTTGGAGTAAGATTAATTGGAAATATAACTAGTCAACAATTCTATTACTTCTTCTACTATACCCTCGCCACCTTTTTTAATTAAAACAAAACCTTTTTTTTCAATTACTTTATCTTTAACTTTTCTTTCAGCATCTGAGGGGCACATACAGTAACCTACCCTATCTATGCATTCTAGATCTATTGGAGCATCTCCAATAAAGAGAGTGTCTTGTAAACCAAATTTATTTTCTTGGCAATACTTCTTTAAAAACTTAAATTTATTATCACTATTATAGGTTTCAATTCCGACATAAGCACCGAAACTTTGGTTTATCTTTTTACTACCCGTAAGAAATATTACCTTAAATTCCTTACTAAGTGTTCTTAGACTATCTATATCTCTTCCACAATATTTTTTTGTGACTTTTCCTTCTTCGTTGAAATAGTACCCTCCATCTGTTAATACTCCATCTACATCGAATACTATTAATTTTATTGGACTAATCTTTTTATTAGTTTTCCTCTTCAAGGCATTCTCCTAGTTCTCAAAGACTTCTTGAGCTTCGTCTCTTCCACTATTCTTTTTAGTCTCTCTGTCAGAGATTACGGTCTCTATGGGGACTTCTTTAAAATCGCTGCTGGCGGGATAAAAATCAAAGAAAAGATTTTCTTTAAATGAAGAAATTTTATTTTTTTGAATAGATAGTTCAATACGAGGAAGACGAGTAATAGTATTATTATACTTAACAGTATGGTAATCATTAGCTCTATCCTTTTTATCATGTAAATCATTATATAAGTGCATAATAACATTACCGTCATATTCTAATTGAACAGTTGAGCTAATATTATAATTGGTTGGTTTTTCTCCATAAGGAGTTTTTGTATATTCAACAGTGGCAATAATTGTTGTATTATATTTGCCTGCAATATTTTTAACTCTTTGACTCATAGATCTATAAACTTCGTGTCCAATAGCATTATTTTGTAAATCTTGTAACTTATGAAAGTTATCAAGGATATAAATGATATTTCTTTTAGGATATTCTTCTGTGTAATATTTAATTAATGACTCTACAAACGCCAAGGAATTACCATCTTGGGAATCTTTTAATATTAAACGACCTCTTTCTACTAAATCTTTTATTTTTGAATATCCAACATTTCTTTTTTCTACAACATCTATCCCCAAGCTTTGGTAATACCCAGGAGTTAAAACTTGATTAATTTCTAACGTTTTACTTCCTTCTGCTGCGCAAACAAATTTAGGTAGCATTTGGGCGGCGGTATCATCAATAGTGTGATAAATGACACAGGTATTATTTTCTGTTTCCGATCCGTGCTTAGCAATTCTACAAGCTAGTGATGTAAGAAATGCGGTTTTGCCGCAATTCGGCTTTCCCCCCACTAACATGAATGTCCCTTTCCAATTACCATTAAGAGCCTTAGATAATTGCGAGAAGTCCGGCCCAAAATTATATCCCATAAATTCATTACCATGTTCTTCTTGCCATTTCTTTTGAGACTCAATCAAGCTTAAAGTTCCATCTTTAGATAGGTGGTCTTCGTTGTATTGTCGCGTAAGTTCATATAAAGCAGATTGAGCTTCAGCTATTACGTTCTCTGGAGTATCGTTTTTCTTCATTAACTTTGAAACCATTAGCGAAACTATTTCTTCTCTGTATAAACTCTTTTGCGTTTCTCTGTCGTTTTGTAGACGTTCAACTTCTTTTTCTATAGAGGTATGAGATATATTGGTTCGTTCAGAAAGCAGCTTAACCATCTTCTCTTGTTTAATCTTATTAGGTTCGCTAACGATTAGAGGAATAATTCGAGCGCAAATCTCGTCGGAATTCTCCTCGTCAAGGAACTGGTCCAGTCGCCAAGAAAAAGCATCTTGATTTTTAATCTTTTCAAACTTTTCTTTGCCATTCTCTTCTTTTAAAAGCTCATCTGGATCTATACCTACTGGCATTATCTTAACAAACATCTCTATATCTTTATGGCCAGCAATAATCCTGTCTAATATTTCTACTGTTTTGGTTCTTCCTGCCTCATCGCCATCCAAACAACAGATGTATTTATGAAAGTTATGGCGTTTTAATAGGTGTAATTGTTCTTCAGTAAAGGATATGCCCCCAAGAGCTACACATTGGTCTATACCATTCTCTACAGCAGAAAGGACATCTCCATATCCTTCCATGATATAAATTGGACAGGGCTTCTTTCCGTGCTTTAAAAGCACATTGTGGAAGTTGTATAGACGTTCACTTTTGCGATAGATATTACAAGCGGTCCCTGTTCCTTTTAAATCTGTTCTGCTATTTGTATATTTAGATTTTCCGCTACCAGGTTTGTAATCTAAATCTCTTGAAGCAAATCCTACGGCTTGTCCGTGTTCGTCTTTAATAATGAATATCATAGAGTTTTCGTTGAATAGGTCTTTGCGTTGTAAATCAATTTTATGTAAAAAATCTACAGAGAATTTTTCGTTGTTATATCCAGATTGTTTTTTCATATGAGACCAGAAGTCATCAAATGAACTAACTGTCCCAGCACCAACTCGCCTATAGGTTTCATTAGACCAACAACGTCTGGTGAGTTCGTCGCTAACTTTTTGATTTAGCGGGGAATTTAAAATATATTCAGCAGCTAATCGATAAGCTCTATAGGTATTTATTTCATAAATTTCTTCTTCGTTTAATTCAATTTCAGGCATTTCAATTTCATATTTTTGAGCAAAATATGGAAGTGTTATTGAATAAAATTCAGGCCCAGAACAAGGATAACCCTCTAATAAGTATCCAGCATTAAATATATCCCCAGCTGCCCCACAACCTGACATGCATCTAAAGGTTAAACCATCATTTCCTTTAGTTGTACAACTAGGATTCTTGTCTGGATGGGCGGGATTAATGCAGGAGAATTTATCATTTTCGGGATTGCGGTCAAATAAAGAAATATATTCGTTAAGGTGTGGTTTAATTTTCTCTATTACTTCTTTATACTTGTGCTGAAAACGTTGGTAAGATCTCATATTTTTCTCTTGTTTGTTAGTTGTTATTCTTTATGGAATGATTCAATTGCTTCTATGTCTAAAATATTATTTTGTTTTTTGGGCCGTAAAGATAAAGAGCCATTAGAATTTAAGTCTTGAGATCGTAATTCTAAAAGTTTATACGTATTAGATTCTCCAATAATCTCAAGTAAGTCTCTTGGGATTGAAATTATAATTCCTCGATTTCCAACTGTTGCTTTAAGATAAACTCGATCTTTACTATCTCGAATCCAGGCGTCGCTTTCAATTTTTTGTATATCTCTACTTACATCCCAGCTCAAGGTATTCTCCTATATTTGGGTCTCTAATTTATAGCACTTTAATTTGGGGGGTGTCAATAAGAATTAAATATCAGCTTGATTATAACACTTAGACATGTAGGGACAATACCTACACTCCCAGCAACCTATTGTTTTTACTTGAGGATTTTTCATGCGGGAAGTGCCGTCTTTAACTCGAAGATTAGATTGATGTTCTTTATATTTAGACTCAGATATTTTTCCTTTTTTATAAAAATCTTCTATCTTTTCGTCCGACCAATTCATTTCAAAATCACGAGGAGGTAATTCGTCTTTATTAATATAGTCTTGTAAGGTTCTGTACCTACGAAAAATATCATTTACGCTAAACCATTTTAAAACTTCGCCATCTACTTTAGGCCAAAAAGTTTCACCTTCTTGTTCTAGCTCTATTTTAAAAGTTCTACGATTAGAGGTTTCATCTCTTGCCATATATACCATACGTCCACAATAGAATTGTTTTCTGAAGAGATATACATATATTAATGTTTGTAACAATTGACTAATCTTAGGTGCTCCCTTTTTAGCATAATTCCCCATAATTTCTTTTGTAGCGTCAAATCCATAAAAGCTCTTAACCTCAACTAGGTACTGTTTTCCGTCTGGGGGCTCAGATAAAATACAATCTAGCTCACCCTTAATCGGAAATCCAAATTCAGATGTTTGGAATTCTACATTATTGTCCACCCAGATGCCCATTTGTTTCCAATATTCAATTAAACTTCGTTCAACTGCTTTGCCAAGATCAAAGATCAATTGAGTTCTAGCATTAGTAGGAGAGCCCTCTACTCCCTTGATTCGATAATAAGATTTACGATGGCATGTTCCTGCTACTACTTTATCTCCAAATTCATCTATATAGGATACTGAAGCTTCAGATGGATAGAGGTTTTTAGAATTACCAAAGCGCAGACGAGGACGTTCAATTTGTTGATCGGTATGGGCGATCAAATCATAAGTATCATAAGGCATATAATATCCTATGTTAGATGTTAACTATTTTCGATGATAGCAAGACGACTTTCGAGGTCGTCTACTCGGCTGACTAGTGCGGTAAGTTCGCGTTGACGGATGGCCTGTAGTTGATAAAGCTGTTGTTTAGAGGCTAGATTATTAATAGCTGTGCGCATACTAACTAATTCATCTCTAATAGCTTTTAATTGAATATATATTGTATCGCTAATTGATTCTGCCATTATTTTGATTCCTCTGTTTTTTCAGGAGTTTCTGGAGCAGTTTCGATATCTTCGATGATTTCTGTTGAGGGAGTAGTTGTTTTAAACTTTTCTTGTAAAACATTTGCTCCACAGTAAGTTGCATATCCTAATCCTATTGCTCCACTAAACGTAGTATATAACCCAAAAACATCTACTGTCAATAAGTCTTTAGCTAAGATAGTAATAAATAATGCTGCTAAATCAGATAAGATTAGATACAAAAATCCACGATATTTGCGTGTCATAAAATTTAATTGTAATTGTTTTGCAGTTAAACTAGCCATTATCTTCCCTTATTTTGGTTTAAAAGGATTGTATAAATAGAATCTAAACGATTAGATATTCCATCTAAATTATTTTTTAATAGTTGTATTTCTACGTCATGGCGGTTTACGACGATTGTTTCCTGGGAATTTTTCTCCAAGTGTTCGGATAAAATAATTTTACATTCTGAGACAGAATTTTCTATATTAGTTAATGCTTGTGCTTTAGTTCCCCATGTTATGAATATCCCGCTCAATATACCTAATATAGATAATGTGGAAAGTATTATCCCAATAAGAAATCCCCATTTTTTTATTTGTTGAAACGTATTATGAAAAGAAAATTTTTCAGCAACTTTTTTTATCATAAGATATACTCCAAGCATTTTCTTACCTTTATCTTATCATTTGAAGCGACTGGATGCAAATAGCAATTGACTTCTAGGTTTGCGGCGAATACAATTTAGAAGTAAACAACTATTAACTATAGGAGTTAATATGCCAATTTATAATTATGAGTGTCAAAAGTGTGGAAAAATACAAGAGAAATTTCACAAAATAGACGATCCTCTAGAGGAGGGTTGCGAAGAAAAAGAATGCGGCGCTGGCCCTGATGAGTTAAAGAAACAAATGCCCTGTCTTGGAAGACATGTTTCCTGGGGATCTTGGAGAGTATCAAATGACTGTCGTTAATAATGTAGTAAATAAAGTTATAGATATAGTTTTTATTGTAGTAATCTTAGCTGGGGCTGCGTTTGGTTTATATAAAATATATACCCTGATGACAGATTCGTTTAATAAAAACGAAGAAAATCAACTGCTTCTTTCTGATTACACAACAGCAAATAACGATAGTAATGTGGCTAATAAAAAATTTAAAGCATTGCAAAAACAATATGGAAAAACCCTAAAGCAATATGATGAAAAATTAATTGCTTATGCTAATTTAGAGGCTCAGTATACCAACCATGTCCATCAAAACACCAATGTAGATTCAACACTTCCCAATCCAATTGCTGACAATAGTGATTGCTGGAAACTTTTCGACGGGGAAAGCCTCCATCTCCAGATGTCTAACTATCAAATTGATATAGATTTATCAGCTATTAGACTTCACAAAAATAAATGGTCAGGCAGTCTTGATTACGATCTTCATCAAAAATTTGGGTTAAGTTTATTAGAAAGTAAGAATATTAATAATGGCGCACTAGTTATGCATGCTAGATTATTTGAATTAGACGGAAATTCTGAAGTAAAAGAATTATTAATTACTAAATTTGATATGGCGTTCGAAGATAATTCGGTTACGGGTATGCAATGGTGGGCACCTAATTTAAAACTAGGTGTACACGAAAGTGTAGTGGGTACTTCTGGATATCTTCCATCTGCCTTTTTAGGAATATCTGCTAGCAAGTATTTACGTGGCGGCAAAGAGATGTTAGAATTATTTCAGTTAGGTATTGGCGTTAACCTTGAAGCAAAGGTCATGTTCTTGTTCACCCCCATAATGTATAATTTAGGTAATCATATTCCGCTGATAAGCGATTTATGGATTGGTCCAGACTTAGCTATTGATACTGGTGGTCGATGGGCTGTAGGTTTGTCTCTTTCAACAAACCTGTAACACAAGGAGTTTTTTATGAAGGTTGTAGTATGTAAATCAAATCTAGAAGAACTAACTGACTTGCCGGTTGAAGAAGCGAGTCATTGTTTTGCTCTGTATATAGGAGCAAGAGAACAACAGATTGAGCGCTGTTTGGGAGAAAATATCTTAGCCATAGGATGGTGGGGATTAATGGAAGCGGGATATCTTAATGGTAACGGTACGGTGAATAAAAAGAAATTTTTAGAACACGATACTGTCTATTTTGCAGAGCCTGCCCGAGTATATAAGCGAGTTCGTAATACTTATAAACGTCTTATTGAGAAAATAAAAGAAATCTAATGCGCACATCTTTGCAGGATATATTCACTTATATCCACTGTCCACTTAAATACAAGTTGGGCTCTAAAACCATAGACTTGTATAGTAATTTTAAAGAAACGGTCGTGGGCAATCTCTATGAAGAAATAGTTCTTAAGGCATATCATCATAGATTTTTAACAGGTAAAGATATCGACTGGGGTGTTTTACGAGAATCTATTACTAAGTCGGTGCTTAAGCAGGACTTTGATTTAGAAAAAGCCCTCTCCCAGTTGTTATGGTGGTACGAAAATAATTATACAAACGATCAGCGTTATGGAATTGCGGGCCTGAATTTAAATTACAAGCTTGGAGATCATTTTATTGTTGCTAAAATACCATTGATTCTATTACAAGACGAGAAAAATAAATCTGCTTACTATAAAAATAGTGTAGGTATTATCTTAGAGGGTTCTAAATGGAACACAGATAAGGAACAAAAATCTTGGATTACAAAGATATACAAGAGTTTCCCTCTTAAGGTTATAATGTGGTTGGTTCAAAGCTATTTAAATATCAAAATTGATTACGTTGAATTTTTTGATTTTAAACAATTACGTTGTGGTAGATTAAAAATAATGTTAGAACAAGATAATGAAATAGAAAATTTTATAAAGAACATTATTAAAGCTATTTCGATGGGGATATGTTATCCTGTTCTTCGAGAAGATTGTGTGCTTTGTGAGTTTAACAAAAAAAATGGAGGTTGTTATGGGACTTAAATTTATTGATAAAAAGACCGGTAAGATTAAATTTTATTGGGAGGATGGTAAAGATGCTCCCTTTACGATTGAAGATGATACTGAAGATAATACTGAAGAAGAAAATACTGAAGAGGAAAAAACTAAACAAATTAAAGACAAAGGGACTAAATAATGCCCACTCAAATTCAAAACATTAATGGAACATCTATTCTCACGGTAACAGATGATACTGGCGGACCAATTGATCCCCCCGTTATCTGTGACAAGTGTGGACACAAGTGGTTTCAACAAATTGATCTCGCTCAATACTCGTCGTCGGCTCAAGTTGTGTTAGGTCAAAGAGTTCCTATGCGCCAAAGCTATGATATTTTACACGTATTAGAGTGTGTTTTTTGTAAGAATATTATGTTGCCCAATATCTATAATTATATTCGTCATCCCCTTGAGCACGAACTTGTTGAATTTCAAAATGATATTGAGAAGTTTAAAAAAGAGACTACTCTCCCGCCACCACCCCCAGCTAAAATAGATTCACTAAAATCAGAGGATATCTAATGTCTTTTAAGATAAAAGATTCTAATATTTTTCCTATGCCGGGAGACAAGCGGTTTATACATCTAGCTACCATTACTAGTGGTCTTAGGGAATTTATTGTTTTCGTTGGCACTAAGGGTTCAGTGGACGGCAAGTGTTATATTGAAGAGGCCGTCTTAGTTGCTAACCCTAAAACGGAAGACGTAACCGGATGCTTAAAGTTTATAGACGATGATAATCTTGCTAATGATCTAGCCGCGTTTGTCCAAGAAAAAAATCTTCTCGATATCCCCAGCCGTATGAGGCAGTCTCCAAAGCTCTTTACTTTTTAATAGTTTCTATAGTACAATACATAGGTGAAGAGTTCTAGATTCAAATATGAGTATCGAAAATCTGCCAGTAAATTACATCGTATAGTCGGAGATATTTTACGTTCTAGTAAATTATTTCAAAATTATCAAGTACTTCAAGAATATCCTGTCTGTAAAATTAATCCTAATCATAAGTCTGGTCGTGAACATTTTGACTGGGTACTTCTAGATCTTAAATGTGTAATTGAAGTTATGGGTGGACAACATTATAAAGTAGCTTTCGGCTGCGGCCAAACTGGCCTTAAAGATATCCAGGAACGGGATGAACGGAAGAAACAAGCGGCTATAGATGCTGGGTTTGTATACATAGCAATTAAATTTGATGAAATTAAATTAGTGACTGAGGATTATATTTGGAAACTTTATATAGAAAAGTTTGAAGAAACTAAACCGTTACTTCTTAATAAAACACCTAAGATTAAAATTAACTACAATAAAGAAAAAGCAAAAGCTTTTCGCAAGGAACAATATCAACACAAAAAAGAATGGCTTAAGAAAATTAAATCTCAGCAGGAGGAAAAGAATGATTAAAAATATTATTTCTCAATTAGTTAGACATCCAACCAAAAAGAACGAACAACGAACCCCAAATGATATTAAACAAATCATTCTACATTGTACCGGGATGAAACAAATGGCTGCTGGGGCTCAAAAAACTATCGAGGCCATAGCTAAATACGATACTTCTCCCAATAATCATATTTCAGCGACAGGCTGCGCTTCCTATACATATCATTATACTATTGGTGAAGATGGAGATATTTATAAAACCTTAGAAGATACAGAGGTTAGTTGGCACGTTGGTAGATGGAACAAGATATGTTTAGGAGTTTGTCTTATTTACGATCCGGCAGACGAGACCCTAAGTCCAAAATCTCCTGCAGCTAAGCAATTGGGCACAGCCTTAAATTTAATAGCCGTTAAATGTCTTCAATTAGGTCTCTTTCCTTCTGACGTACAGGGTCACAGGGAGCTTGAGACTACTGGTTGGAAAATGATTAATGGTGAAAAGAAATTAGTAAAGAGTTGTCCGGGTATGAAAGTTAATTTAGAACAATGTAGGAAACAAGTTGCTGTTAATATGCAAACTATATTATCTAAACTTGGTTTTTACACAGATAAGATAGATGGAATATTCGGGCCAAAATCTATGCAGGCAGAAGAAAAATTTTTAGCTAAAGAGTGTCATACGGATGAGTCTTTGTTGGGAATGATCTAATGTTTTTTAAAAGAACAGTTTGGAGTTGCTGCGAAACAGATTATCTTAAGGCCCACAGAGATGAATCAATTAATGCTTTATCTGGTTACCTCGCTAAATCTCGAAATGCCATACAAAATAAACTTCTAGAACTAGACGGCAAAGCCCCCCTAATCAAAAAGAATAAAAAGTCTTTTATTGGCAAACGTAAAGACTTGGGGAATCAGTTTTTTCGAAGTAATTGGGAATCAAATACGGCTAGATGGTTTAATCATAAAAGAATCAAATGGATATATGAGCCTAAAGTATTTCCTTTCTTAGAAATTAAACATGGGACTACTTCTCTTTGCCCAGATTTCTATTTACCTGAGTTAGATATTTGGGTAGAAGTTAAGGGTCAATTACTTTCTCAAAATAAAGCCGCAATCCGCAGATTCAAAAAGTATTATCCTGATGAATTCTCTAAGCTTCAATATATAAGCGGTAGTGCATCTACTAAAGCTACTCAGTTTTATAATTCTATGGAAATGAAATGCATGGCTTACTATAACGATCTTAATAAGTCTTTTAAGAATATCATTCCTAACTGGGAAGGCAATGCTTGAGACCATTAATATTATACTTTCTCATAAGTATATCGCCGATGATTTAATTAAAGTCGCCCAAGGTCGTTCTCTATATACTAAACATTCATTTGATCTAATGTGTAAAGTAATTCAATATAACCCGCTAGACTTCCCAGACGTTATTGACAGTGAAGATTTATATCAAGAGATTTATATGGTATGGGATTCACTATTACATACTTACTACTCTAAACAAGGATCTAAACTTAGAAAAGCTAGGTCTCTAACCAAACTGATGTACCGGGTAGCCGAAATTAAAATTGCACAACTCTTACATAAAAGAATTAAATCAATCCTTAAAGAGAAATCCTATAGTAAGGAACAAGACGATTATTATTATCAAGATAATTTAGATGAAGCTTTATTACTTAAGGAATTTACTCTGGCAGGATTAATTAAACAAGTTGATTTACAGCAGACTCAGGTAAGTCAGCTGACGTTTGAGGAACGAATTCTTGTTTATCGGGTACTATTTGAGGGAGATTCTCTACCGGTTGAGGAGCTACGGGAGCTTCAGTTTGCTCTTTTGTAACCTTTTCAATAGTTTCCTGAATAGTACGTTTAGATTCTTCCATACATTTAATATAAGCATTTTGCATCTCGTCTTGAGAGATAACATTCTTTTCTAATAGTACAGTATTAAGAGTAGCTACTTGATTGGCAAGGATAAATAGATTGTGTTTATCTTCTTCAATGCCCTGAACTAGCCGGAAGAAATCTTGAACCAATAGATTCAAGTAGCGCTCTAAACAACCATGTAATACTGCAAATTGACGAAGAGCAATAGCTACATCCTTCTTACTAAGAGGATACTTCTGTAGAATCTTCTGTAATCCCTCAGCAGCTGTTTTCTGAGTCTTCTTTAACTCCTCTAGTGGGTTAATCTTCTTGGTGTCACTAGGAGGCGTTGGTGCTTCTACAGAGGCTTCTGGGGTTGGGGGCGGAGCATTCGAAGCAGCAGCAGCAGCATCTGCTAGGTCTTCGGGAGTATCTATTTCAAGATCGTCTTCACAGGTACATTTCTCTCCACAGTCACAATTGTTAACTGCTGGTTGTTCTACCTTACCGGGGAATTGAATTACATTATCTACTACTTCATCTTGACTCATTTTAACTCCTTTTAGTTAAAGACTATTTTTTATTAACTGAACGATATAATAAAAGAAAGTCATAATTGATCTAGCTACTCTACCTATAAAATTCTGTTTCATTCCATCTTTCATGGTCTCTTTAAGATAATTAGTTACTTCGCTCATATTTATTCTCCTATTGTGAATAATTTACTCTAACCAAAATTTAAAAGCAAGATATTATTTATTAAAACTCTCTAGGTTTTTTAAAAATATTTTATTTGATCTAGTTAATTCTTTTTTTACTTTAGACTGTTGTTTCTTTTGTCTTTTCTTTAGAATCTTTTTAATTTTTTCAGGCTCAACCTCTACTACTGGTTGATTGATTTCTCTAAATAAATCTTCATATGGATTAATTACAAAATCACCTGTTATTCGAGCATTAATTTGAAAGCATATATCATGATAAATATTAGTTATTTTTAGTGCTTCAAATGAATTTATTCTACTAATGGTTATTGTTCTACCGTCTTGAGTAAGAATATCATCAAGTAGTAAAGCTTCTAAAGCTTCTTTGGTAATTCCATTAAAATCTACTTGCTTTTTATACGTAGAAATCCCTAGCAATGGATAAAGATCTTCCACGTTAAAACCCAAAATAAACTCTATGGTCATTGGGCTAGCGGCTTTTAATTTGAATCCCCCCAGATGAATTTTTCTCGGACCATTCCCTGTTGATACTTGCAGAGTTAATTCACGAGGGAAATGTAAAGTACTCATTTAATTACACTTTCACTAAAGCACTTTCTGCAAGACATACAGGCGTTTTTACTTTTGTTTTTTCGGTTATCAACTGGGCAATAAAATCCCACATTAGTTTCATCAAGATTGCGAAGCTGCTTTGCATTAAATACAATGCTAATATCTTGAGGCATGTTTTGATCATTATTGTCCACCTTTAAGTAAGAGAAATAAAGTCTACTGTGGCCCCCTAGTTTATTTACCTTATCTTGCCTATCTAGGGAACTTTTGTCAAGGGAAAACATAATGTATATATTAGGACTAGATTTAATCTGTACGGCCATCTCAGGCTTTCTAGTGACTATCCAGAGTTTAATGTCTGGGTGATTATCTATTAGATAGTTGATTACTTTAACTGCTTCTGGAAATAGATCTCCTACACCATTCCATCTAATGAAATCAAAATTCTTTTGTTTATGGAATTCTGCGGCGATTTTTTCTCCAATTACTTCAGGTGGATTATTAATAACTGAATGGTAGTTCCTTAGATACTTTAATAAGGATCTATCATAAGTAATATGTGCTCCACGTATAGCGCCATAACAGAAGCTATTACAAATTTTTGTAGGACAACAGGTTCTAAAATGTGGAAAGTTAATTGAAAGCCCCACCTTGTGATTCTTAGATAGAAACTTTTCTTTAGGGCCAAGTTCTTTAGGTGTATCTAAAATCTTTTCGGCGGTAAGAACCCCTCGCACAGTACCATCGACATGCTCCATAGATACTAAAGCCATTTCTTTCTCTCCTTTTTCTTGTTCTATATCTCTCTTTATTACTTGTTATTATTGTTAAAAAGGTTTATGCTTAAGTTGGAGGTCATATGCGTTGACCAAAAGAGACTTCATCAAGACTCTTCTTAAAACTCTTTCCTGGAAAATTCTATCAATAACTCTAGCAACATTAGTAAGTTATTATTTTACTGGCGAAATATTTAAATCAATTGCCTTGTCTTTGACCTATAACTCAATAGGTTTTGTTGTATATTTTTGTCATGAACGTATTTGGGTGGAAATTTTAAATCGAATCAAACGTTAGTTAATTTCGTCCAAGTCTTAAGGCAAGTAAAGTTACTGTTCCGTCTTTCTTAAATAAATTAATATGTTTAATACACCAAGTCTGATATTCAATACCTTGAAAATAAAATTTTTGATTGATTAAACTATTTAAGTCTTCATCGGTGGGATCTTCAATCCATTGTCCAACTATCATATAACTATTTTTATCGTAGTAACAGGGATCATAAGATATAATGCGAAGCTTTTCCATAGGTTTATTATAGTTCTAAATATTCCTGCCTCAACTCTAGGAACATATCGTATTTTCTATCGAGTAATAAAGCCTTTAGCATTGGTGAATCTTTATGGTCTTTATTAATTCGATAAATGTCCTCAATCATTTTGATGGATTCTTGAAGCAAAGAATCTTTTAGTTCACTTTTTTTATCTTCGTCTAATTGTTGTTCTAGTAACTGAATCTGATCTTCAGCTTCTTGAAGTTTATATTCAACCCGATCAAGTTCTTCTTGAAGTTCAATATTCTCTTTCTCAAGTACTTCAATATAATCTTCTGTTGAATCCATTATTCTTCCTCGAATATGTCCGCGAATAAAGCGCTAACATCGCTTCGTTCACATTTTTCCAATTGAACAACTCCAACAAATTCAGATGCTTTGCTTCGAGCATCGTTAACAAATTTATAGATACCAGTCTTTTCTATAGCTATTTTTTCGTCTCGTTGTTTGAGATCTCCCATGATTATAATTTTACTATTTTCGCCAATACGAGTTCCCAAAGTTAGTAATTCAAAAAAATCAATACATTGCATTTCATCCGCTATTACAAATGAATCAATCCAAGAAGCTCCACGAATTAATTGAAGAGGTATTAGATCCATGGGATATTTTTCGGCAAGCATTTCCATATCGTCTGAACCAGTAAGTTGTTCTATATTGTTGATATAGTTTTGTAGATAAGGTCCGAACTTTTCATTTACATTTCCTGGTAAAATCCCAAGTTCTCTTTTACCCACCTGGGTCATGGGGCGAGTTAAAATAAGTTTACGATATTTTTCTTTTTTCATTAACTCAAACGAGGCCGAAAGCGAAATCAAAGTTTTTCCAGTTCCCGCCCTGCCAGTTAAGACTACTACTTTAACATCATCGTCTAATAGTAAATCCAGAGCCATATCTTGTTCTTTATTCCTAGATTGAACCCCAAAGGACTTACGTTTACTTTTAACTATCTGTAACTTCTTATCTTTAACCCTTGTAATAGCCGACTGACTTTCCCCAGCTGTAACAATAACAAACATGTTAGGATGAAAATTCATTCTTCCATCTAATGCTTCAAGACTAATTTCCCTTTTTTCATAAAGTTCATTAATTTTTTCAGTAGAAACCGCAAGAGTCTTCACACCGGTATAAATTTCAGCCACGATTAACTCCTAGTTGTAGAATTTAAAATAGAACTATTCGAGATCACCTGTAACATCAATTTCTATTTTATAGCGTTCTGATGACAAGTAAATTCTAGGACTCCCTAAAGCATTAGGGGATAAGAGTTTTTTGAAGGCATAACTTGGATAACGTAAATAAGTTCCACACCTTACACAATAAAATTTCTTAGTAACGTTCTCGTAGAAATGTACTCCTGGAAATACACGAAGACGATGATCGTGGCCTAGACAAAATACATCTCCCATAGGAAATGATTTGCGAAGGTCTTCAAATTCTTTGTCGTTTGACAGTGCAGCACTACCACCATGGGCTACTACAAATAAGTATTCTTGTTCTTGACCAGCTCCAGAACGAACAATAATTTTAATATATTCTGGTTCATCATGGAATGCCATACCAAGCATTTCAGAAATTAATCCACCTGGGGATATAGAGGTTTGATTTAGAATTCGTTCTTCATGATTACCATCAATTAAGAACAACCCCTTTTTTGCTATTGGTTTTAATATAGATGAAATTTCTTTTCGTTGTTCGTCTGGGGTTTTGTCTTGTTCCCAGGTAGGAATCTTATAATTCGCGGGTATTCCTTCGATGAAATCACCCACTCCAAACCAACGCCTATTTGATCCTTTCCCAATATAAGTAACCATAGTTTTCAATAATGCTATATCACACACCTTGTGTCCATAATGGATATCCCCAAGGGGTATGACTTCTGCTTTTTTATTGCTTCCAGTATGGATTACAAATTCACGCATTAAAACTCCTTTGTGGGATTTACCCATTTATTAATACTAGCATTATCAAAAATTAAAAAGCAATAACTATTTTTAAGTCAACTCTTGTTTTATATCTATTAAATGTTTTGTTGTGTATATTGGTTTATTCACTTTCAAAGATAACTCTTTATTGATTTTCACAGAAAGATTGATTTTATAATTTGTTTTTTCATTTGAAATATATTTAGTTAACTTGTCTAAATTAGATAACTTGATAGAACAGTCAAGATCAATTTCTTTAGGAACGTTATCTATTTTTAATGGTTCAATCCTATTAACGATTACGCTAATTTTTTTATTTCCGTCCTCAGTCTCTTCAGCTTGTAATACCCCATCAATAACTATAGGAGAGTTTACTTCAATTAATTTTTTAAATTGAGTATAAGCTTTAGGAAAGATTACGCCCTGAGTTCTTCCAGTTAAATCTTCTAGAGTACAAAAGGCCATATACTGTTTACTCTTAAGAATAAAATGTTCTTTAAGTGTAGAAAATATACAACATAATTTAATTGGCGAGTTGTTAGGAAGATAACTAAAAGACTTAATTACATCTAAATCACCAATAGGAACATTAGATATCCCATCAAGAGGATGACTTGAAGCAAAAAACCCAAGAAGTTCGTATTCATCTTGCAACATCTCCTTCATATCTTTTTCGGGAATCCATTTAACTATAGGCTTAATAGGTAATTCTGGTTCTTCAGGTTTCTTTAAAGACTTCTTGGTTGAGCCTCGTTTAATTTCTTCTAATCTATCTTCATATTTTTTAATAGAATTTTTATATGTATTATATTTATTTTGGTATGCACGATCTAACTTCATCCATTCCCAATATTCGTCCATCCAAGCAAGCATTGATGATCTAGTTTGTTGGAATTCATCAAAAGCACCAGACTTAACTAAAGCTTCTACACGAGCACGGTTAACTTTTCCCAGATGAACTCTATCACAGAAGTCCTCAATACACTTAAATGGTCCTGTAGAGCGTTTTTCAAGTATCTCTACTACTGGGCCTTCGCCTATATTTTTAATTGTAACTAGACCAAACCTGACTTCATTCTCGCCATATATCTTAAAACCTCTAGAACTTTTATTTATAGATGGCCCAGCTACTTTGAGCTTTAATCTTTTACACTCAACTAGGTATTCAGCTAACTGATCTGTCTTTCCATAATCCATTTCCATACAAGCAGTTAAGAATTCAACTGGATAATATGTTTTAAGGTAGGCTGTTTGATATGTGATATGAGCATACCCAACGCTGTGTGCGCGATTGAAAGCATACTTTGCAAAGTCTAGTAGTTGTTCCCATAGTATTTCAAATTGGCGTTCAGGTAGGGCATGGTTGAGCCACCCACGTTTGAATCTAGGATATTCTTTGTCTAGTACGTCTTGAAGCTTTTTACCCATTGCTTTTCGAAGCGTATCAGCCTCAGACATTGTATATCCAGCTAATTCTACTGCGATTTTCATGATTTGTTCTTGGTAAATAATAAACCCACCAGTATCAGCTAATATTGGTTTTAATTCTGGAACAAGATACTCAGGTTCAGCTCCATTACGCCAAGCTAAGTAGCTTGCTAATCCCGAAGTTCCAAGGGGTCCTGGACGATAAATAGCTAATATTGCCGATAAATCTTGAATAGTGGTGGGCTTAACATCCAACACTAGTTGTTGCATACCCAAACTTTCCATCTGAAATACGCCTAATAGAAGTCCTGTTTGGATCGTTTCAAAAACTTTAGGATCTTCCATAGGAATTTTATTAATATCAATTTCAATATTTCTGTATTGCAGTATTAAATCTAAGCAGTGTCGTATCTTTGAAAGAGTTGCTAACCCTAATAAATCAAATTTAATTAAACCTATCTTTTCTATATCCTTCATGTCCCACATCGTAGCAAGACCGCCATCTTTAGCTTTATATTGTGGGGCCAGTTGAGTAAGTGGAATATTTGAAATTACAGTGCCCGCTGCGTGAACTCCATACGCCGATATAATACCCTCGAATCGTTCGGCCCATTCAAGAATTTTGCGTTGAGTTCTTTGAGATTCTGTATATGATGGTCCGATTGAAGCATTGCGAATCTTCTTTAATTCAGGAACTATTTCATAAGATTCTTTTAGCGTATGAGTTTTACCGGCATCTGGGGCGGGCATTAATTTACGGAGAGTTTCACCTTCAGAGATGTCTATACCCAATGCAGTACAAACTTTTTGAATAGCTGACTTGGCAAGCATTGTATTAACTGTACCAATTCTAGCTACTCTATCTTCTCCATATTTGTTTTGCAGGTATTTAAATAAATCATTGCGATGTTCTGGATCGACATCTGTGTCGGCGTCAGGATATGAATCTTTTCTTCCAGGATTTAAAAAACGTTCAAATGGTAAATCATATTTAAGAGGATCTATTTCTGTTATATATAAGCAAAACGCTACCAGGCTTCCTCCTATGCTGCCCCGTCCTGGTCCGATCATAATAGCATTACGTTTAGACCACTGGATAAAGTCTTGTACTATTAAGAAGTAATCAACAAAATTCATCTCCTCAATAATTTTGATTTCGTATTCGAGACGTTTTATATATTCGGGTTTAGAGTCTAGGCCGCGAAGTTTAAGGCCCTTCCAGCATTTAAACTCAAAATATTGAACAGATTCATTCATCAAGCTTCCGATCAAAATGAGGTTTATTTACAGCAATCTTAGCCAACATCTTAGATTTAAGTTCTTCGAGGTGTACCGGCTTAAACCCCCAGACATCTACTCCAACATCTAAAGATAGTTTATTTGAATCATCATAAGTTCCATGACAATGGCCATAGAACTGATAGCTACCATGACAACTTCTATTCCAACTAACCATAGGATAATGGCATAATACTATAGAAGTATTATCAACTTTAATATCTCTGATGTCATAAAATCCTTCAATCTTTTTGGGATATTGTTTAATCAATTTATGAGAAAACGAATGGTCATGATTTCCTTTTATCCAAACCCATCTTCCGTGTAATCTATGAAAATAGGTTTCTACGTATTTCCATTTCATAGAAAAATCACCTAAGAAATATACTATATCTTTATCTGTGACGACAGAATTAAAGTTTTCTATAATAGTTTCGTCGTGTTCCTGAGCAAATTTAAAGGGCCTATTACATGACCTTATGATATTATCATGCCCTAGATGCAGATCTGAAGTAAACCATGTTTCCATTTTTTATTCTCAGTTGTGATATTTAATAAGATATTTATTTACTAGGTCTAGTATATCTTGTGTTAGTTTATATTGAGGACTCTCAATAACATCTTTCCATAAAACTATATTTTGATATTGAGTAGATACTATATCTTTTATTAAAAGCATATCTTCAATAAAAGGATCTCTTTCGTCTAATTCTTTTGCTAACTCAATATATGTTTTTTTATTTTTAGTAAGACCATCGTACTCAGCTAATTCTTTATCTTCTTTAAGTAAATCTTTAAAATACTCATCTTCTTTTTCCCACTTAGTTGGGAAACCGATTGTTTCTTCTTTCATTCTATTTCTCCTCTGTTCCTTTTTCTTCTTCTTCCTCTGCTTCTTGAAATAGTCTTATACAGCTTTCACAAATCCAACCTGCACCTTCTAATTTACCCCAACCACTATCGGCTAAATAATTTGTGAACTCAGTAACATTCTTACAATCAAAGTCACTAAACTCCTCGAAGCCACATTGCCAACATTCAACTAGAAATTCTTTTCGAACTATTCCACGCTTGTCTGTTTTTTCTTTTGCCATTCTAGAAACTCCTCTTTATCTTCAGAGTCTTGGACTGGGAAAGATGGTAATCTTGATTTACCAAATTCTATTTCGACATTACACGCTTCTGCTATTTCTAATGTATTTTCAATTGCTTCTGGGACTTCATATTTAATAGCTATCTGTTTCATCTCGTCTGGAGTCTTTATATAATATTCGGGGCCATAGCGCATTTTATCGTCGCCTAGGTACTCTTTAATAGTCTTTTGTAACTGCGCTGCCATCATTAGTTGATGTGTTTTATAGTCTTCTTTCTTTAAGAAGTGTGCATCTGTAGTTGGAATTACTTTAATAGAATACTTTTTAGATAATCCAATAAGATATCTATTATATGGTTCCTGTTCTGGAATACCATTCTCTTGAATCTCTGCATAGAAATTAGTATCAAACGTCTCTTTATAATACTTAAAGAGTTCTTCGGCCTCAATTAATTTTTGTTCTTTAAATAGATTTGCTATTGGACCCGCAAGACATGCCGAGGTTAAAATTAAATCTCCGGCGTAATTCTCCAGATGTTTATAATAAACACGCGGTTTATAATAGAAGTTATTCTGATTAGCATTAGTAATCATCTTAATAATAGCTTCATATCCCTTTTGATTCTTAGCAAGAACTATCATATGTCTGTTGTCTTTAATCGTCTCTTCCTTTTTGTCTTCGTCCCAAGTGATATAAAATTCACTACCAAGAATTGGTTTAATATTATTTTCTTTACATTGCTTATAGAAGTCTACCCATCCATGTATAGTTCCATGGTCTGTAATAGCTACAGCAGACATCCCTAGTTCTTTAACATACTTAACTAGTTTATCGTTAGATATTAGTCCATCTAACAAACTTGTCTGAACATGAACATGAGTGTGTACAAATGACATTTTTTATTCTTTTTGTTTTAAGAAGTTATTGAGCTCGGAAAGATTCTTTGCGAAGACCAAGACAGATGTTTTATCAAGAGCATCTACTAATACTTTAAGAGTTTTTTCTAACTCTTCATTTCTACTTTTAAGACTAGATATTTCGTCACGGGCCATTTCATATTCTACAAAATAGTCTCGTTCCATTGATCGCTCCTATGTTTAAAGTACTTAAGGAGCATAACATAACTATATTTTAGCAGCAAGATAAATATTATAAATCGGCGATAACTGATACTTGAATTGCACCAAGACTATGACTTGTACTTCTATATACATAATAATTTTCAGTATAACTTTTTGAGTTGGTGATAGAAACTGTTTCTGGAGACTCCATAGAAATTGGATCAGAAATGGCATCATAAAAAGCAGCCGTATTCATTCGTGTTGGATATGCATAAATAAGATACTCATTAGTCCCAAGGGTTATTGAGAATAAAGGTTCAAATACGCTTTGAGTATTTGTTAATTCAGAATTAGCTAAACCTTCAACATCAGATTCAGTATAGCTACTTGCTTTAGTAGAAACTCCCCAGAATTTTTTATTATGAAAATGATAGGATATAGACGAACTAGTTGCGTTTTCCTCTCCTGTCGTTGCATGGATAGCAAAAACTTTAGTCCCATCTACAGATGGATAACTAACAGTAGCGGTACTTAAAGTCGGACCAACATATCCTGCCCCAGACATAGTTAAGTCACTCCATCCACTATGAGCCACATGTGCTTCACTAGTTATTCCATTACTATAGGTAGCCTCGAAGCTTAACTCTCCAATTCCTTTCCATACCCCACTCCCTATTTCATAATCGGAAGCAGTTGTTCCAGCATTACAAGTAAAAGTAGCAACAGCAAAAGCTGGAAATGTAGTATTATATGGACAACATACCCACTCAATTCCATTCCATTTAATTGTATCATTTTTACTTGGGGCATCTGCCGCTAAATCCGTAATAGTTTTTGTGTCCAGCCAAGTATTTGCTCTGGTAGTATTTAAATAAATTGTATGGTCGTCGTCTAATAAACCTGTACAACTTCCGTGGTCTACCCCGGATACAGTTGTCATGGCAGAAGTAACATAAGTTTTAATAGCTTTTTCGGTAGGAACATATGAATCCGAATTTGCCGTAAAAGTCCCATCTATAGAAAACTTAGTCACCTTCTGTGTCATTGTAATACCACGAACTGTCGATGGATAAAAACCATAAGACGAATCCATTACTAAACCAGAACTAGTTAAAATAGCTACAGTATCTTGATATCTTTGTAAATAAAAATCAACATTTCCATAGGTTCCTACAACTCCATATCCCTCATCATTCAGCCCAACATAGGAAGCAAGAATACCTTCATTAGCAGTAATAAAAATCTGAGTCCATAAACTTACTGTACTTGGATTATTAATGGTTAAAATATTTCTATTTTCACCATGGTCTGAATATCCCCCTATAATAACATGCGAATTATATTGACTATATCCAGATTGATCTATGGTAAACATTTCAGGAAAATTACCACCGTCATATCCTAAGAAATAAAAAGCATCGCTAGTAAAAGTAGTTTCACTCATATCAGCCAAAGAATAAAAAAAGTTTTGATAACTAAAATCTTCTGTATAGCACCAAAATTTTAGCCCTTTATTATTTGTATCCCATTGCATAGCACCATAAGATGTAGCTTCATCTCCTACTTGCCACATACCTCCTATACCAGAATAAATAGATTGACCCCATGCTTCGGACAAAATTAAAACTGCCCCTGGGGTGGGGGAGCTTTCGAGTAAAATTCCATCGCCTTTTACGTGTAGAGTAGCCCAAACATTATTGGGATCGTCTAATCCTAGTCCCCAATATTGATAACTTTCATCATAATGAGAATTAATACCAAAAAATATTACACCATCGTTATTGGGATTACTTTGAATCGTTAATCCTTCATAAGATTCAGTACTTCCATTTAAGGTTTGGCCGCCAGAACGTCCAGCTAGTAAAGCATAAATTGTATGGTCATCATCTAACAATCCAGTTAATCCACTATGAACTGTTACTCCAGTCCCACCACCAGTGTAAGAAATTATTCCTGTAGATTTACTAAAACTAATTGACCCAGTACCACTTATATGTTGAGTAACACCTGAAAGACTAATAGTATTTAAGGGTAGAACATTAGTTGCTGCGTCACCAATTATTTGACGGGCATCACAAAGTCCAAGAAAACTATCGTTTTGAGGAAATATCTTAGCTATAAGTGTGACTTCGCCTGCCATTTAATTCTCCTTAACTTACTACTACAGTGGTAGCACCAAGACTATGATTAGTTGATCTGTATACGTAATAGTTCTCAGTATAACTTAATGCATTAGTTATACTTACGGTTTCTGGCGACTGGAATCCGCCGCCGAAACCACCAACAGTAAATGTGGCCGTGCCTAATCTTGAAGGATAAGAAAATATAATATACTCATTTGTTCCAGCTGTTACTGTAAATGTTTTAGACTTTGAGTTTGAAAGTTCATTATTAGCTAGACCTTCTATATTAGCTTCGGAATAACTACTAGCTACTGTAGAAACGCCCCAGAAACGTCTGTTATAAAAATAATAAGTAATGGTACTGGTCGTTGGATCGGTCCCATCAGTTGCATTTAATGTATAAGCAGAGCTACTTCCCACAGAAGGATAGGCCACAGCAGTAACATTAACTGTTGGACCAACATATCCGGTTCCAGTTAAAGTTAAGTTGCTCCACCCAGTATGAGATACATATCCACCGGTAGCTGGACCATTAGTATAGGTAGCCGAAAAACTCATAGCTCCAATAGCTTTCCAGTCACCAGTTCCTATCTCAAAAGCAGTCCCTGTAGCTCCTGATGTACAAGTAAAGGATGCTATTGCAAAGGTGAATGAAGTTGTATAAGGAACAAATACCCATTCAGTACCATTAAATTTAAGCACATCGTTTTTGGCCGGAGTATCAGAATCAGAGACATCTGTAAGGTCTTTTAATTCATAAGTTGATCCAGCAATTGTATCATCTACATAAAATTTAGTAGCAAGATCATTAGTAGATATAGGCGTGATTCCAGATACTGTTCCTGTAAAGCCACGAGTTCCATCAACTGGGATATATTGGGAGTGGTCGTCATCAGTAAGACCAGTTAGTAATCCATGATCACTAGCAACATAAGTTCCAGCTGGTAAATTACTAATAGATCTTAGATCTTGTGTTTCTACATAAGTCTCGTTCGTTCCATTTCTTCGTACCAAAACTCTATATAGAATTTTCATCTCTTGGAATGGAAGATTACCAAGACTTAAAGATTCATAAGTATTATTCGTTCTTGCGTTAGCTAAGAGCGTATCCTGTCTCTGTCCAACTAGAGCATAGATAGGATTGGTTAGATTATTAGTAGCAAAAATCCACATCGCAACATACTTATTGTTGTCTACGTCTGTTAGAGTTCCTGCATTATCATATTGAAGTATATTACTTACTTCTGTATAGTATTTGGTTTGTGCTGCCGTAAAAAGAAAGTCTGTGCCGGAACGATACATAATTCTGCACTGTGTAGTGGTATCTATAGAAAAACGGATATCTTCGTCGTAGATCTCTCCCTCTGTAACTTCAAAGGTTGTGTCTGTGAATGTCCCCGTTAAACCAGAAACATATCTAGTTCCTACTGAATAATGGAGATAACCGTGAGTCATTCCGTCCATTATAATGCCGTGTCTTTCGTCTCCAAGGAGACCTTCAACACCATTCCAGTATAGAGTTGCTACTGCTACTTTCCCATCAACAAAATTCCATGGTATTTGTGATGCCTCTAATGAACCAGAGGTATTAAATGCTATATACCAAG
>Ga0315284_10001503_pt1 | contig 33252 bp, 54 predicted proteins | sample YL17G09_16_MG_FD_203696 | JGI IMG/M metagenome (GOLD analysis project Ga0315284, IMG submission 203696) | Sediment microbial communities from Yellowstone Lake, YNP, Wyoming, USA - YL17G09_16 | ecosystem: Environmental > Aquatic > Freshwater > Lake > Sediment | place: USA: Wyoming | collected... | reverse complement strand
TAAGATCCTTAACGCTCTCACCGAGCTGCTTCGTCTGTCGTCCTAGTTCCTGCACGCTCTCCACGTGGGCCTTCAGGTGCATCACGTAATCATCGAGATTCTTTGTCTGTTGAGCCATCGCGCCTAGCACGAACTGAGGCGTGAAGCCTTCTACTTCCTTGAGACCGTTGAAGAATGGGCGTACGTGCTTGTCCATATCGCTGTCTGACGTATGCGGATGAACTGTCTCAGCCTCATGCAGGTTGAACGAGTTGTCGATCAGGAACCAGAGGCCATCAGCGTTATAGATATGGAGCTTGCGCCCATCCTGGTCGTACTGCTTGGCTAGTTCGTTCTTCATCATGGCGTAGTGGGAGCGGGAGACCTTGAACTGGTAGTCTCCGTGGATGCGGAAGGAGGTGTGCAACAGGGTTTCCAGCGATGCGATAAGCGATAGGAGGTCTGCTACTGCGCGATTCCTTGAGCCTTGCGCGCTGTCCGAGAGGTAGCTGGCTGGCTCGTAGACGATTATGGAGTTGGAATATAGGAGTATCTTCCTTCCCTTGAACATGATGGATTGAGGGCTACCGAGCTTGTTGATGGATTTGAACGTAATGCCTTGTCTCTTTAGTATGGATGCGCGGTTGTCCCAGTTCTTTAGATGGGGGATCCTGATGGTGAACATGAAGCCATGGCCTCGGATCCGATTAAGTGTACTTGTTGGGAAGCATGGGGGGGTTATATGACGCGAAGAGTGTACTTGTTTTGGAGCGTCCTCTTTCAGGATTTCCCAGACGCCATATCCTATCTTCTTTATCATGCCTGCGTTTTTCATCGATGTTATATGCCGTTGGACTGCCTGTTTTTTCATCCCTAGCCGCTCACATATCTGGGCTGGACTCAGACCCTCTTTCAACAAAGAAAAGATGCTCAAGTACACTTTTTCTTTTCTCCCTCTATTGGGAAGCAATAAGTGTACTTCTTTCGTTGCCATGTCTCTCACTGCGGTTGTATGTGCAACTGATGGAAATATCTCGTCGGTTCTTTCATCTCGACCGACTCTGGCTTGAACGTGCTTGATTTAGTCCTACTATGCTTCGGGCACTTCCCTGGCTCGCGGAAGCCCTTGCCTTTCTCATGGAGCTGGGAGCTGATGGTCTTCGTGCCGTTGCGGTCGGCGATTGTCTTTGTCCCTTTGGGACAGGACTTGCAGAGGTAGAATTTCTTCAGGCCCATAGGTATCACTTCTTATTGCATTGGTATGCCATCATACCGAATGTACACATCACCATCGAATGTCCGTCTTCTACGCCTTCCTTATAGCTCTTGTCGGTTTTTATCCGTTCCTTATCGACAGAGATGAACGGTATGATTTTCTTGATTGCTTCTTCTCTCTTCTTCTCGTCCTTTATCTCAGCTAAGATCGGGGCGTAGAGCGCAGCGCCTAAATAATTGATTCCTACCATGCAGCCTTGCTTATAGCTAGGATCTACTTCCATCTTCTTTCCGTCGATAGGTATTAACTTCGCGGTTGTACCTGTCAGACCATCCAATCTTATTTTTGGCATATCAATCCCTCATTTCTCTATGCTTCTTTTGATACTCCTATCGAGTTCCGCTTGTAGTTTCCTTTTCGCTTCGAGTGCCTTGATCTTCATAAATTCCTTGCATTTCCATACTTTGTGTATCTCATCCTTATCCAGATCGAGAAGCATCTCACAGAAATCTATTGGCTGGTTGATGTAATCATCCAGTGCATCGATAAGCACCCTCAATTTCGTCTGACGTTTTGGATCTATCATTCTAATTCCCTCACTTCAAGCTCCACACGTACACTGTCCTCTTCGTTATCTCGCACTTCCTTTTCCCGTACTCGAACACCATGCCCATCTTGACAAGCTCGAACCTCCTCGGGCGGACATAGTTGGGATCCCTGCGGCCCATGAACCGCGCTATCTCGTAGTCGGAAGCCGGATGGCCTATGCTCTTGATGGCGTTATAGACCTCAAGCTGGCGTTCTCCTATCGTCTCGGACAGGTCCGAGTACGACATCAGGCTTGTGTCGCGGACTGGCATGAATATACCTTGATTTATTTTCTTTTTAGCTCAGTCCTAATTTCGTCTTGGCATTTGTCTATCCATTCCAGCAGATCAAATTTACCTGGACCTTGATAGTACCCGTCTTTCTTAAACTTCTCTTTTGTGAAATTAAGATATATCTTCAATTCTTTCAATGTTTTTTTCCTCATCTTTAGTCACCCCAGCTTACCAACGAACGCCACGAACACGAATAGCAGCCCAACCAGGAGCGCGATGATGCTCCAGAAGGCGAAGTGCTTCCGCGCCGATTCGATGATCTCTTTCAGCATACCGATCTCTCGCTAAGGCACAGCTCTATCGTAGCCTTGTCCCACTTCCTGATGGAGTGCCTGACGTGAGAGGCGTACTTGGCCTCTTCGCGGTACTTCTCCGGATTCTTATGGTAGGCTTGCTTGGATGGCATGTTTATCCCTCTATCCTCATGTCCGATTCGATTATCTCCCGTGCCGATACCTCGTACTTCGATCTCAAAGTGTCTGAAAGTATCTTGGATGAGACTGATCTTGGTTTTGTCGGAGATACCCGTTCTCCTGCATCGAGAGCGTAAGCCAGGAGGACCATTGCGCTGGCCAATGTGTCGTGGTAGTCTTGGCTTTCGCTTAGGATCTGGAAGGCATGGACTAATCGCTCGTTCTGGATTTCCATAAGAATCATTCCTCGCTCTTCTCGTTCAGAGAATCCGCACGAACCGTGAGGATGCCCAGAATCGTTTCGATTGTGCTGATGTTGGATATCGTGAGGCCCGCCTTCAGGAACTCTTCCTTGATTTTTGGCAGTTTGCCTATGGCGTGGAGCAATGCTTCGGTCCTCCGGTCCACGACCTCCTTCACCGGAACTCTGCGCCATTTCGTCTCTTTGATTGGAAGATTGCATGCGGCGTGTTTGGCGGGATCTGGAATAATTTGTATCGCTTTCGGATCCGGCTTCTGGAAGTCTCCTACCTCGTCCCGCTCAATTAGGTCGTTGTAGCCTTTCTCATTGACAAAATAGTTGATGGTAGCCCTGTCGCCTTCTTTGAATTTCGCTTGGCCCCAGGCCGAGTACCATTCGCTCCCGATCTTGATGCTGTATCCTTTCGCTCTCTGCTTCACTTTGGCTATGATTCCTGTTATGGTCTTGATGTCTTTTTGCATATTCTCGTACTCCGTCAATCAGCGGGAATGTTCGACCTCGCTGGCTATGACTGCGATTATTTCTTCTTTCCTGGAAGCGGCATTTTCAATGTACCGAACGGCCTCTCAACTTCGTCGAGTATCTTGTTCATTACAGTATCCATTGATTCTGTCGTTGTCCCGTGCGAGGCTAATCGTTGCTTTGTCGAGTTCTTGCACGCGATTGAAGTATCTTTATCTTCCATCATAAACACCTATATCATATATAGCAACTATATCCTTTATATATCTATTGTTTGATATACAGTAGAGGATGACTATGGACAATGAGGACGAGGACGGAAACGAGATCGAGGATGACAAGGACTGGGATGAGTCGTCAGGAGAGGAGATAGTCGAGTGCGCTGAGGTGGAACAATGAAAAGAATAAAATCAAAAGAATATTGGATGGGATATCAGAATGGATATTTAACCGGTCGTAATTCATATCTATTCAATAAACCTACATTGAATATGAATACAATAAATACAATAAAAGAATGGACAATATATCAAGAAAAACAACGCATTTTAAGATTAGTGAGAAAGTATTTTGCTGATACTCCAGAGGCTAGAACCATGCCAGCATATTGCCAGTTTATTGAGGAACTTAAAAAGGGATAATAATGTCAAATTATTTCATCAAGCTCTCCCGAAAGGACTGCCACAAGGTAGGCATAGGGCGGTACAATAAGGAGACTCGGAGCATCCAGGACATTCAATTAGGGGCGGCATTTATGCGGATGTTCAGGCAGTCGAGGAAGATGAAGAGGCTGTTGGTATGATAATAGCAGATGTCCAACTACTGTACACGATCATTCCAATCATAGTCTTGGTTGTCTCGATCTGGCTCGTCATAATTTACGGACCGGCAATCTCTGATTCTTAGTATCTATTTCACCGGTACGCCTAGTTCGATCAGTCTCTTCTCCAGCTTGGCTAGCTCTTCCTCAAGGAACGCTACGCGTTGCCGTAGATTCGAGACTTCCATGCTCAGGTTGTATTTGGGATCCATGCAATCGTCTCTTTCAGTAATAGAACAGCCCGCGTCATCCAGTTCCAGACTGTCGGCGGTTTGGTTTCATGGAGGCTATACCTCACTTCTTAGATGAGGGTATGGATAGCGCGATGCTGCAATTAGATTGTCCTCGCGCTTGAGACTGTAATCTGAGCATAGGTTCTTCGGCCATGAGACCGGCAGCTAAGGCGGACCATGCCGCCTTCTCGACAGACATGCGCTTGGATCGCCTGCTGAAGCGGTGGATCTCTTGCGCATGTTCCCAGTCGGCGTCAGCGGATTTCCGCTGAGCGAGGGATAGGGGAGTGAGGGTGAGCACCATAAGAACACTTGTTAGCAATGGTTTTAAATGTTTTCCCGCTTGCGGCCTTGCTTCTCTTCTTTCACTTCGTGCTTGATGAGTATCTCGAGATACATTAGCCCCATGTAGAACATGAGTATGCTGATTATGAACAATAGACTGACTACTAACTGCCAGCCTGGAGTGGTTTTAGGAACAGTCAAACTCATGCCAGCCAGTCCTGCTGATGTCGCGAGGATCATGGCTGTCATAATTCGGAAGAGCCATGTAGGCATTTCCGTCGTGTTCGTATATCTTATCCTGCTTTCCTTCACCATGATATCTACCTCACTTCACGCCCATCTCGGTCTCTGATTCCTTCACAGCATAATCGGTCTTGCCCAGTTTCATCAAAGGGAATACTTTCTCCTTTATGTCCTTCATCATGGCCTTGGCATCGACTCCTTTACCTAGATCCGCCTTGATGGCATGGCCCAGGACCTTCCAATCGATCTTCCTTCCCGCCGTCTCGGCCTCGGCTACGTACAGGACATAAGTCCAGTCGTCCCTCTTCTCAAGCTGGATGAATCTCGGGAGCATGACCCTTAGCCTGGCGAATCCGAGATGAAGCCCCTCGACCTGCTGCTTCATTATGGGAACCCTGCGCATGGCCTTGAACTCTGGGTTGTTGTCGATCTTCCAGATTAGCTTGTCTATCTCCGATTGCTGCTTCTTGATGAAGTCCTGGAGCTCGACTATGAGCCGGTCCTCCTGGTCATTGGTCAGTTTGGTCACGAGCGATATCGTAAAGGTCTTGAATTTCATAATATCCCTCGCAAGGAGACCACCGTATTCATACGGTGGAGGAATTGCGATTCCTCGTCTATATCCGCAACATTTTTAATCCTCAGATGCGTAGTATCTGCATCAAAACCCACGTGTAAGTCGTGGTATTTCAGGGCATCAAGCTGGCGACAGTGCAGTATGAATCGGTGTACGACTGCTTGCTCCGAAATGGGCTGTGGAACGTCAGTATAGTAAATTGCTTCCAATATCTCACCAATATTTGTCAACCAGCCTATTGCTCCGAATCGCAAGATTCGTCGAGCAAGCCACCGTTTTTAAACGGTGGTAGTTGACAGAATCGCCTATTTGGTACTATACCCGAACTGCGCGAAAGAGATGTAAAGGGTGACACCTACCACCAATCCGAGCAGGAACATCAGGAACATGGCGCTAGTCATATAGGTACGCATAGACCTGATAACCAGCTCCTCGTTTTTGCTTAGCTTTTGGTCTGTCATTCCACCATCCCGTTGATCTTGTCGAAATCAGACAGTTCCTTCCTGAGCAGCTCCTTCAGGCTCTCCTCGAAGGCAGTCAGTTCTTTCGTTATTCCGTCCATCTCGGCTTGGGTAGTGATGACGGCTTCCTTCACGAGCTCCATATAGACATGGCGGGAGTCGTCGCCTTTGTTGTAGGCGGTCATTATCAGGTTCGAGGTTATCGCTATCGCGGGAGTCGGGGCGGTCGCAGGGGGGATCGGAGGAAGCTGCACCTGCCTCTGCGCGGTCTGGATGTCGAAGAATATCTGCTTGCTCTTCTCCCACTTCTTCAGTTCGGCGAGAAAGCTCTCTTGTTTCCTGTAAATATATTGCCTAACCATAGATATCATCTCGTATTAGCGGGGAACGGCGTGAGTTTCAGCTTGTCCAGCACCCTCCTCAAGCACATGTCGAGCTTGTATATGTCCTTGGCGTTGGATTTGTCTGCTTCGACCTTCGGGCTGAGTAGTTGCGGATCGTGATAGTATTTCTCAAAGTCGTCGAAGTCGGTCTTTACGTCCTTCAAGTCTGTCCGGCCTTGGACCGCAGGGTATAATTCTTCCCACATCGAGGTAAGGGCGGCTATGTATTGGTTCAGGAGCTCGGTATCGGCCTGGCTGGAGATCTGCTTGGTCCGGACGCTCTCTCTGAGGATGCCGATCTTCTCCCAGCGGCCCAGGATCATGCCAGCGTATGAATATCCCTCGTCGTCATTATCCATTCTATCCCTATTTCAACTGGTATCCTGGCTGCATCAGCTTTATCTGGTTGATTGGCGCTTGAGCCTGCGGTTGCGGTGCTGGCTTCGGAGTCTGAGGTTTCCCGTACTGCTTTCCCATATTGAATCCCATCTCGAACTCAAGCGGAGCATGATCCATTATCGTATGCCCGCATTTCTCGCAGGAGTGGCGAACCCATATTCCGCCGTTGCCGTCTATCACTATCTGCTTCTCTACGGCGCTGGCGGTGGATATGTCTTTCCACTTATGTAGTCCAATCTTACACTTTATTGGCGTTTTAATTGGTTTATTGTTTTCCATGCTATCCCTATTTGATCGTAGTCGTGACTGTCGAATTGTACGGCAGTCCCATCTGAACCTTCATCGCCTTCACGTCATAGAATGTCTCGTTCAGTTGCTTGGCGACGGTATCCACCTGCGTCTTTACCATGTAGCTTATGATGCCGTTGAGGATGATGGACGCTATTACCAGGATCATGATGGTGTTGAGGATGTTGGGCATCGCCATCATCATCTCGGCCCGCTCGTTGGCGATCCATGCGGTGAAGATGGACCAGATCTCGTCCGGCTTGACCTTGGAAGGACTGCCCTCCATCCTTCTCGGCATGATGCTGTCCTTGTCGATTCGGACTACTGGGATTCCGTTGATCCACCTAACATGCTGGTTCTGGATAGCGAATCCTTTCTCAGTCATGTCCTCTCGGCAGACATCGGCCTGGTTGAAGATCCATACGAACTTGCCGACCTTGATGCGACCCATGTCTATATTGACGACATAGAAAAGACCGTTTTTGCCATCGGATTCAACCACTTCGATAAGGACATAGTTCTTCTTCGTAATCATCCTCATAATGGAGCACTTGAAGAACGAGTCGAACCATCGTCCGATGAACAATATGATCGCGGTGGCGAAGAGCCCTCCGATGAATAGTATAAGAGTCGTCAATGGATCCATAATAATCAACCTTGCTGCTGGCCTTGCTGCTGGTTCTGGTTCCTGTACTTTCCTAGGAGGCCTTCCTCTTCCCTCCTGAGATCCTCAGGCATGTAATCCATGCCCCTATCTGTCACAGCCCCGTGCTGGGCGTGAATCTCTTCTCCTCCGATGGCCCTGGTGAGCCCGAGCTCCAGAAGGAACCCTTCGTAGAGCATCTCGAAGACCGGATAGAAGCTGATGTCCCTCTGGACTACGGAGAATAATTCGGTGAGGATTAGGATCTTGTTCTGCTTGAACCTGACGAGCTTCTTGTCTATGTTGGCCAAGAGCATCTCTTTCCTCGCCATCTGATAGAATTTCTTGATGTCGCCTTCTTCCCTCTGGAGCAGTCCGGCCTTGTGCTCGAACTGGCTCTTGGGGGCTATTCCGATGGCGTTGGATCGGTAGGCGTATTCCTCCATCGATGGCATGACTATCCTTTCAACACAACGTTTAAATGTTTATATAAGTGCTTAAATCTTTCGTGTGTTATTCTTCTATGATTACCTCCCTGAACTTCGCCATGATAGTCCTTGCCTCCATCGGATTCTATTACGCTGGAGAGCAGGACCTGAGGACCAGGACGATCAAGAGCGCTCCGGCGATACTTCTCTATCTCATCGCTTCGACGCTGGCATTCCTGAACCCGAGCTCGCTGATAGGGACGTCCGTATTGATCGTGTTCACGTTCTGCTTCATAGCGAACCAGCAGTACAAGGAGAGGACGAGATTCATGGGCTGGGGAGACGCGATACTCTTTCCGGTGTTCGTGGGTTTATTGACGTTCATGTTTCCGAGCGTCTATGGATTGTGCCTTTGCGCCCTGCCGTTCGTGGGGACGGATCTGCATAAGAGGATATTCAAGAACGATAAGAATGTAGGAGCGCCGTTGATGTTCTATTGCGCGATCGTGTTCATTTCTACGGTTTTTTATCTCTTTGCGGTGGGTTAGGCACTATTACTAGTGGATAGAAAAGAATTAAACACTATACGTTGATACATTGATATCAGGCTCGCGAGGAGTTTCCCAGCCAGGGATGCGGGCCCTATGAATATACGGATTGCATTCCGTCTCGCTCGCCTCTCCCTGGCTGGTCCTATTAATTCAATTTTTCTTCGATGAGCGCAGTATGAGTTGCTTCGGCAGGATGTCGCCGTATCTCTCTTTGCGCCATCTCGCGAATCCTTTGAATACCCCTTCAGTGATCTCGTCCGGATCCTTGGAGCTGACTGGCTCTGCCGCGAGGATTATGCTTCTCGGAAGATTGAATCCGTGTATCTTCCTTCCTCCCGATGCCTTGCTGTTCTTCCACTTACGCATGTTATCTTCCCCAGCCGTACATGAATCTCATCGCGTACCAATAGATCCCATATACGCCGATCAGCATCAGCAATGCGCCGATGATGGTATTAGGCTGGAGATCCGCTGGAAGCCAGGGCGCTGAGATGTCAGTGGAAATGTAGGTGGTCACTTCTGGGCACGTGCAGCAATAGGTGGGTTCTGTGACCTCGAACTGGAGCTCGGGGCTGAATGTGGTAGCGCACACGTCAGATTCGTTCTCAGTGCAGTTCAATCTCCAGGTCCACGCACCAACAGCAGGGTCATCGAACCATGTCCAGGAGTTTTCCACTCCGTCAAGAACAGAAGTCGGCCCAGCGTAATCAGCCCATGTGTATTGCTTTCCCTGGAGCGTGCAGTTCGCTGAACCTGTGGTCAGATTAGAAACAGTGAACACGAACGGCGGTGTACTGCCATATACTGACGTGCTTCCGTTCTGAGGGAAGGTCATGTTGAATAGCATCCCGGTCGGGGAGCAGGCGCTCGCTATCCCGAAGAGCATGACCGCCAGTAAAACTATTTGGTTATTGCGCATCGTAATCATCCGAAGAATGGAATCATTATGTTGCAGCCGCCTATTACCGTAGTGCCGGTCACGATGCTGAGTCCGCTTATGGCGACCCAGATCCCCAGGAAAAGGAGGAACACGCTGGCCACGAATCCGATCGGTGAATGTTTGAAGTGCTCTGCGAAGAAGAAGATGACTACATCAAGCATGCCAAGCAATGCGAAGAGAGATGCGTCCATGTTATCCCTTTGGGAATTGAGTTTAAAAGGTTATTATTTTAGCTGGCTTTCTTTTTCTCATGTCGAATTTTGCGAATATCTTCGGGTCGTCCCAGTAGAGATTGAAATCCACCAAGCCTGCGCTCCCTTCAGTCCATAGACGTCTTGCGCCTTGGCCTCTCCGAGTGTTAAGCCGGTCGGACATGGAATCATCCTAGCCCGAATGGCTCATCTTTTATTCTTGGTGCTATGATCACGAAATGGCCTTTGCCTCTCTTCGGCCTGAACTCCGATATGCCTATCCCTGAAGGAGCCACTTTGAAATAATGAAATGAGGATTGTTGGGATTGTCTCAGGCGATGGAGCTTTCTCATGTAGATTTTGGCCTGCTCTGTTCTTCCACGCGGACGTGTGCTATTCATAAAATATTTCTGGACACGTTCTGGAGTTTCAGTATATCCAGCTACTTGCAATTTATCCAGCCTTACGTCGAATCTCTCGTCTTGGGTCTTGCCGAAATATCTCTCAAAAAGACTTAAGCCTTTGGATCTCTTCATCATTTGATCGCCTATCAGAACCTGAACGGATGCTGGAATCCGGATCCGCGCCTTGGCCTCTTCGCCCCTTTCTGCCTCTTGCCTGGCCGCCTCGTCTGAGCGTAGTACAACTGGTTGATTCCGCTTCCTGTTCCTAATCCTGAAAGGATGCTGGCCTGCGGCCTCTGCTTCCTTAATTTGCCTCGGACTGGCCTACTTCGCCCTTGAGGCTGGCCTAAATTCAGATTCATGCTGGGCAATCTGCCGAGGATATTGTATCCTGATCCTTTCTGGGCTTTCTGCGATCCTTGCCTCAGTGATTCTCCGGTGAATGCGGGCAGATTCAACCCCCCTCCGAATTGCGGAAGGGGCTGAGCCTGCTGAGGAGGTGACTGGAATCCGCCGCTGCGAATCTTCGGGACGATCCTTTCCTGCGGGCGCGGGACATAGCCTGTATTTTTGTCTAGCTTCGCTTTGATATCCATCAATCGTGATTTAGCTCGCTCCATCCTATTGACTTGCGGGCCTTCCGGCTGCTTCTGGCCTGACATCATCTTGTCGAGCAATGACGGCTCCGGTGGAGTGTAGCCTTCAGCGTTCTCGACGTCCTCTAGTCCGGCGTTGTAATTGGCATTGCCTTCCCTTGTGATCCTGTCGAGCTCCTCTTGTTCTCTTTCCTTCTCGGCAGCTTCCCTGAGCTGGCGCTTGAGCTTCTCGGTAGTGGATTCCTCCACCCCTTCGATTCGTTCAATGTCTTCGGATGGCATGATCTAAAACCTCCTGAGTTTCTTCTTGAATGATGAAGACCAGTCGATAGCACGTGCGGGTATGAATTTTCCTTTTCTTACTTTGCCATGAGCAACACGCCTGACTATCTCATTCGTTCCTTCAAATATGATACTGTCCTTTTGTCGCCTAGTCATTAGATCATAAAATTTAGTTCGACCGCATATCTTACATTCGTAGTATGCAGGATTAGATCCAACTGTCCAGCGCCATACATGAGCGTGTCGTTTTGCCATGATCTCATCGCCTTCTCTTTCTCATGTGGTCTTTTACTATCTGCCTGATTTGAGCATCGGTGAAAGAAGGGTGCTCCCTCCGTTCTGTCCGGTACATTGATGAGTGCGAATGATGCTTGCGCTTGTGGGCGAGGAAGCTGACTCGGCCATCCTCTGTCCTGAATGTCACTCGGTATCGGCGGGCCATGAAGATCACTAATGAGTAACATCTACATCTTTTCCAAAGAAGCGCAGTTTAACTCTCCATCTTGGTTTTTGTCCTTTTCGTGGAAATGGATCAAGATAATATCCCCCTGGATGTTCTACTTTGTATCCTATTCCACCCATTTCTTCGAGATAATGTTTAGATGAAAAACGTGGTCTGATACTATTTTTACGCTCATAAGTAGGAAAATCATAAAGAATCCCTAATCTTGGAGGAGTTCGTTTTGGCATAGGATCAACTCAAATCATTGCGCCCTTCTCTATCATTTTGGCTATGACGTTCCATCTTCCCTCTCTTGACATTGAAAGGAACTTAAGCTTATTCCCTGGACTCAGTTTCTCAGCCAGTATCTTCTCACGTGTGCCGAAGAACATCTCGGCATTGTCAGTCTTCCTGAATTTGTAGTATGTCCCTTTCTTCTTCGCCACGTCAGTCACCCATCCTCTTCCGCTTCGCCTTGTTGTACGTCCATCTCACTCCGTACTTGCCGAGATGCGTCGGGGACGCCCTCTTGAGCACTGAGACGTGATGGATCCTTATGAGATTGTTCTTGCGCTTTCTCGCGTGCTTTTTCGCGTCGCACTTGCATGAAGCTCTGAGCTTGGTGTATCCCATGTGATCGCCTAGAATCTTGGATGCGAAGCCCATGTCCTAAACAATGGATTCATCGAATATGCCTTGGAACGTGAAAGCGCTCTCCGCTTCGGCTTCAGCTTCCTGTATCCCTTCAGCCGGTGGGACGGCTGGTTCGCGCCCTCGGTGGCGTTGTAGTAGCCTTTCCTGTGGGTATTCTTGTATCCCGCATGGATAGCGCCCTTATCGGTGTAGTTCCTGACGCCGACCTTGCGTACTTGTTCTCGTCCGTCCGACAATCGGCGAACCTTCACTCTTGTCCTCGGCCCTGATGCCGTCTTTCTCCGTGTGTATCTCCAGCTTGTCATCATAATCAACTCCTTAACCTAACAGTCCGAACATCTTCGCTAGTATGAACAATGCGACCAGACCGAGGAATACAGGTATCATGCCAAGGATATTCCCGATCAATCCTGAATTGGTCGTGCCGTAGGTGTACGCGGTCTCATACGTCCCATTGAATCCAGGCGTTATCGAGGTAGTGTCGCTGGTGTAGTTCCCGACATTCCTCCAGCCATAATAGGACAGGGAAGCGTTGGTGAAGTTCCCTTGATGCTGGTTGTAGTCATAGGCGAACGTCACGTTGCTGACGGTGGTCGCATTCGGATACCTCCAGTAAGTTATGGCGACTGAGGTGATATTGGTGTTGTTGGTTCCCAGGTCTCCCTCAAGGGCTACGCGGTCATAGAGGTTTCCTCCGTTGTCACATTCCCATCCGTTGTCCGGACCGCCTACCGTGCCATTCGCCCAGGTCTGCGGGCTAGTTCCGGATAGGTTAGTTCCAAGCGCGTGACCATTGTATCTGAGGGTGATATTGGTTCCCGCTTCCTGCGCGTAAGTGACGGTGATATTGGCTCCGTCGCATACCGGCGTATTGTTGAGATACACGTCTATGAAACCGAGACTGGTATTCCAAGCGGTCGAGTTGGTCGCCACTGTGACCTTCTTGACGTTGCTGTTCACCATTGTGATGTTAAGCGGAGAAGTGGCGTTGGTGATGTTCTGCCCAGTCCATACGTCGCTGACCGCGCTGAGGTTGCCTTGCGATACTCCGTTGAGATAGACCGCTATTGTGTCACCGGAGATGAAATCGGAGTTCACAGTCAGGTTGCCGGTAGTCCCCGCCATCTGCGGCTCAGTGAAGTACAGGAATCGTGTGCCGTTGCCTTGGTTCACTGCGGTGGTGTTACTCAATAGCGAATACACCGAGGATCCGTTGTTCAGGAATACGAGCGTTGTCGCTGGATCAGTCAGCCATGCGTGGTTTACGTTGGTGAACGTGGTCGGACATCCAGTTATTGTGCCTAAGCTATGCCCGTTTATCTGTACTGCGATGCCTTCTCCCGTAGCGTTCTGGCAGACGACGGTGAGATTTGCGAATCCGGAATAAGCGGTTGCCGGTGTAGCTGTGGAGAGAGACTTGTTCCCATGGAATCCAGCCATGGAGACGTTGTTGGTAGCTGAAGACAGATTAGCCTTGAATACCGATGCGATTGAAAGGATCGGCGTGAAGGACATGGTGTGAGCCAGTCCGGCAGTTCCGTTCCATACTTCTGCGGCGATGGTTCCCATCGGGTTGCTTTGGACTATTATCTGCTGAGCGACTGGAATGCCTACATAAAGGATCACGACTAAGAAGACCAGGGCTCCGATAATCAATGTTGCATTCATCTCTACCATAAATATCACCCGAACGCTTCCGATAGTAAGGCCGGAGCCTCATGCTGGGCGCGAGTCAGGAGACCGTGACTGTGATGGCCTCCTTTCGGCTTGCGCCTGTGCTGATGAGAATGAGTCCTTTTGACGTGCCTCTCCATGAGGAACTTGGATCCGTGCTGTTTCCCGCAATGCCCGCAGATGTAGTAGTGCATATCTATCGTCTCCTTGTGGATCTGGACTTGTAAGAATGGACTCCGCCTAGAAGAGAAGTCCTGCCTCCGCGCGGGCCATGGCCCCTGTGGACGCAGATGTGCGCGTAATGCCGAGCCCCGAGCTTTATTGTCCTCCATCTTATGCAATTCCTTTCGGCGCTTGTCGGCATACGATCATCCTGCTGTCTTTCCTATGAGTGAATAATGAATATGAAAAAGGGAGACGGCCTTGCGACCGCCTCCCGAAATCTTGCTTTCCCTTCAGAACTTATCTGAAGAGGGCTGCCAACACGACTAGCGGCAGGATAGCAAGGAATGTTGGGATTATTCCGACTATCGTACCCACGAGGCCAGTCAGGTTGCCCGCTGTGATCGCTTGGTTCACGACAGGGATCGCGACGTTGATGTCCACGATGAGGAACACCAGGTAGCCGACTACGAACGCGACGAGTCCGCCGCCGCCCATTGCCATCTGACCCTTCAGTGAAACTTTCTTGCTTTCTAATATATTCTGCATTCTATCAACCTTCCCACCCTGTCCTTGTCAATACGACGAGGCGGGTGACAATGATAGCGTGCGATTGAGGGTATATAAAAGCCGGCTATGTCAGAGGATCTTGATCTTCCCGTTGTGTCCGCGCTTGACGAGGCCGAACGATTCCAGCTCCTTCAGTATCTCCTTGGAATCCCCGTTGCCGACCTTGTAATGCTTGTAGAGGATCTCGTTGAACCGGCCTATGTCTATCTCGTCGGAGGATTTGATGTCGTGGATGTTCATCACCTTCAGGAGCTTTCCGTAAAGGCTCGGTAGTTTCTTTCTCATCGTCCATACACCTACGGCTGACGCTATCTGTTCTGGACTCGCTGGAACAAGAGGTAGAGCATGTATCCGGTGAACAGCACCATCACGACCAGGAAGTACGGTATGAACTGGAGCGTGAGGAACATGGCTGGGAGTGCGATCACCAGCTTCCCTGCGAAATTAGTAGGGTAGAGGAAACTGATTATGCCGAAGAAGGCGAGGACAAGGACTCCGAGCACCATCGGATCTCCGACTATCTGGCTCATCTGCTGCCCGATATAGGTCTCTAGGTACACCATGTCATTCACCTCCCTTCACGAACGTGATTATCGCCGTGATAGTCAATAGGTTGAACATCATTTCCAGCGGTATGCTGATGAATGCCGGAGCCGTGTTCGTTAATGTGTAAAGGAACCCGAACGGCAGGATGAAGATGTTCAGCACCAATGTCAGTATGATTATCGGTATGATGAACACCGCTGAGAATCCTTGGAAGGTCAGCAATACCAAGATCACTGCCGCGACCAATAGGTTGGAAAGCCCGATCTGCCCTATGATGCCTCCGCCTCCGCAGCCATACGATGTCACGTCCAGCGGATTGAAAGGCGGACACATCGGACCTCCGGACGGATTGATACGTAATGCTTCCTGGGCCGCAGTGAAGGCCGAAGGCTGGCCGAACCAGAACCCTGATACAGTCAGGGCGAACATCAGCCATACCCAGTTATTCAATCGCATATTACCACGGACTCTCTACTAGCATTGATATAAGCACCACTACTGTCGTGACCGAAGCCGCCATCATCATCGTTATCGGAGTGAAGATCATTCCGCTAGGCTGGAACAGCGTGAAGATCCACATGACGCCCAGTCCCACCATCGCTGGACCTGATCCCTGCGTGAACACAGCAGCGGCTCCGACCGCGACCATCATGCAGACCAATGTTATAAACAGCCAGCTCCAGCCGCTGAGCTGCCCGCTCATCGCAGCCTGGGCTAATTGCCATCCAGACGTGCCATTGACGAGAGTCCAGACGTATGGATCCGAGTAGTACCCGTAAACAGAGCTATTCCACCATCCGACCGCGGTGTACCTGCCTATGGCAGTGGCGGTGTAGTTCATCGAGCCTCCGGCGGCTATCGCGCTGGTGTTGGAATAGACTAATGTGGAAGTGCCGTTGTATTCGGTCCTGGTTATGTTCATGCCCCAGCCCATGAGGCTGCTTGTCGTGTCGGAGATGTTGAACTGGATAATGAACGAGTTGTTGGTGTAGCTGTTATTCAGGTATGGGTTGGTAGCGAGCGAGTATGTTATGTTGCTGAAGACGCTGTTGTTCACGTTGGCGCTTGATTGTGATTCCAGCTTTATCACCATCGGGACCGTTGCTATCGTCGGCGGAGTGTAATTGAAGTCGTTAGAGATGTAGCCGTTGGCTGATGCGTTCACTATATACGGGAACAATGGCTGGAATAGAAGGACGGCGGATCCGTCCGGATTTGTCATTGCGGATTGGGTGAGGACTCCGTTCCGGTACGATTCGATATGCGCGTTCTGTATCGGGATGCCGTAGATGTTCTCGATATAGAACTGATAGTAGGATCCGTTTACGTTCAGGAGGGAGATGTTGAGATTGGAAGATGGGGACTGGAGATTCAAGTAGGTCTCCGAAAGTCCACGCGCCGGATATCCTGAAGCCTGATAGGTTATTATCCAGCTAGAATTGGCTGAGACGTTCTGGGGCGTTATGCAGAATCCCGCCGAAGAGACATTCTGTAGGTTGAACGTGAAGGATCTGTAGAAGCTGGGATTATCGGTGTACAGATTCACTACTGCATTGAACACGCTGAAGTTCAACGACGCGTTCGTGAGCTCGTCATACTGGCTGAAGTTGATGGCATAGCTTGAGTTGGTGCAATTGGCGAGCGTGAACTGGAACACAGTGCTGTTGCTTCCGGCTATCGTCCTATTCATCGTCGCCCCTCCGAACGTGATGTTGAGGCTGCCATTGGTGGATAGGCTGGCTGAGGAACCGGCTAATGTGGGGGTAAGCACGCTGACGTTCGAGTATCTTGTGGTGGTCCCCGCATATACAAGCCATTTCGTAGTGTTCAGATATACGTCTCCGGCCAGCGTCGCCAGATTAAGAGGATTGAACAGCGTGAGGTTCGCCGTGTAATTCGTGTTCTCCATCATCTGAGATGGGAACTGTACCGCGATTGGAGCGTATGCCCATATCACGTTCTGCGAATGGTTGGAGCTCTCTGATACTGTGGTCGAGTCGTTCACGATCCAGTTGAAGTAATGCGTGGTGTCGTTCGTGACCTCAAGGAGGGGCTGGAAGGTGTAAGCCCCGCCTGCGCTCGCGTTAGGCACTCCGCTCCAGTTGAGGAACGCGCCGCTGGACGTGTGGCCCGTGAGGACGACCCACGCTATGTTATGGTAGGTCGGAGCGGTCTCGTATATCGGGCTCACTCCATAAGTGTAGTTGTACAGGCTGAACTCGGTGCTGTTCGAGTCGGTCGATATGCTGAAGTTGTCGTATGCCCTCGCCCTTATCTTGTACAACCCCGCTATGATGGACGAATCGTTGTATGAGTACGAGGTCGCCAGTCCGTTGCTGGATGTGATCGTCGAGATGAGGGCGCCTGACGCGCTGTTTATCACATCGAGCGCGTAGTGGTCAATCGGCATCATGGTCGTCGGCGTAGTCGATGCTCCGTATGCTATGCTCAGGTTCGCTCCCGTGTCCGCACGCTCATAGTATGTATGCAGCGGGGCGGTGGTGGAAAATGTGTTTGGGGCGCATTGCCCGGTCTGGTTCGCGTAGAGCGTCTTGCTCGCGTTCTTGCCTAGGATGAATGAGCCGGATAGCTGCTGGATTCCCGATGTCCAGCACACATCTCCCTGTGCCGCATTAGCCCAGTTGAGCGAGCCGAAATAGAAATCGGTATCGCCTGATGTGAGCAAGTCATAGCTCTGTATCGTCTGGCTCGCATTGGTGAATCCAGCCAGAACAGAATAGGCGCTGAAGTTGCTCGTGCCTAGGATGCAGCTTCCCGTCTGGTTGGCGTAGAGCGTCTGGGTTCCGCTGGCTGGGAGGTCGTATGTGCCTGATAGCTGCTGGTCGCCGGGAGCTGTCCAGCACGATGATCCTTCCGCAGCGACAGACCATATCACTCCGTTGAAAGCGTAGTTGTCCTGGTTAGCGGGTATCCTCGTGTTCATGATCGTCTGGCTCGTGTTGGTGTATCCCGCCTGCAATGCGTATCCGCCCCAAGAGTTATCGGTGATGCAATCCCCGGTGGTATTAGCCAGGAGATTGGCTGTTGTCGCGAGCGTGAACGTTCCGCTCAGTTGGGATGTTCCCGTCCAGCAAGCCGTCCCTTCGACAGCCTTGTTCCATGCGAGATTGGAGAAGGTATAACTGGTATCCAAGTTGGTGAGCAGGTCGTAGCTCTGCAATGCTTGGCTGGCTTCGGTAGGTGTCCCTGATACCGTAAAGGCGCTGAAGTTGCTATCGCCGTGAATACAGTCGCCAGTCTGGTTAGCGGTCAATACCTGGCTCGCGTTCTTGCCGAGCACGAATGTGCCAGATAGCTGCTGCGTCCCAGGCGTAGCCCAGCATGTCGCCTTAGATGCCTTAGCCCAGGCGAGCGATGGGAAATAGAAATCCGTATCCCCGTTCGTCACGGTGTCGTTCGATTGGATTGTCTGCGAAGCGTTGGTGTATCCGAGCGAGAGGACCGGCGAAGCGAAGCTGCCCTCTGTTATGCAGTCGCCGGTCTGCGCCGCCCTGATCGTCGTGCCGCCTCCCGTGGCTATCGTGGATGTTCCCGATAAGGTTTGAGCACCCGGCGCTGTCCAGCATGCGGTCCCTTCCGCCGTCTTTGTCCATGCCACATTAGTCAGGGCGCCGGACCAAAGGCTTACCCATATCGCGGAGCTGTTGATCGTCTGGCTCGCGTTCGAATAGGTGGAAGTGGCGCTGTCGAGTGCGAACGCGGAGAAGGCGTTGTCGGTCACGCAATCGCCATATCCCGTCACTACAAGATTGCTTGTCGTTCCCGCCGCGGCTAGGCTTCCCGTATAGGCGCCTGTGTTTAAATCCCATGCGGAGCCGGTGCATGATCCCCCTAATGTAGGCGTCGCCCCAGTCGCAGTCCATGTAAAGTTCACGTTGGCGAGCATGGTGCTATTGGCGGCGAAGGTTATAGTGGTATTGAAATCATTACGGGCGCCGGTCTGCGTTCCCGTGGTGTTCTCGGTCCAGGTGTTCTGCACAGAGCCGTTGATGATATGCTGGTGAGTATAGAACCTCGCGGTGATATTGCCGTATCCGACATAGTTCTGGCCGCCGTCCACTGTCGCGTCGGTCGGAGTGGTGAAGGTGATGTTATAGTTAGATATGTTGCTTCCGAGCGCGAACGTGATGGCGTCAGTCTTGGTGAAGTATTGCTGAAGGTTAGTACTGGATGTGGTGGAGTTCATCAAATAGCTGGCATTGGTGAGGGTGTAGTTGATGGTCCAGTTGGCGGATACGGTCGCGGTCTGATTGCTATAAAATAATCCGTTCGATGTCAGCGTATTCGCAGCTAAATAGACCGTGCAGAAATCCCCGCTTGGAGATGAATTTGTCGTAGCGCCGTAAGTGCAGGACGCTCCAGTTGAAGAATTGACGATCAGGGCGACGTTATTGGTCGTGCCTAGATTCCATGCTTGGACAGTCACATTGTTCAACGTGAACGGTAGGTTTTGAACCGAACCGATAGCTACGTTCGTCCAATTCACATACTGATTGATTGGCACAGTGGCGATGAATACGTTGTCGAAGTATACGCCCGAGGTTGTTCCATCCGTGCCTAGCGTGAAATTTCCGCAATTTGACCTTGCTGCTGCGAACGCTATGTCTGTCCATACTCCGCCTGAGCCTGTCGAGTTCTGCACTGTCCCTGATACCTTATCTGTATCGGTATTAATTATAAGATTGGCAACTGTCCAGGTGTTCGGGCCTGCCGAGATTCCGCTGGCCTGATACGTCGACGTCTGAAGCTCGATCGACCATCGGTTGTATCCTCCTTCTATGTATGTCCTGAACGCGGCAGTCATTCCGCTGGTCGAGAGAGGGAATAAGCCTGGGGATGCGGTGATTGCCGGCTTCAAGCCGGCAAATGTCGCATAACAGCTTGTCGCCGATGTGGTGTACACATTCTGGATATTGAAGTTATCGCCTGTGTGGAGCGATGCCGCAGTCCCGTCTCTCCATGACTTCGTGGTGTTCGCCGTGCACTCATTCGACTTCGAGCAGGTTCCAAAGCCATTGATATTGTCGAGATTAGCATTTGCTGTATACCCTTCCCCCGTCTCGAACATTCCCTTGCTGAAGATGTCTATGAAGTTGGTGTTGTGGTTGCTATCCGAGCAGCTCGCGTACACTCCGACTGTCGTGTTGCTCGCTGTGCCTGTCCCTGACGTGTGCCTGAACACAGCCTGCGTGGTCCCGTTCATGTATTGCCACGGTATCGTGGTGGCGTTGTTGTCCACGATGAACATGTCTGAGCAGTTGGCGTTGGTGCAGGACAATCCGCCGAGAGGGAAGAATACCAATTCAGCCGTTCTCGGCGTGGCATCATCGGTGAGAGTGAGCGGGTAGTAGGTGGCGCAGCTTGAGTTCCACCATGCCCATTGCGTTAGGTCCGTACCGAAGATCGACGGCACGAGGTCCACGTTGTCTTTCATGTCTGTCTTATGGTAGTCGAGGCGTATCTGGTATGGCTGGCCTCCGATGACCTTGAGCGTGTCAGGCAGCGCGGTCCAGCGGTATCGTAATGAATTGTATGTGATAGTCCCGTTCTTGGTCTGCACCATGTACGAGCCGTTGCCGTCATTGGCTGGCGTGTAGTTGTAGGTATCGTCAGTCAGCGTCACGTTATAGCTCTCGTTGTAGTACGCTCCGATGAAGCTGGTCTTGCCCTTGGTCGATACCCCTATCTTTCCGAGCGCCTTGTCTGTCGAGCTGAACGTGTATGTCGCCTGTGGAGTGAGGGTCAGATAGACCGAGCAGTCGAATAGATCGCAGTCTGTGAACTTGCCACCGACCAGAACGTTCATAAGTTGGATTGTGCCGAGCGTAGTTGCCCCGTTCTTGATGGTGGCGGTCTGGCCGTTATAAGTCGGCGTAATGGCAGCGAAAGAGACGCTGGAGGCTAGGGTAAAAAGGAAAAGGACAATGAGAAAATGCGCCAGGAGAGGAGTGGAACCATGTCCAGCTCCCGCTCTTGAGCGTTTTATTCCCTTAAGGTCGTCTTGTATGGAAGTGCGCATGAGATCTCCCTTGCTACTGCATCTGCTCTCCGCGCTTGCCTACCGCGAGATAGATCCCATAGATGATTTCCATGACGATCAGCGCGAACGGTATCAACTGGATTATCCCCACCGTCAATCCAGTCATGTCGTCTGGATGGGCCTGAAGATAAACGGTGGTGGTTGCGATAATCGTATTCATCACCGGCATCAGCAATAGGGTGAGCACGAAGGTCACGAATAGGACGATTAGATTCGCAAAAGTAACTTGTCCTTTTTTATATCCCATAATCTTCACTTCTTTCTCTTCTTTCCGCCTAGGTCCAATGGATTGACGAACTTGAATCGGCTGAACCCTTTAAATAAGTTAGCGTACTTCGGAAGCCTCTGCGCTTCGGCTCCGCCTTTGCCCAACTGCATCTCAAGGGTCGGGATGTATCCGCCTGGATGTCCGCCCATCTGCCTGAGCAACTCTGGAGTCACCTTGGGACCCGTCGCCTTTCCGTACCGGTTGTAAGAAATCCATTCGGAGATGAGGTCGGGGCGGATGTATCTAATCAAGGATGGAGCTCGGGCCCTTCTCTTCCTGATCCTGACTCCGCCTGAAAGAAGGCCGGACAATGGAACATCTCTCACGCGTCCAGGGATAAGTCCTCCGAAGAGCGTGATAGGCGGTGGGGGGATTGGAAGCGTTGTTATTGTTGTGATTGTGACTGGAGACTGTATCGGGAGCTGGACTGGAATCTGGATTGGTTGCTGGATCGCTATCGGGAGCTGGACTGGGAGTTGCACGGGTATCTGGATATTCATTGGTTCTTGGATTGGAAGCTGCACTGGCTTCTGGATTTGGATCGCACCCGTCACTGGGACTTGTAGCAGTATCGGTTTCTGGATTGTCTCTTGAATCGGTTTCTGCAATTCGAGCAGAAGAGGCTTCTGGATTGCCTTCGTGATCTGCTGAGTTTCAGTCTTTGTCTGCGCCTGTTCTATAACCTGCTTAGTCTTGGTCACAGATGCGAGCGCCCCTCCGACTATCGAGACTTCAGATAAGGACGTGACTGGGACAGTGACTACCGACTGCAATGAATGAGCGAATACTTGGGAGAGCGATTGTCCTATTGATGTACTGATGTGCCCCCCTAATGTATCTGATCCGATAGCCGGACCTATGTTGGTTATCGTGTATGAGGTTGTAGTTGATGGCCACCACGGGAGCTCCTTGACTGCCGACGCTATGTCGTTCGTGAAATACTCTCCCAGTTTCAGTACCTTCATCTTGCCTCCGATAGATGAGGTGTCGCTCTGGATCTGCATTGTCTGGAATACTCCTGCCGCTTTTGTCGAAGGTATATCTACTCGTCCGAGTGTGGTCACGAAAGGATTCAAATCAATCAGCATCCTTGTCTCATCTACCGGAGTGCCGAATGCGAATGGTATGGATTTGAGCGTCGATGGTTCAGTCGGACCTATATTGACTGAGACACTTTCGATATTATACATACCTGATATTGGGTCGAATCTGCTCGCGGTGGCTGTCCTAAGCCAATCCTTGACTTGGGCACTTGACATCTCCAGTTGCTGATCCATGATGAATTTCGGCGGAGGGATTAGTTGCCTAGATACTGCCTGCTGAAGCGGAGTATATATCTTCTGACCGGTAATGAAGTTCGTGAACTGTCCCGCCGTCTCGGTCTGAAGGACAGCTCCCTTGCTGGTATCAACGATGCTCCTTGTCACTGATGTAATCGCGCCCTCAGTGTCTCCAGTCGAGGCGGGACCTACTTGGACACTCAGGACTGAATACTTCCCTTCTCCCAAAGGGATGCTGGCAATCTGACGATTGAATACCGCTGTCTCTGATGTTGGAGATGACAAGGCTTGCGCGGCCTTGCCGATGACTTTTCCTGCCATGTTCAGTCCGATGGTTGATAGCACCAATGAAGCCCCCCATCCTATCGCTCCGGCTGGAGTGAAGGTTTCGCTAAGTGTCGGAGTCACAAATTGCTCCGTCTCGATCAGGCTTTTCTGGGATGGAGTGCTGGTATAGCCTGATGGGAATTTCACTGTATATAGATCCCCTTTATAACTGACATATTCTAATCCCGATACGATAGGCATGGTGGCCATCCTACCCGTCTCGACGATGCTTGTCGGGAATAATGCAACGTTCCTTCCGAGATAAGTCCCTTGCGCGGATATGAAATCCTCGATGCTCGTGTACTTTCCCGTCTTCCAGCGTTCCGGTTGATTGGCTGTCGATGCTGAAGCCGAGGATAAGAAGAATTGCTCCACGTCAGTGAAGAGCCGATTTGCTAATGAAGATTCATGCGAGAGCTGCTGGGACTTGGCAAGAGCGAGGACATCCGCCCTCTGCGCTGCTGTGAGATCATTCAAGCCTATGATTGTCGGTTCAAGACCTCCTTCCGCATAAGGTATGACTGGGCGATTGGACAATAGAGAACCGAAATTGACCTGCGATATTATGGAACTCATCTTCTCCGGAGAGATCTGCGATGCTGGGACATTGACTCCAGTGGAGAGTTGGACCGAAGAGATGTCCTGGATCAGATATCCTTTCTGATTTATCTGCTCCGGAGACAATATGGCGCTGACGCCTAATCCATTGGATCCGATGAACGCGCCTCCTATGAGGCTGATCTGACCTGATTCGGATTGGGCTGCCTTGACGGCGGCACGATAGTCCGCTGTCGATTGATTGACTTGGGTTATCATATCAAGGAATGCGCCAGGCGCGAGCTGGCCTTCTGTCAAGAGCGTCCCTTCTGTCGTGGTGATTGAATTGACTCCGAGTAAGTTGTATCCTCCTTTGGCTATGTCTGAGACGGAGAGCGTTGCGCTCATCGGAAGATTGTTCCTGATGAACTGGCCTGAGATCGCGGCGACAGTGACTTGATTTCCTGATGATGGCTGGACTTCCGAAGGAGGAATATATGTCCCGACGAATGTCACTGGCTTTCCTTCCGCTGAAATAGCGTTATAGACTTTCAGGATGTCGAACTTGCCGCTTGGATAGACTCTTGCGAATACTTCCGTCTGATTTCCTGATGCCCCCGTCAATGGCAATCCGGCTGATGTCTTCTCAGTTGGAGTGAGATACCTGAGTGTCGCGGGTCCCGTGAATCCGCTTGTTGCCTGAGCCTGTCCTGCATCGTAGGCCGGATTCACTAATGCCATAGCCTCCTGCCCTGTCTGCGCCGGAGCCATGACTCTCTGCGGCGAGACAGCGCTGATCTGGTTGGATGGTTTCGCCATCTCGGTGACTGCTGACTTGTACGCTTCGGGTTGCGTGACCGGAGAAGGAAGGCCATGCGCCTGCGCGAAAAGGTCATCTGCCGGAGTGATCTGCGGAGAAGAGGGCGCTGAGGATCCAGAAGATGAAGATGAGGACGATGAAGCCGGTCTAGGAGCTGGCTGCGATGGAGCAGGAGCGGAAGACGGTGCTGGCCCGCTGCTTACGACAAGAGGAGCGGATGTAGGAGGAGTTGGCGTCGTACCGTAGCCGGATCCATAGATTGTCTTCAGATACGGAGATGAGACTGACGCATCTGCCATGCACATGTATCTATTGAATAGTATTATATCTGTTGCGTTCAGCGTGATTGATTCCTAATAAGCGCGATTGGAGGAATGCCGCCCGTGACGTTGGATTGAGGACAGGACCATACCACCGAATTTCCGTATTGGGTCGCAGTGCATCCGCGATCCGTGAGGAACGAGGCGACAGCGAAATAGTTGTTGGCGTTCTGAGTGCCTAATCCCATAGCATAGAATACCACCACGACGAATAGCATGATGCTTGCGAATGCTTTCAGCGCGTCGAGAGGTATCGAATGCCCCTTCACGACTAGAGCGTAGTCTTCCCGCATGTAGCTTATCTTCTCTATCTTCATAATATCATTCTCCTTGGTTTCGTCTCATCGCTCTGATCCTATTCTTCCTGCGTTTCTCTTCTGCTGATTCTGTCTTGTCCTCTTCCTCGATGTTCGCGCTTGTCTCTCCGCCCTCCAGTTCCTCCTCCTTCATTTTGGCCGCTGCGCGTTTCGCTTCCTGCTTGTCTGCGTTCACCTTAGTCTGCGCCATGCTCTTTATCTTCTTAGCCACCTGCTCGTCCACCTTGAGGTTGTACGCTATTATGTTCACATCGAGGATCACGAAGCCGTCCTTGGTTATCCTGCTGGCGAAGCGCTCATAGTTGGCCGCAACATCGTCTATCAGTCCCTTCAGGTCGTTGGCGCTGAGTTTCCTGGCTGTCTCCGAGCGCTCTATGTCCTTGGATAGCTCGTTGATTATGATGGGCTTCCTTTTCCGTTCGAGAGCCTTGTATCTGTCTATGATGATCTGCGGGGGCTTGGTGATGTAGAACTTCCGTATCCGGATCCTCTGGCCGAAAAGGCTGACATCCGGCTTACGATAGACGTAATCCTTCAGGATTGTATTCCACTCCATGTCGTAGATTTTCACTGTGGTCTCCATCTTATTGTATCTGGCGAACTTGGCGTAGTAGTGGGCCATCTTGCGCAGCTTGCTCGATATGAAATCCTTCTGAGGGGCGCAGAAGAAGATAATCGGGTTCAGGAATCCGAATACCATGACCGTCTTCTCAAGGCATTTCATCCATTCCTCGTACCAGGATCCCGAATCCATTGAGACTCCAGCTTCATCTACCACTATGACTGCTCCCTTGATTCCTTCTTTCTCTATGACATCAAGAGCGGACATGAACTCCCTCGGAGTCTGGACGATCCGGTGCTCGAAGTATTTCCAGAAGGTCTTGTCCATCAGGCAGGCGATAGTTACCCATGTGGTTGATTTCGCGCTACGATGCCTGCCTTCCCCCATGACCAAGAGGGACTTATCATTGTAAATCACTTCTTCCCTCCACTTGCGGAAATAAAGGATTCCTAGAAGGGATCGCTGGCTTATGCTGAAGTGCATGTCAAGGGTGCTGTACTTGGTGGAGGATACATAGATCGAGTGCGCCCATCCTAGGCGGAGCTCGCTGTCGGTAGAAGGGATGATCAGGTCTGGATCTACCTTCTTCGGCTTGTCATTATTGACTATCCTTTCCAGTTGTATCTGCGACATCTTCAGCTTCATCTCCCAGTATGTCCTCATTCTTCAGCGCTTCCCTGACTACGACTCCGCTCCCGCTCTGCTTCGATCTGATGATCTTCCTCATTATAGTGTAATCCACTTCCGAGAAGTCGAGAGTCGCGTCATCCTCTGGCTTGGTGATCCCGCTTCGTGGGAATGCCAGGGAGATGTAGCGCTTGTGAGTCTCCATGAATATCCTTTTTATGTTCATTATCTTCGTCTCTTTGGTCGCGTCCGCTTCAGGTCCGTCATTCACCTTGTCTATCATCTTGTAGAGATGCGTGTAGTCCACCTCAAGGAAGTCTTGGAACTCCTTTGGAAGATGAGTCGCTAACAGATCGAGCTCGCTGTCAAAGTACACGAACTCCTTGTACACATCCTTGTTGGCTCTCGCGTCCCGCATCTTCAGCCATGTGTCCAAGGCCACCTGATCGAATGTGATCTTGTTGAATGCCGGTCGTATCGAACTATCATCCATCGTGTGTCGCCTCATTGAGTGTTGAGAACTGTCGATTTAAAATAAAAACATCTTCGTCGGATTGATTGCTATATCTTCTGTTGAGTTAGGGGGTATATGAGTGTGTGTATGTGTACGATTTAGCGTGTGTTCGTAGTCTAAACCGATTGCGCACACCCGCTCTCCAGAACTAGCCGACGCCTTTGCTGCCATGCTTGCTCTCCAACTCTCACATTTAAAACACTACTTACAGCTATGCTACTATGGAAAATGAAGTGATCCTGAGTCCTCCGGACATAAAAGACATCGAACGAATAGTGGATTTGGACTCCCTCTCTCCCCCAGCAACAATGAAGCCGAAGCGGATCCATTACAAGACTAACATCAATGATGTTATCTACGCTGAGGACAGCTATCGGATGTGGAAGGTATGCAAGAACGATCAGGAACGGCTGCTCGTATCTGTCCTTTGGCTGTTCGGACCCAGAGTCATGGAGGCTCTGGTCCTGAAGAAAGAGGATATCCAAGTCAATGATGACAGCCTACTGGTCCGGTTTCCTACACTCAAGTTAGGAGCTGGCTTCTATCCGAACCGCAGGAAGCTCATGATCAAGCGCAGCCCTGGGATTGGCAACGGACTCTATATCGAGTTCATCATCGAATATTCCAATACTCTTCTGCCTTCAGACAAGCTCTTCCTTTTCACAAAGCGTTGGGCCGAGAAGGTGATAGGGAAGATCAGCTTGAAGGCTCTGGGAAAACCATTGTCGCCAATGCACTTCAGGCATAGCCGGATGACTCATATGGGGGCATCCGGAACGATGGGGGCTGGCGAATTGAAGTATTGGAAAGGATCAAAGAACATAAGCAGCGTGAATGATTATCTGGCCGCACGTGCCTTTGAATTGAATATGGAGGAAGTCAATGACCAGCGAGACCTCTCCAACAATAAGGCAGTACGGTTCGTCTCTGAGCGCGAGATTGAGCGATCCTATGAACAGCCGAGCGAGACCAGAAAGAAAGAGAGTAGTGGAATTGAACCCCCTCTCCCCCCTGCAAAGACTGTCGAGGCAGTTCCAATACAGTCCGAGAGCAAGCCAGTCGAGAAGAAGGAAGAGGAAGCTACGCTTTGATTATTACGAGAGGGAAAGGATATCGGGATTGCTTCTTCAGTATCGATTTCTCCGATTCCGAGTGGACTATCTCGTAACAAATCCCATTCTCTTCTGTCAGCGAGAGGATATCACATCGTCCGCCGTTGATGAAACGAGCTTCCGTTATGAAGTAGTTGTTGTTCTTGGTCAGTTCAAAACAGATCTCAGCCTTTTTAATCTCGTGCTCTTTTGAGTTAGCTGCGCTGAACCTCACACAGTTCATCCATCTCCTGTCGGCTGGAACTACTTGCTCTCTGATCCTCATCACTTGCCTGATCTTATCGGCTTCGTTCATCTTGGCCACCATCCGAACACGAACAATGATACCACGAACAGCGTTGCTAGGGTCAATGCGATGAGTCCGCTCCAGAGGATCACTCTGGCCAGTTCGGATGAGGTTTCAAGCCAATCTTCCATGCTATCGCTTCTTCGCCTGCTTTCCTGCGGTTGTGCGGGAGTCCGCACGATGTTTCGCCTTTTCAGGCGAAACGGTCTGCTCTAACTCTTTCCATGCGTATTTGTATCTAATTTTGAATATCCTAATACAATCCTGTTTAATCCTCTTTGGGCATCTATCATGTTCTTTGAGTTCTTTATCTAATCTCGCCTTGACCTCCTTCAGCACCTTGGCGCGTTCATCGGTTCTTGTTGTCAACTGATGTTTCACACAATCTACAATCGCTTCCTTCCTCGTCTGTTCCCTTATCGCCTTGCATTGGACTGGGTATATCTCCTCGAATATGTCAAGTCGGCGGACTTTGACTTCGGGATGCGGAGCGAAGTCCGACTTCTTTGTGGAATTGGCGATGAGGATGCCTTCCTTCACGCCTTCGACACGGGCTTGGTCGGCGGATTGCTGGCAACATTTCTTCATAACATCATCCCCATTGTTCAGCCATCGCGTTGGCTATTCCCTGATATGTCCTACTTCTATTCTTCCATCTGTCTTTTGATGGCGGTTCTTTCCATACTCTACCTTCTCGTCCGTCCACTATATCCGTTGGATTCAATCCGGGCAGATTCTTCAACCAGAGGCAGGTAGTCTTTGTTTCCCCGTGCCCGAACATCCAGGGTTGGATTATCTGGTCGCACGGACGAATCCTTGTTGAGATGATACTGACTGGATTCTCAATGCAGGTCTTCCTTATTGGTGCATCAAACAACCCCCTGACAAACTCCAATGCTTCCTTCTGCTCTTTTTTCTTGTCCTTGAACCAACGCGCTCCGCTGACCGCGAGATGAGTGCAAGGCGGATGCGCTATCATCATGTCCCATCGTTCATTCAGATGATTCAATACATCATCTTGGATATGCTCGCCTGGTTTTTCAGTAGGAAGAATGTCGCAACTAACCGCATCGTTCCCTCTTGCTGCAAAGGCATCGCGGACAATTCCGCTGAACTCACAGGCGATAAGCACTTTCATTTTCTCATCTCCTTCTCATCTTGTTCCTTCTGCTTCTGCGCTGCACGGGAGGCAGATTGCTTGTTCATGATCTACGCCTTCTTCGCCGCCTTGAGCTTGAACCGCATGAATCCTTCGTGGTCTAAACCGATTTCCTTGAATCTCTCCATATTCAACTCGATTACCCCATCCCTCGCGAAAAGGGATAGGTCAATCAGGCGGTCTCCCTCTTCTCCAGACGCCCAAATACACGCGCCATCGCAATCGGATTGGAGGGTGTAGGTCTTATAGAATTTATAGATGCTTGGTTCGTGTTTTTTTACCATATCAATCACGTGTCGCTCTGTATCCACAATTTCGGCACACAAACACTTCGAGTTTATGGTCTGTATTGGTAGATAGATGTCCGCTTAACTGCAACGGGTTACTGCAACGTGGGCATGGGTCTGCTTTCGTTTTTACCATATCAATCACTTCTTCGCCTGCTTGCCTGCTGTCTGCTCTAACTTTTTCCAGAGTGGTTTCCAGTCTTTCTCATTAATCCAAAATTCTGGTGCGCCTAAATCCCATTTCCTATGATTTAATGCTTTTTCTATCTTCTCCTTGACCTCCTTCAGCACCTTGGCGCGCTCTTCGGCTCTTGCCTGCTTTGTTCTTCCTTCTACTATTGCCCATCGTTTAGGATTCCAGACTGATTCTGTTTCCTTCCTCGCCTTGTCCACATGCGCTTCTATCAAAAGAGCTAACTCTTTGCTCTTGAGATAATCCGAACGGGCTTGGTCGGCGGATTGCTGGCAACATTTCTTCATAGTAATCCTCTCCGCATCAGTTTGTGTATATTCACATGGCATTTTCTACACAGCGTCCTTACTGCTTCAGTAGTATATTCTGTATGGTGAAGTTCTAACCTATCAATAGAACCACATGATTCACATTCTTTTTTCTTCAATTGGTCAGCGTGGTATTTGGAATTACTTCTCGCCTTGTTTAATATTTTGAATCTTGCATGTCGAACGGGGTCTGCCCTAATTGATTCCATCCTCAATCTTCGTCTAGTCTTATGTAATAATCTATTCGATTCCCTATATCTCTTTGCTTGAATATGTTCTCGTTGTCTAATGTTTGGGTCTGCTTCCTTACGCGAATAATTATAACAACTACGACACATTCTCTTCGCTTCAATTTTCTTTTGTTTATGACAGGAAGAACACTCACCTATTTTAGAATATTTTTGCCCCCCATGCGTTGCTCTATAACAACGCGTGCATATCCCACTTGCATATATCTTATTAAATACTGAACAACGGGAGCAGATTGCATCAGGATTCTTTTTTCCTTGTGTCATATTGTTTCCTCTTTCTTTCTTTTTTCATATCCTTCTTTAAATGCGCGGGAGGAGATGAACTTTGCAATAGAGAATACTGCTAATGGAGAATATGTGGCTGTGATTCGTTTTACCTTCTTGTTATACATTCTGCTGAATTGTTTGCCTTCATAACCGTCATACCAATCATCCAGCCATTGTCTTATCTGCTTCTCTGAAAAGGAAGGTTGAAGGGAACCTGGGTTCCCTCCGCGGAGCTGGGCGTCGTTGATGGAACCTACGGTTCCGTCGGCCTCCCTTCTTATCTTTTTAGTCGCCATAATATCCCCTTGTTATAGATGAATACGTCATTGTTCTTTAACTGACCTTTGCTCACGAAGAACTTGAATGATCGTTCTCCACGTGAACCTTGCAAGAAATAATAACCTATCTTTTCAAGAATAGGTGTCCTATCTTCTATGAAAGGAATTTCAAGAATCGCAGGTTCTGGCTTCGGTTTCGTCATTCTTCCACCTTTTTTGTGATAATCCAAATACCATCCCTGAACTCCTTTCCAACGTTCTTCTGTATCCTCTTCACACTCTCTTCTGCCCCTTCATACGTCTTATGTATGCTGACATTGGGGTGTCCGAGGATTGTATATACCACTACACTTACATAGTTGTCAGGCGTTGTCGGCTTCTTTTGTTTCGTCATGGTATCATCTCGGTTCTGGATTCGACCTCTTGCTTCGTATCAGGACGCTATGCCCTTTCCATTCTAAAACAAGGTCATCACCGCGAATAACAATCTCGTCATGGGATAGCCTATGCAAGAAGATAGGTGGACATTCATGTCCTTTGCTCTCCCAATATGATTCAGCGCACCATTCGCATTTGATTTTTCCCTTCTTCTTTCGTGTCGTCATGGTATCACTTCTCCTGCTTGCCCGATGGGGCGGGCTTGCTGAACTGTTCCGCGATTCTCGCAATCACCGCTACTGTGACGGCGTTTCCCATCATTTTGTAGCGTTGGCTGTCTGAGACAGAGCTTGTCCATCCGTCTGGGAATCCTTGGAGGCGTTCGCACTCGGTAGGGGTAAGGCGACGAACTCTAAACCCATCTCGCACATTCCATTTATTTGGCTCATCAAACGTATATGTTCCTACTGCAACTCCGTGCTTGTCTGTCTTTGTTAATGTGAACATCTCCTCGCCGTCCTCCTTGAATCGGCGTCCATTCTGGCGTTTCTCAAGGCGTTCGGGAGTGAGGACTGGAATGGCTATCTTCGTCATCTGACCGCCGCCTTGGGCTGTCGGGATGGTCGGAGCGATGCCGTCTGTCCCATAAACGCGCCGTATGCTCTCGTGGCGTTTCTCCCAGCCGTCGGAATCGAGAGTGGTGACGACCTTCAATCCGTTCCTGTCTTTCCTGAGGCTTGGCACGCAGTCGGAGTGGATTCGGTCTGGTCGTCCTTTGTAGAAGTCCTCGACGATGAAGTTTGTTCCGTCTTTGTAATCCCTTCCCCGTAAGGCCCATGCACTTTCTTGTCCCTCATCGTTCTTGCTGTCTTGAACAGTCCCGCTGTCGCCTTCTCCGATAGGAAATACTTGTCCGGTGGGCTGTCCTCTAAGATGTCCGATAATGAACACACGCTCCCTGTTCTGAGGCAGGACTTCCTTCGTGTTGAGAATGTCCCACTCCTCATCATACCCTGTTTCATCCAATGCAATGAGTACTCGGGCAAAGTCCCATCCTCGGTCAGAGCTAATAAGCCCTTTAACATTCTCAAGGAAGGTATACCTCGGTTTCTTGGTTTCTGCGATGCGGGTAATGTGATAGAACAGACCGCTTCGCTTGCCTTTAAGTCCGGCTCGCTTGCCAGCAATGCTAATATCCTGGCAAGGGAATCCTCCGCAGAGAATGTCGTGGTCAGGGATGTCTGCTGGGTTGATTGCGCTGATGTCTCCATAAGGCTCATCTCCAAAATGCTCTTTGTACACTTGCTTGCAGTACTTGTCTATCTCGCACGACCAAACGCATTCGTGTCCGGCTGATTCCATGCCGAGGCGGAAACCGCCCACTCCGGCGAAGAGGTCGATGAATCTCATCTTTTCTCACCCTTCTCTCCCAACAGCTTCACCGCGAAGTTGCGTGTGCTTTCTGCTCTTACTTTGGCTAACTTAGCTGTTTGTTTCTGATGAGTGGTTCCAATCTCACAGTCTATAATCTCTTGATATTTCTCTATCTCCTCGTCCAGCTCGCGGATGAGGGTGCGGAGGAGGTCTTGCTGTTGTTCTTTTAACTTCTTCCCTATGAAATACCCCAATGAGCCAAGATGGAATACTGATAATGTTTTCTCTACATCCGAACCACAATACCAGTCATCATGGAAGTTCTCTTTACCCCATTCATCTATCAAGTCCGCTATCGTTGTGCGGGATTCCGCACAACATTTCGCCTTTTCAGGCGAAATCGTTCTCGGTTTCGTTGGTGGCATAGGTATCATCTCCTTAAAATCCTCTCTTGTCTATCTCATCGTCTGACTGCTTGCTTCCTTTGGTTTCTAGCTTCTTCACAACCGCAGTAAGATCCTTAACGCTCTCACCGAGCTGCTTCGTCTGTCGTCCTAGTTCCTGCACGCTCTCCACGTGGGCCTTCAGGTGCATCACGTAATCATCGAGATTCTTTGTCTGTTGAGCCATCGCGCCTAGTACGAACTGAGGCGTGAAGCCTTCTACTTCCTTGAGACCGTTGAAGAATGGGCGTACGTGCTTGTCCATATCGCTGTCTGACGTATGCGGATGAACTGTCTC